>JAABUX010005044.1_pt1 | contig 16371 bp, 15 predicted proteins | sample 5561851 | NCBI WGS metagenome assembly JAABUX01 (sample SAMN10711883, study PRJNA513361) | rock metagenome | isolation source: Antarctica rocks | place: Antarctica: Victoria Land, Richard Nunatak red sandstone | collected 2016-01-03 | reverse complement strand
GCCTACCTGGTCTTCCCCAACTGGAATACCCTCATGCAGACCCTCATCACCTCAAAACCGCCTCCCGAAATCGCAGACCAAATCGCAATGTGAGCCGTCAGCCATGGCTCAGTTAGAATCGCTGGTGAAACGCGCGAGCCGCCGGTCACGCGACCAGCACCTCGACTCCCTCACGCCGGAACAGCGCGAGCTGTGCCTCGGGAGCAGCGGCGTCCGTGATCAGCGTCCAGGGACGTTCGAGCGCGGTCCAGGCGTGTGACGCGGCGCGGCTCAGCTTGTCGGCGTTGGCGAGGACGTAGACTTCCTCCGCCTGCGCCGCCATCAGGCTCTTGAGCGAGGCCTGCTCGTCCGTCGCCTCGCAGATGCCGCGTCCGGCGACGATCCCGTCCGCGCCGAGGAAGACGCGCTGCGCTGATATCCGCCGCATGGTGGCTTCCGCGTGGGGGCCGACGAAGCTGCCGCTCACCGGCCGCAGCATCCCGCCAAGCGCCACCAGCTCGATGCCCTCCACGCCGGCCAGCGCCTGGATGACGGTCAACCCGTTGGTGACGACGCGCAACGGCGCACGCTCGGACAGCAGCCGTGCCAGCGCGCCGGTGGTGGTGCCGGCATCGAGGATCAGCGCCTCGCCCGCCTTGATGACGGACAGGGCGCGCCGGGCGATGGCCGCCTTCTCCGCGACCTTCTCGCCGGCGCGCTGCAGCAGCGAACGCTCCGGCGCCGTGCCGCCGAGGGGCGCCGCACCGCCGTAGGTCCGCAGCAGCAATCCCTCCCCCGCCATCCGTGTCAGGTCGCGCCGTATCGTCGACACCGACACGTCGAGGGCCGCGCTGAGATCCTCGGCATCGAGCACGCCGTCGCGCAGGAGGCGCAGGATGCCGGTACGGCGATAGGTTCCGTTCATCGATCCTTCGGCGCCAGCGCGATCGCCTGCCGGATCGCCTCGAGCAGCGAGCGTTCGTCGGCCTGGCCGGTGCCGGCGATGTCGAACGCGGTGCCGTGATCGACCGAGGTGCGGATCACCGGCAGGCCGACCGTGATGTTCACCCCGGACTCGAGGCCGAGCACCTTGACCGGACCGTGCCCCTGGTCGTGGTACATCGCCACCACCATGTCGAAGTCGCCACGGCCGGCGCGGAAGAACAGCGTGTCGGCCGGCAGCGGACCTTCGATATCCCAGCCGCGGGCACGGCAGGCCTCGATCGCCGGCGTGATCTTCTCCGCCTCCTCGCCCTGGCCGAACAGGCCGTTCTCGCCGGCGTGCGGGTTGATCGCACACACCCCGATCTTGCGTCGCGGCAGCCCGGCCTTGACCAGCACCTCGTGGCCGCGCGCGATGGTGCGTTCCACCAGCCCCGGCTCGATCTTCCGGATCGCGTCGAGCAGCCCGATATGGGTGGTGACGTGGATGACGCGCAGGTTCGGCGCCGTCAGCATCATCGACACCTCGGGCGTGCCGGTGAGAGCCGCGAGCATCTCGGTGTGGCCGGGATAGATGTGGCCCCCGGCATGCAGCGCCTCCTTGTTGAGCGGCGCCGTGCAGATGGCGGCGACGCGGCCGGCCACGGCGAGTTCGGTCGCGACGCGGAGGAATTGGAACGCGCCGTCACCCGCCACCGGAGACAGCCGGCCCCACGGCAGGTCGTCCGGGATGAGTTTCAGGTCGAGGCAATCGACCGCGCCGGATGCGAACTCGGCCTCGTCGATCGATTGCAGGCTGTGGACCGCGAGGTCGACGCCGACGATCGCGCCTGCCTTCTCCAGCCGCCTGGCATCGCCGATGACCAGCGGGCGGCACTGCTCGTGCAGTTCCGGATGCGCCAGGCTCTTCATGATGATCTCGGGTCCGACGCCGACGGCATCGCCCATGGTGATCGCGACGATCGGACGGGTCATGGAACCTGGTCTCCAGCTCGAGTGGGGGATCTGCCATGCAGCACGGCGTGGCAATGACGCAACGTATCGACGGTGCCGAAAGCGCCCGCCTTGGTGATCACCGGAACCGGGCCCCAGCCCTCTGTCACCGAGAGCGGAACGCCGGGCTCCAACTCGCTGATCAGCCGCAGCCCGGTGGCGCCTACCGCCTGCAGGACCGCACGCGCCGTCTCGCCTCCGGTCGACACCAGGCCGCCGATGTGCGCCGCGAACGGAGCCACCAGTCGGGCGAGGGACCGGCACAGCGACAGGCCTTCGCCGAGATCGACCGGTTCCTCGTCCCCGAGCAGGACGATGACGTCGCCGCCGGTGTGGAACGCGGCATCGAGCGCGTGCTCCGCGCGGATCCAGCCAGGATCGAGCGGTCCCGCACGCAACGCCGATGTCGGCACGTTCACCGGCAGGAGTCCGGGCTCTGCCGACAGGCGCGCGACCTGCGCCCGTGATACCGCCGAGGCGCTGCCGACGACGAACAGCACCGGGCCCATGAGCGACAACGCGGGCGGCGGTGGCCGCTGTCGCCTATCGTGTGCCCAGGTGTCGCGTGCCCTGGTGACGTGCGGCAGGTAGCGGGCCAGTCCCGCGGAGCCGGCCCAGATCACGTCGTCGCCAAGCATCTCTGCCGCCTCGGCGACGGCCTGGAGGTCCGACTGGGCTTCCGCGTCGAACACCAGGACGTCGTGATCCCATGCGCGGGCAAGAACGACATCGCCCAGGCGCGGGCCGCGTATGTCGGCGAGATCGACCGTCGCCGCCGTGAGCCCGACCTCGGCCAGCATCTCCGGGATCCGGGCGCGTCCGGCGATGCCCTCGCGACGCCAGAGCTCGGTGTGCTCCAGCTTCACGCCGTGCAGATGCTGGTGACCCTCCCGCGTGGTGCGACCGGTTGCCGGAAACGCGGGCGCCAGCACGATCATGGCCCGACCATGCGCCCGGCGCACCGCCAGGGTGGCTGCGAGCTCGGCCGCCACATGGCCACGAAGCGTCGAGTCTATCTTGCGGAACAGCGTGCGCCCGGCCGGCGCGTGGGCGCGCACCAGATGATGGGTCGCGGCGATCGCCTCCGCCCGCGTGCGGCTGCGCGTGTCGCCGTCGATGGCGAGCACCGCGACGTCGGGCTCGTGGTCGCGTGGTCCGAGCATCACCACCGTGCCGAGTCCGGCCTCGGTGCAGACGATGCCGCAGTCCGCAGCGCCGGACAGATCGTCGGCGATAATGACGATGTCCGGCATCAGGCCACGCCCGGCCTGTTCAGCCGCCTCGCCCACCAGGCGGTGAGCACCGGCACCGCGAGGCTGGTGACGATCACGCATGCCGCGACGAGCACGGTCGCCGGAGCCGCCGCCGCGTGATAGGCCGGGTTGGCCGCGGCGACGAGCGCCGGAACCGCGGCGGCGTTGCCGGCGGTCGAGGCAGCGGCGATGCCCGCGGTGCCGTTGCCGCCCCCGAGCCGATCGACGATCAGGAGTGCGGCACCCGACACCAGGACGATGGCGAGCCCGAGCGCAAGCCCCAGGAGCCCCGCTGCCCAGACGCGGTGAAGGTCGAGCGTGCTGCCCAGCGCGAAGGCGAAAAAGGGGATCAGGGTGGCGGTCGCGCGGCCCAGGAAATCCCGCATCTCGCGGTCGAGGTTGCCCAGGATGATCCCCACCGTCAGCGGCAGGATCGCGCCGACGAGCGTCTGCCAAGGAAATGCGGCCAGGCCGGCGACGCCGAGGCTGACCATGGTCAGGAACGGCCCGGACTCCAGGGTCATCACCGAGTAGGCGGCCGCCTCCCCGGGTTTCCCATACTGGTTCATCAGCGCCATGTAGAGGCCGCCGTTGGTGTCGTTCACCGCGGCCACGACGGCAAGCGTCGAGAGCCCGGCGAACCAGCCGGCCGCCACCGGCTGCTCGCCGAGCAGCCTGCCGAGCACGAAGCCGGCCACGAGGCCGAGCACGATCTTGGTGGCGAGCAGCGTGCCGCCGCGGCGCAGCACGATCGGCAGCCCCCGGAAGTCGATGGTCGCTCCCATGCACACGTAGAACACCGCGAGGATCGGAAGCGCGCCCGTGAACAGCGCGCCGGTGAACGAACCGAAGAAATGCGCGGTATGGGGGGCCACCGTCACGATGCACGAGCCGATCACCAGAGGCACGATCATCATGCCGCCCGGAACCGCGTCGATGCCGCGTTTGATCCCTGCCTGCACGTCGGTCACCTTCCAGCCGTCACCGGATCTCACGCCTATTGCGCTTTTCGCGCAAGATCTGCCGTATCTGCGCGCGGCGCGCAAGCTGCATCCTTCACCGGCAGGCGGCGAAGGCGGCTCGATCCCGAGCCGGCCCGCGGCAGAAACACAATATTTGAGGATTTCTTAACCAGCGCGGATCATAATCATCTCGTATCAAGGCTGCCTGTACCGTTCGGAGTCCACGTGGGCATCGGTGCCACGGACATGAGGGCTACCGTCTTGTTCTTCGTGCCGGCACAATCTGTTATCCGCGATGCGCGCGGTGAAGTGGCTTCATGCTTACGATCGCGAACGGCTTGAAGCCTCACCTTGTCAAGGTCTACCTCGCCTTTTCATCCGAGTTGACGCGCCACCTGATACGAGGTCGTTCCGGCGCACGAGATTTCAAACGGGTAGTCGTCGTCGCAGCGCTCAGCAAAAATGACGGCCTTGCCAGCGGGGCAAGGCTCCAGTTCAAGGCGTTGCAGCAACTCGGTGTCGAAGCCGAACTGCTCGATGCGACGCCGGCTCTGCGTGATCCGCGGTTTCGACTCGAACATGAGTCAGGCTCGGCCTACATATTCCATTGTGGAGGACCGCAGACAGCCAGCTTGATTTCCAGCGTGCTGCCGCACGTAACCGATGCCTACCGGGTAGCCTACTGGGCATGGGAACTGCCTGATCCACCCGCCGACTGGGCAGGATGCGATCGCATCGTCTCGGAAATCTGGACGCCCAGCACCTTTTCACGCGATAGCCTGGCCAGGCTGACGCAGCGTCCGGTCTTCGTCGTGCCACACCACATCCCCGCGGGCAGGGTTCACGTAAGAGATCCTGCCGGCCCGTTCACCGTCCTCGTCATGGCCGATAGCCGGTCCAGCTTGTGCCGCAAGAATCCCGAAGGTGCCTTGCGAGCGTTCCGGATGGCGTTCGGCGACTCTCCCGCAGCCCGACTGATACTCAAGCTGGGCGGACGCCCCGATGCCTGGCACCCGCTGGAGAAGTCTGCCGGCGACCTGCTGGCCGGCCGGAATATAGAGATCGTGAAAGGTTTCCTGGACGAAGCCGCGATGGCAGCGCTCTACCTTCGTTGCGACGTGCTGCTGTCCCTGCACCGAGCCGAAGGGTTCGGTCTGCCGATGCTGGAGGCGATGGCGGATGGCATACCGGTTGTCGCTACCGGCTGGTCGGGCAATCTCGATTTCATGAGTTCCGCCGACAGTCGGCTGGTGCCCTACGAGCTGGTAGCCGTCAACGACACCTCCGGGATCTATGGCAACAGCAGCTGGGCGGAGCCTGAACTGGAGCAGGCAGCCTTGTTCCTCCGTCGCCTGGCATACGAACCCGATCATTACGCGCAGATTGCAACCTCCGCTCGCCGCCGCATCAGCAACACGACACCCGATTTCCCGTTCGCTTCGGCAGATCTGGCACGGTAGCTATCCGGCATGCTGGTTATGTTGCGTATCGACAATGGAGTGGGGACGTTCATATGAGCATGCTGCCGAGCGACATCGAGCCAACGGCACGTGCAGCCGTGGACGTGTGACGATGAAAGCTGAAGGTCGGGAGAACCACCGCGCCCGGATCGCCGGCCTGGGCATGCACCTGTTCGAGGCGATGATCCTCGGAATTGAGGCAGCGCTGGTTTTCGTGATCGGGATAGCTGTGGCGGCCGTGCTGAAGGCGGCCCACTTCGCGGTCGTGCTCCCCGGGCCTACCGCCCTGGCGGCGGCCTATGTGCTGCTGATCGTCGTCAGCGGCGCCGCTGCGCAGCCGCCACGCCGCAAGCGCCATGATGCTGCACTGCGGGTGCTGCTGACCGTGTTCATGGTCGCACTTCTGTTCACCGGCAACCTCCTCCACACGATGCCGGCACTCGCCGTCTGGTTCATCCCGGCCGCGTTCGGCATCTTTTTCTGGCGGGAGCTCGCGATGCGGCTCGCCCAGTTGATCCCCTTGCTGACGCCGCCACCTCGGCCGATGGCCTTCATCGGCAACAGCGAATCCGCGGCTCGACTCCTTCTGCAGATCGACGCCAATCCACATGCGCGCCTGCGGCCGGTAGGGTTCTTCGACGACCGTATCGAGCGCGTCGGTCCATTGCATGGCAGACTTCCCTATCTAGGCACGATCGACGAGCTGGTCAGCTATATCCATAATCACGAACTGCGCGATGTCTTCGTGGCACTGCCATGGTCGGCCGGAGAGCGCATCTCGGTGCTGATCGAACGGCTGCGCTTCCTGCCGCTGACGGTTCGTCTGATCCCTGACCAGACACCTCCGGCACTGCGCCAGCGCAACGTCCACCAGATGGAAGGCGTGGTGATGCGTACCCTAATGCTGCCGCCCTCCTCGCCTGGAGGCGCGGTGGCCAAGCGCGCGCTCGATCTGCTGGGCTGTATTCTGTTGCTCGTCCCGGTAGGCCTGCTCTTCGTTCTCGTGGCACTCGCGATCCGGCTCGACAGTCGTGGGAACGTGTTCTTCCTGCAGCCGCGTTTCGGCCAGTACGGCCGCAGTTTCGATATCTTCAAGTTCCGCACCTTGCATGTGGCATCCGCGGATACGGCAGCCGAGACCCTCGTCAAGCGCGGCGACCGCAGGGTGACGAGGGTCGGTCATTACCTGCGCAAATACTCGGTCGACGAACTGCCGCAGATCATCAACGTCCTGCTCGGCGAGATGTCGTTGGTCGGCCCGCGCCCGCACGCACCGCGATCTAAGGCGGATGGCCGCATCTACGCGGAAGTGATGTCCGACTACATGCTGCGATATCGTGTGAAGCCCGGCATGACGGGCCTGGCGCAGGTCAATGGTTGGCGCGGCAATACCGATACCGAGGAGAAACTGCGCAAGCGGGTCGAGTTCGACTTCCAGTATATCAAGAACTCGTCGCTGCTGAGAGACCTGGGAATCATCGCGCGGACCATCCCTTCCGTGCTGCTGCCACCGCTGGACAATATCTGATCATATACAATCGAGATGAAAGACGGATCTACACGGCACCATCGGGCAATGCTCGCGCCGGAGGCATGATACCGAGAGCACCCGCGCCGACCGCTCCACGCGTCGGTGTGACGGCTCGATGACAGCACCTCCCTGCCAGCTTCGGATCTTATAGCAAGCGACATCGACACGCACGGCCTGAAATGGTGTGCTGGCAGCCGACTTTGACATTACGGCGCCGTCGGCGCAAAGCATGAAAGCGGTAACTGGCTTGAGCGAACATCTGCATGACGGATGCCGCATGAGCCCGCCTGTCACGATCGATCAATGCGACCGGAGTGCGACCGGATGCCGTTGAAGCCGTTGCCCCTCGATCCGGAGCCCAGCGGTATGGAGCTTGCCTCCTACCTGAGCAGCGCGAGCCTGAAGGTGGATCTTCCGAGCCGGATCGCCGTCGAGATGGCACGGCTCGCCTGGCGAAGCGATCGCCGCCGGGAAGATCCGAACATGTTCGCGGTTCGTGACGCACCGCTCGGATACGGTGTGTACCTGGAGTCTTGCGAATGGGCGTCGGTCATGAAACGCGTGCTCGTCGCATCATGTTTCAGGTGCGCGGGTTGCTATGGGAAAGCAACCCAGTCGCACCATCGGGACTACCGACCGCGGGTCATGTCGGGCGAGGATATCGAACCGCTCCTTCCTCTGTGTCGGTCATGTCACGGCAAGGTGCATGCAGGCATGTGGGAACACGCGGCGCATGAGCAGATCCTGGCGAGCTTGATCGAGCGGAAGGACGCCCAGATGACGTATGTTGTTCACACGGCTCTGGAAGCCGCTATCGTGAAGCGGCGCAAGCAGACCTGCCAGGTTACCGAGGCGGCGCGTCGAGACTGGCTTCTGGAAAAGCTCTGCGACAGCCATCGATCCGCGGAGCAGGCTGAACCAGTCGATTTCAACACCGTTCGCGCGACAGACGTTGCGAGAGAGATTTTCTCCAGGATGCCGGCGTCGGACATCGACCAGTTGCTGAGAGACATCAAGGCAGAAGGCTGTTTCAAGTGGGACCGGATCGTGAAAGGATGCTGGGAGGTCCAGCTTTCCGAGCACGGCTTCTGCCTGACGAACGGCTAGCTCCGTCGGTCAGCCCCAGGTTTCCCTGTCATTGGTGCGGCGGGTCGACCTGTGTGAACCGGCAGCCGGCTCGGAGCCTTCGGCCTGTCTGCCCGGAAGATCGCCTGGACGACCGAACAGCCAACCCTGCCCGTAATGCACACCGAGCTGCCGCAGGGCGTCAGCCTCGGCCTCTGTCTCCACACGTTCCGCCACGATCTCGGCACCAGCTCCACGTGCGATCTCCACCATGCCGGCAACGAGTGCATGCTCCCGCCCGCCCTGGGTCACTCCGGGGATGTAGGATCCGTCCAGCTTGACGATGTTGGGAGTGAGCGCCCGCAGCAGTCGGATGTCGATCGCGCCGGCGCCGAAATCATCGAGACAGAATGGAACATTCAATGATCGTAGAACCGCTGCGGTGCGGCTGGCTTCCGCCACGTCCTCGATCTCTGCCGTCTCCGTCATCTCGACGATGAGAAGGCCCGCCTTGCAGGCCGGGCTGGCCTTGAGAAGGCGGACGAGACGATCCCGAAAACCTGCACTCTGCACCGACTGTCCCGACACGTTGAACGCGATCCTGGCATTGGACTTTCCGGCCGTCTCGCAGGCGAGCCGCGCAACCGCGAGGTCCAGCTCGTCGGCGAGTCCCAGCGCCTCCACCATCATGATGAAGTCCTGCGGTCCAGCAAACGAGTTGTCCGGTATTGGATCGGGACGGATCAGGGCTTCGAAATGATGCACCGCGCGGTTCGTCAGCGAGATGATGGGTTGGAACGCCAGGCTGAAATCGCTGCGCCGGATGGCCTGGCGCAAGGTTGTGGCTTGCGTGCCGGCGCGGCGGATGTAGCCAGCCAGGCCGCCGTCGAAGCCTGCCTTGCTGAGGCCTCCGGCGCCGTCGCGAGCGAAAACGTTGAGAGCCTGCCGCAGCGCACGCGCTGCCTGCACCGGCGTAAGCCCCTGTGCCGGTAGCGGCAGGTGGCGGCCGGCGATGGAAATTTCGACGCCCTGCTTACGTAAAACGGACTCCAGCAGGGTCGTGATCGATAGCAGATCCGCCTCCGTTCCTCCGGCTCCAAGCAGACCGAAACGACCGGGCGCGAGCTCGCTCGCGAGCACGTCGGGTGCTACCGCCTCGAGCGCCCTTCCAAGGGTTTCGCTCGACGAGATGACAAGGTTGCCACCGCCCACGATCTCAAGCAGCCCGAGATCACATGGCATTCCCGCGCGCAATCGTCCCTCCGCCGCACGAGCGAGAGCATGCGGCGTATTGTTCTGGAGCACGCTGGCGAGCGGCGCCGGTGGCCGGGCGAAGCTCAAGTTCAGACTGAGCGGACGATTCTGCGGCGGCAATGCTATGCCGGCGAGGGAAATATGCGTTCGTCCAGGATCCGACAGCCGGATCATCAGCGGTTGCAGGCGTCCACGCTTTATGAGGAGCGAGAGCGCAGCCTGCACGGCCTCATGGTCGACCGGTGCGACCAGCTCCATCAGTGGGCGGCCGACGAACCACTCGGCCGCTTGCCCGAACTTGCCGCGGAAGGCGCCGGCGGCATAGGTGATGGTCCCGTTGGGGTCAGTCTCGACCACCATTTCGGCGCCGGCAAATGCGAATGCGACGAAGCGCTCGTTATTGTCGGCGGGACGCAGTTGAACTGGCGCCGGGAGAGCAGGCTGCAGCTGCGGGTCGATGGTCTTCAGCATCGGCTGCAGTTCGCGTTGGCGGCCGGTCCGGTCATTCCCCACGGAAGCTCACGTTCGACGCCACGGCGATCGCGCCGATGATCGATCCCGGCAGGCGCCAGGAGACCTGGCAGCCACCTTGAACGTCCTGTCGGGCAGGGCGCCGGCGATCTGACGGCAGGCCGCTCGGGGACAGCAGGACAATAATTGCCGATCATCGGACAGGATCTTTCCAGGGAGCATGAGCGGTGTCCGGCAGCGCCCGGCTGCGACAGGCTTCGTCGAGTTCCCGTGGCGAAGCCGGCTTCAGGCAGCATTCGAGGCGGTCGATCATCCGCGGAAACCTCGTCAGGCAACGAGGCCCCCAGCCTGTTCAGAAATCCGCCAGCAACGCATCGATGTCAGCCTGCGCCATGGCCGCCGCAGGCATCTGCGGACCGTTCAGCAGGTGCGCACCCGGCCTCAGGATGATTGGGCTGATCGACGACGACACATCTTCCCACCGACGCGGGCCGAAGGTCTCGACGATGATCATCACCCTCGCCTCGACGGCCTTCAGGGTGTTGACGACCTTCGTGATGCGCTGGCCGGTGATATCCTGAAAGCTGCACGCCTCGTAGATGCGCATGGTCGCATCGCGCACGATCGCGGGGTCCGGACCGGTTGGACTGTCCGCGGTCAGGTCGAGAAGCTCACAGGCCTCCAGGATCGTGTTCGTCGCGTCGGCCGTGTGGGCGACGACCGCGTCGAGTTCCTCGCTTGCCATGGAGACGTCGCTGTCGGGGGTGGCGCTCGTCTTCAATGCGGCGATCTCCTCCTTGGCGGCTTCGATTATCCTGCCCAGATCTGCGACTTGGCTCAGGAGTGCCATCTCATGCACCGACAGGTCGCTGCCCAGCGTGTCTATGACCGCGCGAACGACGTCGGCGACCATCTGGGGCCGGACGGTCGGGTAGGAGGCGCATATTGCAGCCAGCTTCCCGGACAGGGATTTGAGGTCCGGATCGATTTTAGACATGACCCAGCACCTTCTCGATCTTCCCCTGCAGGGTCTCGGCGTTGAACGGCTTGACGATATAGTTCGAGACCCCGGCCTTCTTGGCCGCCACCACGTTCTCGGTCTTGCTCTCTGCGGTGATCATGATGAACGGGATCGCCTTGAGCTTCTGGTCGGCACGGACGCTCTCGAGCAGTTGCAGCCCGGTCATCGGCTCCATGTTCCAGTCGCTGATGACCAGTCCCAACGATTTGGTCTGCAGCTTGCTCAGTGCTTCCGCGCCGTCGTACGCCTCGTCGACATTGTTGAACCCGATCTGCTTGAGCAGATTGCGGATGATGCGCAGCATCGTCTTGTAGTCATCGACGATCAACACGTTCATGGACTTGTCTATGGACACCAGAAAGCTCCAGGTGATGGCTGCTGGAGCGAAAATAGCGAAGAAGTCTTTCTATTTCGTTTACGCAGCCCTCCGCGTTTCGCTGCGGCGCTGGCGCCCCAGGAGCGTTCGCAGAATTCTCCCTGCTGGACCTGTTTCAGGAGTAAGGACCGGAGGCCGGATCGTTTGCAATGCCGGCTACGGATTACGGGTCGAGAACCACGGTGCGGGTCAGACGGTTGGCCCAGGCATTTCAATTTCCGGTGTAGGAGTAGCGTCATGCCATCCATGTTGTCCGGTCGCGTGCGGTCGTTCTCGACATTCCTGCTGGGAGCAGGCCTGCTGCTGACTCCGGTCGCGCTGCGAGCACAGACCTTCGACAGTAGTGCCGGCACTGCCCCGAGCGAGAAGCTCTCGACCCCGCCGAACTCCAACCCTATCAACCGCCCGGGAGCGATGGAACGCGCCTATGGCCATCGCGCACCGGCAGTCCGCACCACTCAGCACAAGACCCCGACACCCCAGCCGCGCAAACCGGCCAGCACCTCACCGCACTGATCGACTGAACACGCTTCGGTGAACTAGTGCATCCGCTAAGTCCTGGTCGGCGAACACGGATACGCACGCTACTTTGCGGGAACCGGGGCGTGGCACAGCGCTTGCCGAGGCGGTCGCAGCCCTGAGGGCCCGATCATAAGCAAAGGACACCTGTGACCACGATCATCACGGCGGGCCTGCTCGGCACCGCCATGCTGTCGACGCACGGCATGGCGCAGCAACCTTTGCCGACGCCGACCGTGGCACAGGCGCAGCAGGCCGACCAGCGCCAGGGCCAGTATGTCGACGTCAACGGCGCGCGCATCTTCTACCAGGTCTCGGGATCGGGCACGCCGATATTGCTCATCCACGGCTTTCCGCTCTCGGGCGAGTTGTTCCAGGGCCAGCTCACCGGGCTCAGCAGCCAGTTCCAGGTGATCACCCCCGACCTGCGCGGCTTCGGCAAGAGCACGACACCGAACGCGAACGGCTCGATCGCGACCTACGCGGCGGACATGATCGCGCTGATGGACGCGCTCGGCATCCAGAAGGCGATCATCGGCGGCCACTCGATGGGCGGCCAGATCACGCTGGAGATGTAAAGGAGGCGCCGGCCCGCTTCCTTGGAATGATCCTGATCGACACCAACGCGATGCCGGCCACCATCGTCGAGCAGGCGGAATGGCCCGCATTCGGCGTCCAGGCGCAGCAGAAGGGCGTGCCGTCGATCGTGCCCACCATCACGCCGCAGATGCTGACCGGCGCCGAGCGGCTGTTGAGCGTCCCCGCCACCACGGAGATGATGGACATCCTCGCCGAGGCTTCGCTGGCCGGCGTGACGGGCGGCGGCCAGACACTGGCAATCCGGCCGGACGATACCAGCCTGCTGCCGACGATCGCGGTGCCTGCACTCGTGCTGGTCGGTCTCGACGATCCGATCTACTCCACCGAGATCAGCGAGATGATCAAGGACGCGATCCTGACCTCGCAACTGTCGGTCATCCCGGTGGCCGAGCATGCCAGCATCTACGAGCAGCCGGCCTACGCCAACTTCCTGATCGCGCAGTTCGCGGCGCGGCTGCCCTCGAACTGACCTGGCATGGCCGGGCATTCCCAGGCCCGGGCCCTATGTCCGGGCCGGCGCGCCCGCGACATCGAGCCGCTCACGCAACTCGTCCACCAGCACGCGGGTGTTCTTGGTGTAGTCCACGGGTACTGCGACCAGATGCACGCCGCCACCGGCAAAGGCGCGCTCCAGGGTGGGTATCAGATCGTCCGTGCCCTGCACTCGCGATCCCCTCGCGCCGTAGCTCTCGGCGTAGGCCACGAAGTCCGGATTGCCGAACGTCATCCCGAAGTCCGGAAAGCTGTCCACCGCCTGCTTCCAGCGGATCATGCCGTAGGCGCCATCGACCACGATCAGCACGACCAGGTTCAGGCGCAGCCGGACCGCGGTCTCCAGTTCCTGGCTGTTCATCATGAAACCGCCGTCGCCGCATACCGCCAGCACGCGCCGGTCCGGATACAGCATCGCGGCCATCATCGCCGACGGCAGGCCGGCGCCCATGGTGGCGAGGGCATTGTCCAGCAGCAGCGTGTTGGCGACGTGGGTGCGGTAGTTGCGGGCGAACCAGATCTTGTACATGCCGTTGTCCAGCGCCACGATGCCGTCCTCGGGCATGACCTGGCGAACGTCGTGCACCAGCCGCTGCGGCGTCGGCGGCCAGCTTTCCCCGGTGGCACGGTCGGCGATGCGGGCCAGGATGCCGTCGCGCAGTCCCGATAGCGCACCGGCGTTGGGGATCTTGCCCTCGAGCCGGTCGGCCAGAAGCTCCAGGCTGGGACCCACGTCGCCGACAAGCTCGGTCTGCGGGTAGTACACCTCCTCCACGTGGGCGGGCATGTAGCTGACGTGGATCACCTGCGGGCCGCCGGGACCCATGAGGAAGGGGGGCTTCTCGACGGTGTCGTGGCCGACCGCGATGATCAGGTCGGCCTGCTCGATCGCCTCGTGGACGTAGTCGCGCTCGCTGAGCGCCGCCGTGCCCATGTAGAGCCTGCTGCCGCCGGCAACCGTGCCCTTGCCCATCTGCGTCGTGAAGAACGGGATGCGGGTGCGGCGGACGAAGCTGGTGATGCCGGCGGTGCTGCGCGGGCGCGATGCCGCGGCGCCCAGCATGATCAACGGGCGCGAGACCTGCAGGATGATCCGTGCGGCGCGATCGAGTGCCGCCGCCTCGGCCACGGGCAAATCGACCGGGTGCGGCGACAGCATCGGGACAGGTGCCGACTGCTCGCCCGCGATATCCTCCGGCAGTTCCAGCAGCACCGGGCCAGGCCGCTCCTCCATGGCGATGCGGAAGGCGTCGCGCACCAGCGTGGGGATGCTGCCGGGACTGACGATCTGCCGCGACAGCTTGGTCAGCGGCCGGAATGCGCCCACGACATCGACGATCTGGAACCGCGCCTGGCGGCTGCTCAGGATGCCTTTCTGCCCGGTGATCATGATCATCGGCATCGCGCCGAGCAGCGCATAGGCGGCGCCGGTGGCGAGGTTCAGCGCCCCCGGCCCGAGGGTGGTGAGGCACACGCCGGGCCTGCCGGTCAGTCGGCCATGGGTCGCGGCCATGAACGCGGCAGCCTGCTCGTGCCGGGTCAGGACAAGCCGGATCGAGGAGCCGCGCAGGGCCTCCAGCACGTCGAGATTCTCCTCGCCGGGCACTCCGAAGATGAACTCGACGCCCTCGTTCTCCAGTGCGGCGACGAGAAGGTCTGACCCCTTGGGCATGGCGGTCTCCGTGGCGCTAGAGCATGATCACTTCGTTCATGCTCTGCTTGACTGAGGAAAGAGCAGCTTTATCAGCTGCCTGAGATCGCGAAGCGATTCCAGTCAGACTGACGCTGCTCTAGGGTGAAGCTGTCGCTCGGCGCACCTCCCGGATGGCGGTCAGCGTCAGCCAGACCGCCATGCCCCGGGGTGGCGTCCGGACGATCCTGTCCTCATTGCGGCTTCGCGGCCAGGACGTCCAGGCGGTTGATCTCCGCCGGACGCGCCAGCAGCGCGTTCGACCGCTTCAGCAGGAGCGCCGCCCCCTTGCCGGAGAGATGCGCCTTCCGGCCCGCCTCGTTCGGGAAGGTCTCGAAGATCTCGAACACGGAGCGGCTCAGACGCACCCCGAACCACGGCCTCGTCGTCGGCTCCCGCCGTACCGACGACAGGATATCGAGAAGCAGCTTCTCGACCTCGATCTCCTTGCCGGGCTTCGCCTCAAGGCGGATGTGCAGCGCCTTGTCGATGCTGCTTCCCTTCTCGCCGCCGATACGGGCCGGCCGATGCGGCAGGCCCTGCATGATCGCGCGCAGGGCGAGCCCGACGACGACTGCGGCGGTGCTGGCGAGGAAGGGATGCAGCACGGCCTGGGTGTAGAGGCTCGTCCGCATGACGTTGCCTTCGTAGTTGCCACGCTCGTTCAGGCTCTCCGTCGGTCCGTCGAGCCCGCTGCCGTCGTGCGCGCGACGCGCTGGGCGGCCGCTCGGCGTCTTGGGAATGATGATCGCCTGCATCAGGCGGTCGGTGAGACCCGGCGCCAGGTGGCCGGCCGCGGCCATCGCCCTGGCGCCGCCGCCTACGAACACCTCGCGCACCGGATGCTGCGCGGCATGCAGGATCGCCCGTGCTGCCGCCTCCGGCGCGTACACCGGCGGCACGTGGTGCGGCTCGGAAGCCAGGTAGTTCTTGGCGTTGACCGTGAACGGCGTGTCGATCTGGCCGGGCTTGATCAACGTCACCGAGATCCCGCTGCCCTCGTCCTCCAGTTCCATGCGCAGCGCCTCGGTGAACCCCTTCACCGCCGCTTTCGAAGCGCAGTAGATCCCCTGCAGCGGCACCGCCCGCTCGGAGACCTCGCTGCCGAGGTTGATGATCGCGCCGCCGCCACGGTTCCGCAGGTGCCGCACCGCCTCGCGCGAGCCGTAGATCTGGCCCCAGAAATTGGTCTCGAACGAGCGCCGCATGTCCTCGATCGAGACCGTGTCCATCCTGCCGTAGACGCCGATGCCGGCATCGTTCACCCAGGTGTCGAAGCCGCCGAACGTCTCGATCGCCTTCTGCGTGATCGCCCTCACGTCCTCCTCGCGCCCGACATCCGCGACGACGTAGACCGCCTGGCCGCCGCGCCGCGTGGTCTCGTCCACCAGTTGACGCAGCGCGTTCTCGCTGCGCGCCGCAAGCACCAGGCGCGCGCCCTGCTCGGCGGCCATGTGCGCCGTCGCCAGGCCGATGCCGGAAGAGGCACCGGTGATCACGATGACCTGGTCGTGGAGGAGCTTGAGCTTCACTTTCATCAGGCGGTCTTTCCTCTGTTCGATGTCGCACGGCAGCCTTGCCGGCCCCCGCTGCCGCCCGCGCCCGTGATCGGGGCGCGGGCGGTGCGTGGGTGGTGCGGGGTGGTGTTCAGGCCAGGTTGAAGACGACCTTGACGCAGCCGTCCTGCTTGTCGCGGAAGGTCTTGTAGAGGTCCGGCCCGTCGGCGAGGTTGGCGCTGCGGTGGGTGATCAGGAAGGTCGGGT
>JAABUX010005043.1_pt1 | contig 16375 bp, 15 predicted proteins | sample 5561851 | NCBI WGS metagenome assembly JAABUX01 (sample SAMN10711883, study PRJNA513361) | rock metagenome | isolation source: Antarctica rocks | place: Antarctica: Victoria Land, Richard Nunatak red sandstone | collected 2016-01-03 | reverse complement strand
TCGTGCTTGATCGCGTATCCCGCGACCGGCCCCCAAACCAGGGCAACGTCGATCGCACCGTCCGCGACATCCTGCAGCATCGTCCGGGCTGGATTGCCGACCCTGGTATCGACCGCCAGGGAGTAGGCGCGCACATGTGGCATGAGGTTGTGCCGGAGCGCCAAATCGGTCGGCGGGGTCGCGGCGATCAGTCCGATCCGCTTGTCGGCGAGGATGGGATCGCCGATCGAGGTGGCGGTGATGGCATCGCTCTTGCGGGTCACGATCATGTAGCCGGTGTGATAGTAGGGATTGGTGTTGTCCATGATGCCGTCGCCCGAGACGGCGCCCATGACAAGGTCGCATTCCCGGGCGCGAAGCGTGTTGCGTACGAACCCGATGACCTGGGGGAACCAGACGTAGCTGACCGGCAGCTTCAGGTCTGCGCCGATCAGTTCCGCAATGCGGTTCTCATACCCTTCGCGCGCCTGGTTCGAGAACGGCAAGTTATGCGGATCGGCGCACACCCTGAGTTCGGTCTGGGAGATCAGTTCGGCGCGCTGTGCCCCGGCCGGCCAAGACACCAGGGCGAGTGCGCAGCACAGCGCCGCCCGGAAGACGCTAGCTGTCACTTTCGATCCGCTTCGGTCGCCCGCGCGGAAGCTTGTCGTCGGAACGCGCCTTCAAGTAGCCGTAGATGTCGTCCATGTAGCTGACGACGTCCTCGGTGGTGCCGAATGCTGGCATGACATTGTTCTGTGCCTTCGTGACATTCTGCCGGCCGTTGACGACCGTATTCACGAACTCGTCGTAGCTCAGGTGCTTGAGCGAGTCGGTGAGGTTGGGCGCGTACGAACTGCCGGCGCCGTCGGGGCCGTGGCATCGCATGCACGACTCGCCGTAGCGCCGGTAACCGTTGAACGTGTTCTGGTCCACCAGGCCGTTCTGAACGACGTAGACGGGATCGTTCTCGGCTTTGGCCGTATTGGACAGCGCCACGCCGCCCACGACGAAAATAGAGCAGAGCGCTGCGGAGAGCGCCAATATAGATCCGTTACGCGTCATCGATGGTCTTTCCTAGGAGTGCTCCGGCCGCGCACACCGCGCGGCCGGAGGGATCGTGATCGGCTTCAGTCGAGGCCGAACACCGTCAACACGCCGCCCAACTGGGTGTAGTTGGAGAGCTGCTTGTAGGCGCCGACCGCGCCGAGTCCGTCCGTGTCGTTGGCAAGGCCGGCCGCCATGCCGATACCGGCCCAACCGCCGACACCCGACAGAACGGCGATGTACTGCTTGCCATTATGGGTGTAGGTGTTGATGTTGCCGATGATCCCGGATGGGGTCTTGTAGCGGTAGAGCTCCTTGCCGGTCTTGGCATCGACACCCTTGATGTAGCCTTCAAGCGTGCCGTAAAACACCACGTCGCCGGCGGTCGCGAGTGCGCCCGACCACACCGAGAACGGCTCCGGATCCGACCAGACGATCTTGCCGGTGCCGGCGTCGTAGGCGATGAAGTTGCCGAGGTTGGTGTCGCCCTTCGGCGGATACATCGACAGGGTCGCGCCCACGTAGGGCTGGCCCGCGGTGTAGGACACCTTGAACGGCTCGTAGTCCATGCAGACGTGGTTCGTCGGCACGTAGAACATCTTCGTCGACGGCGAGAACGCCGACGGCTGCTGGTCCTTGGAGCCAAGTGCCGCGGGGCAGACGTTGCGGCTGTTGTGGTCCTCGCCGTTATGACCCGGCGCGAAGGCGGGCACCACGTCGGGCCGTCCCGTCTTCATGTCGACGTGGGTTGCCCAGTTCACCGACGGATCGAACTTCTCGGCCACCAGCAGCTCACCCGTCTCGCGGTTGAGGGTGTAGGCGAAGCCGTTGCGGTCGAAGTGCACGAGCGCCTTGGTCATCACGCCCTTCACGGGAATGTCGGCCAGAATCATCTCGTTGATGCCGTCATAGTCCCACTCGTCGTGCGGGGTCATCTGGTAGACCCACTTCGCCATGCCGGTGTCGGCGTCACGCGCGAAGATGGTCATCGACCACTTGTTGTCGCCTGGGCGCTGCACCGGGTTCCAGGTGCTCGGGTTGCCCGTCCCGTAATAGATCAGGTTGGTGGCCGGGTCATACGAGTACCAGCCCCAGGTCGAGCCACCGCCGGTCTTCCACTGGTCGCCCTGCCAGGTGGAGAGAGACGAGTCTTTGCCAATCGGCTTGCCCATCGCCATGGTCTTTTCCGGATCGACCAGCAGCTCGGAGTCGGGGCCGACCGAGAACGCGTTCCAAGCCTGCGAACCATCCTTCATGTTGTAGGCGGTCAGACGGCCTTGGGTGCCGAACTCGCCGCCGCTGATGCCGACATAGACCTTATCTTTCACGATCATGGGCGCCATGGTCATGGTCTCGCCCTTGGCCGGATCGCCGTTCTTGACGTGCCAAAGCTCCTTGCCGGTCTTGGCGTCCAGCGCCACCACCGTCGCGTCGGCCTGGTTCAAGATGATCTTGCCGTCGCCGTAGGCGACGCCGCGGTTGACGGTGTCGCAGCACATCACGGCGATGACGCTGGGGTCCTGGTGCGGCTCATACTTCCAGATGACCTTGCCGTTGTCGTTCAGGTCGAGCGCGAAGACGTTGTTCGGAAACGGGGTGTGCACGTACATCGTATCGCCGATGACCAGCGGTCCGCCCTCGTGCCCGCGCAGCACGCCCGTCGAAAACGACCATACCGGGTGCATCTTCGCCACGTTGGTGGCGTTGATCTGGTTCAGCGCGCTGTAACGCTGGCTGGAATAGTTGCCGGCCGGCATGACCCACTGGTTCGCGTCGGTCTGCATCTTCGCCAACTCATCGTTGGCTGCGGCTGGTGTGAAAGTAGCTGCCCCGCCAAACCCAAGCATTGCAGTGCCAGCGAGCAAGGATAGTCTGGATATTCTCACGTGAACTCCCTCCGTTAAAGGCTGATCGTTGCAGCCAGACCGACTTCAAAAAACAGTATAACTAGCAATAAACGTTCGGCCACGCAGCAATCCGTTACCCGAACGCCCATATGGGGAGCATATGCAGCGATACCGAAACTCCACAAGGGGGCTCGAATTCCAGAAAAACGAAAGATTTCCCTGTTTACGTTTGTGCATTGCAACATAATAGGCAGTAATACTGACTAATGCCGGAGGGGTGGACGTAACGGCACGGTCGAGTAGTCTAACCTTCCTTATCTTCCCGGGAGACTAACGTTGGATGTCCGCGCCGCCGTCGCCTTTGCCGCAGGCCAGCCGCTCAGCATTGAAACCGTGCAGCTCGAAGGCCCGAAGGCAGGCGAGGTGCTCGTCGAAATCAAGGCGACCGGCATCTGCCACACCGACAAGTTCACCCTGTCCGGCGAGGACCCCGAGGGCATGTTCCCCGTCATCCTGGGCCATGAGGGCGCCGGCATCGTCGTCGACGTCGGACCCGGCGTGCACAGCCTCAAAAAGGGCGACCACGTCATCCCCCTGTACACCCCCGAGTGCCGGGAATGCGACTACTGCCTCAGCCGCAAGACCAATCTGTGCCAGAAAATCCGCACCACCCAGGGCCGCGGCGTGATGCCCGACGGCACCAGCCGGTTCAGCTTCAACGGCAAGCCGCTGCTGCACTACATGGGCTGCTCCACCTTCGCCAACTTTACCGTCCTGCCGGAGATCGCGCTGGCGAAAGTGCGTGAGGACGCGCCGTTCGAGAAGATCTGCTACATCGGCTGCGGCGTCACCACCGGGGTCGGCGCGGTGATCTACACCGCCAAGGTGCAGGTCGGCGACAACGTGGTGGTGTTCGGCCTCGGCGGCATCGGCCTGAACGTCGTGCAGGGCGCGCGTCTGGCGGGGGCGGACAAGATCATCGGGGTGGACATCAACCCGGGCCGCAAGGAGTTGGCCGAGAAGTTCGGCATGACGCATTTCGTCAACCCCAAGGAGGTCGCGGGCGACATCGTGGCCCACCTGGTCGAGCTGACGGATGGCGGCGCCGACCACAGCTTCGAGTGCGTCGGCAATCCCACTTTGATGCGGCAGGCGCTGGAGTGCGCCCACAAGGGCTGGGGCAAAAGCACGATTATCGGCGTCGCCGGCGCCGGGAAGGAGATCAGCACGCGGCCGTTTCAGCTCGTGACCGGGCGGGTGTGGCAGGGCAGCGCGTTCGGCGGCGCGCGCGGACGCACCGACGTGCCGCACATCGTCGACTGGTACATGGAGGGCAAGATCAACATCGACGACCTGATCACCCACGTGATGCCGCTCGACAAGATCAACGACGCGTTCGACCTGATGACCCGGGGCGAGAGCATCCGCAGCGTGGTGGTCTTTTGATCCACCACGGGCGGCATCGCGTCAGGCGGGCTGTTGCTGCGGCTTGTCCACCTCGCAGCGCCACGACATCAGGCGATACTTCGGGTGCGCTTCGACATACATCAGCGCCTGCTTCTGGGCGCTGATGGTGCACTCGACCGCGCTGGCGTTCAGCCCCATCGGCTCTCGCCGTTCGACGCATCGGTTCGGCGTGTCCGAGAGGCAATACACAAGGACTAACTCGATCATGGCCACGCTCCTGAATGGACGCCAACTGCGGCGCGCCTGCGTCATCGCCGCCCTGGGCACTATAGTTGCGTACGGCACGCCAGCATGTGCGGACGACGCCGCGTCCGACAACCCGCCGGACGACCAGCGTCCCCTGAGCCCGGCGCAGGTCGCGCTGTTCGAAACCCCGCACCTGCAAAACGTGGGCCAGGCTGAGACCCTCGACTACAAGATCGTTCGCGACGGGCCGGGCGGGTTCACAGATAAAGTGGCGCTGCACGTTCGCGGCCTGCATCCCGACGGGACCAAGGATTTGAGTTTCGACTTCCTGACGGGGGAACGCCGGGTCGCCTACCCCGAGCTCGACAATTTTCGTGGCAACCCGCTGCTGATGCTCGTGCTGGAGCGGGATGTGCTGGAAATGAAGGCGACGCTTGGCGTGTCTGCCACCTATTTCCGCAACGAAATCCGGCAGTCCTTCGTGGATCGTGCGACCATCGTCGACGGCGAGTTCGTGGTCGACGGCAAGACTGTTCCGGTGAAGCTGCTCTCGGTGCACCCGTTCGCCAACGATACCAGGCTGGAGCATCTGCCGACCGTGCAGGCCAAAAGCTACCTGTTCGCGCTGTCCAGCGAGGTTCCGGGAACGATCGCCGAGATACAGATCGAAATGCCCGCCAACGGCGAGCAGAAAATCCCCGCCGTGGCCGAACGCATCACCTTCCAGGGAGTAGAGCCGTGATCCGCGTCCTCCTCGCAGCGCTGCCGCTGCTGGCGCTTGCTTCCGCCGCGGGAGCGCAGCAGCGGCATCCCGCGCACGACTACCCGACCGTGGCCCGCGCCGACTACGTGATCGGCTGCCTGGCGTCCAACGGCTTCAAGCGCGATTCGCTCGACCGTTGCGCGTGCGGCATCGACGTGATCGCCGACATGCTGCCGTACGACGATTACGAGAAGGCCGACACCATCCTGCGCATGCAGCAGGGCGGGCTGGGCAGCCGCGAGGCCATGTTCCGCGACACGCCCGTCGCCAAGCAGGAAACCGAAAGCCTTCGGAAGGCTCAGGCCGAGGTGAACCTGCAATGCCACTGAGCTGAACGCGTCCCTGCCATGAGGGTCAGCCGGCCGGCCGAGCTTCGCCCCGAACGATCGCCCGCGCTGACGACCGACGCGGGACGCTGGATGCCGAGCCGCCCGGCCGGAGGACGCGCCCCGGCCTTCGCGGCCTCGGGCCTGCTGCACGTAATGTTCGCCCTCGCCCTCGTGTCGCTCGGGGTCCGGGCGATCGCGCCGCGGCCGGATCCAAACACCCTGGACGTCGTGTTCGAGCCGATGCAAGCCGCGGTGGAAACGCCCCCGCAGCCAGCGCCCGAGCCGATCCCCGAGCCGCCCACTGCGCCGCCGCCCGAGCCACCCGCCGCGCCTGCGCTGGAAGCGGTTCCGGTGCCGCCCGACATCGCCGCGCCCGCCGCGCCAGTCCCGCTCCCGCGTGTCCAGCGGCCGGCGGCGCCTGTGCGGAGGCCCGCGCCATCGCGACCGAATTCCGCCGCGCCCGAGCCAAGTTCCCGCGCCGAGCCCCCGTCGCCAGTCCCGTCGCCAGCCCCGTCGCCAGCCCCGTCGCCAATCCCTGGGCCTGCGCCCCCAAGTATCGACGCCGGGTGGCGCGGCGCGTTCAACACCTGGTTGGCCGCGCATAAGCGCTACCCGGAGGCGGCCCGGATGCGCGGGATCGAGGGCGTCGTCGGCGTCTCGTTCACCGCCGAGCATGACGGCCGGGTGCTGGACGTGACCATCACCCGCAGTTCCGGCTTCCCCGTGCTCGATAATTCGGTGCGCGACATGCTGGCCGGCCAGCGCGTGCCCGCTTTCCCGGCCGGCATGCCGCAGCAGGCGTCGCTCTCGTTGGCGATCCGCTATACGCTGGAGCAGTAGCGGGCGACGCTACGACTTCCGCACGTTCCAGAAGATCGGGAACGGGCTCGCGAGGACGCCCTCGATGTTGCTGCGGAGGGCGATCGGCTGGAAGAACTCGCCCAGCGGCACGTAGGGCGCCTCGTCCCACACCGCGAGCTGGATCGCGTCCGTCGCCCGCCTTTGGGCCGCCGCGTCGGGCGCCTGGAACCAGTCGGTGCGGAGCTGCTCGATGCGCGGGCTGGTGGGCCAACCGAACCAGGCCTGCTGTCCGTTGCCTAAAATGGGGTAGTGGCCGCCCGGATCGGCCAGGTTGAGCCCCTCCCACCCCGTGCAGAAGACGCTCCAGCCGCCCTTCTCCACGGGCTCGCGGCTCGCCCGGCGCTGCACCACCGTGCCCCAGTCGGTCGAGACGTACTCGACGTTCATCCCCAGAGTCACCAGCAGCTCGCGCGTGACTTGGCAGAACGCCTGCAGCCACGGGTAGTCGGTCGGCGAGATGATGACGGTTTTCTCGCCCCTGTAGCCGCTCTCTGCGACCAGGCGCTTGGCCGCTGCCAGGTCGCGCGGGCCGGTCAGTGCGGCGAGGCCGACATCGGTCGCGGCGGCCGACCCCGGGGTGAACACGCCGACATCGGTGCGGAACAGCGCGGTCTCGTCGCCGAACGCCGCGGCCATGTAGTCCTTCTGGTTCACCATCGCCATCACGGCCCGGCGCAGCTTCACATTGTCGAACGGCGGCTGCAGGCTGTTGAACCGCAGCACCTCGACGTTGCCGATGTGGTCCGGATTTTCGATCTTGACGCCGCGCGCCTGGCGCAACTGCGGCAGCAGGTCGAACAGCGGCGACTGCCACCAATCCGCCTCGGCGTTCTGCAGGGCGGCGGCAGCGGTCGCCGGGTCGGGGATGATGGCCCATTCCACCCGGTCGAAATGGGCGACCTTGCCCCCCGCTGTGAAGCTGGGCGGCGCTTGCCTCGGGACGTATTTATCGAACCTGGCATAGGCGGCCAGCGCGCCCGGGGCCCATTCGTCGCGCAGGAAGCGGAACGGTCCCGACCCGGTGAAGTCGGCGATCTGCGTGAACGCGTCGGTCTGCGCCACCCGCTCCGGCATGATGAAGCAGACGTTGGCGGCCGGTTTGGCCAGGGCCGCGACCAGAAGCGGAAAAGGTTGGCGCAGCCGCACCTCGAAGCTTCGGTCGTCCGGCGCGCTCATCCCCTCCAGCACCGCGGCGATGCGCTGGCCGAACCCGTCCCGCTTCATCCAGCGCGCGAGGGAGGCGACGCAATCGACGCCGCGCACCGGCGCGCCGTCGTGGAACAGCAGGCCGTCGCGCAGCCGGAAGCGCCAGGTCAGTTTGTCGTCGGACAGCTCGTAGCCATCGCACATCTGCGGTTGCGGCCGGAGCGCCTCGTCGACGCCGAACAGCGTGTCGTAGATCATGAAGCCGTGGTTGCGGGCGACCGTCGTGGTGGTCCAGATCGGGTCGGGGTTGGCGAGGTTGCCTTCGGGGATGAATTTCAGCGTGCGCGAGCCCTGGGCCAGCGCCGGCCGGGGCAGGGCGGCGGTGAGGGTCGCACCGGCGATCCCGGCCAACATGTCGCGTCGCTGCATCGTGGCGTCCCTTCGTTCAACCCGGCCCATCATTGCCGGACGCCGCCGGTCGCGGCTAGTATGCCGTGCAGGATGCCGGGGTGAGGCCTTGGACGCAGCCGTTCCCAGCTTCGCCTACGTCCGGTCGCCCGACCAGGACCAGGCTCGTCCGGCCCGCCGCCCCAACGTCGTGGTCGGCGCAGGTCCGGTCGGCTTGTCGGTCGCGGTCGACCTGGCGCAGTCGGGCCAAGACGTGGTGGTGCTGGACGATGACGGCGCGCTCGCCACCGGGTCGCGCGCGATCTGCTTTGCCCAGCGCACCTTGGACATCTTCGACCGGCTCGGCTGCGGCGAGCGCATGGTCGACAAAGGCGTCGGTTGGCAGGTCGGCCAGGTGTTTGTGCAAAGCGACCTCGCCTACCGCTTCGACCTGCAGCCGGAGGACGGGCACCATCGCCCGGCGTTCATCAACCTCCAACAATACTACGTCGAGGCGTTCCTGCTCGACCGTGGCCGGGCCCTGCCGGCGCTGGACCTGCGCTGGCGCAACCGGGTCATGGCCTTGGCCCTGGCCCAGGACGGCGATGGCGTCACGCTGACGATCGACACGCCCGACGGCGAATACGCGCTGCTGGCTGACCACGTCGTGGCCGCCGACGGTGCGCGCAGCCCGATACGGACCATGATGGGACTGGACAGCAAGGGCCGCGTCTTCCGCGACCGCTTCCTGATCGCCGACGTCCGCATGACGGCGCCCTTCCCGAACGAGCGCCTGTTCTGGTTCGATCCGCCGTTCCACCCAGGGCAGTCCGTGCTGCTCCACAAGCAGCCCGACGACATCTGGCGCATCGACTTCCAACTCGGCTGGGACGCCGACCCGGCGCTGGAACGGCAGCCCGAGCGCGTGCTGCCCCGCGTGCGCGCACTCCTCGGCGCCGACACGCCGTTCACCCTGGAATGGGTCAGCGTCTACACCTTCGCCTGCCAGCGCATGGAGCGGTTCCGCCACGGCCGCGTGCTGTTCGCCGGCGATGCCGCCCACGGCGTGTCCCCGTTCGGCGCGCGCGGCGCCAACGGCGGCGTGCAGGATGCCGAGAACCTGGCCTGGAAGCTGCGCCTGGTCGTCCAGGGCCGGGCGCCCGACGCGCTGCTCGACAGCTACGCCGCGGAGCGGGAGTTCGCCGCCGACGAGAACATCCGCCAATCCACGCGCAGCACCGACTTCATCACGCCGAAAAGCGCCGTCAGCCGCGTGTTCCGCGACGCCGTGCTGGAGCTCGCGCGCAGCCACCCCTTCGCCCGGCGGCTGGTGAACAGCGGCCGGCTCTCGACGCCGTCGATGCTGGCCAACTCGCCGTTGAACACCCCGGACGAGGACCCGTTCGACGGCGGCCTGCCCCCCGGTGCGCCCTGCACGGACGCGCCGGTGCGGGTCGCCGGACGGGACGGATGGTTCCTGGCCCATGTCGGAGGCGGCTTCGTCGCCGTCACCTTCGGGCCGGCCGACGCCCAAGACGACATCGCCGTGGTGCAAATCGGACCCGGCGCGGTCGAGGACTCGACCGGCCTGCTCGCCCGCCGCCTCGACGCGCAGCCCGGCACGACCTACCTGGTCCGCCCCGACCAGCACGTCTGCGCCCGCTGGCGCCGCTTCGACCCGGCCCGCATCCGCGCCGCCATCGCACGGGCGACGTCTTGCTGATCACCGACCCCCACATCGCCGCCCCCGACGATTTCTACGAGGCGCTGATCGACATGCACCGCGACCTGTCGCCCGCCGACAGCGAACGGGTGAACGCCAAGCTGATCCTGCTGCTCGCCAACCACATCGGCGACCTCGGCGTGCTGCGGGACGCGATGGCGGCGGCGCGGTCCGGCGTGACTGCAACCTGAAAGGACCACCCGATGTCCGGTTTCGCTTCCGCCCACGATTTGCAGGACAAAACCATCTCGTTCGACGAACTGGCGCCGGGGCTGTACGGCTACACCGCGGAGGGCGACCCCAACTCCGGCGTGGTGGTCGGCGACGACAGCGTGCTGGTGGTCGACGCCCAGGCGACCCCCGCCATGGCGCGGGACGTGATCGCGCGCATCCGGACCGTCACCGACAAGCCGGTGCGCCACGTGGTGCTGAGCCACTACCACGCGGTGCGGGTGCTGGGCGCGTCGGCCTACGAAGGCGCCGCGATCGTCGCCTCCGACGCCACCCGCGACCTCATCGCCGAGCGTGGGCAGCAGGACATGGACAGCGAGATCGGCCGCTTCCCGCGCCTGTTCCGCGGCCGCGACAGCATCCCCGGGCTGACCTGGCCGACGCTCATTTTCCACCGGCGCATGACGCTCTGGCTCGGCCGGCGCGAGGTGCAGATCATCCATATCGGCCGGTCGCACAGCGCCGGGGACACCGTGGTGTGGCTGCCGCAGGAGCGGGTGCTGTTCTCCGGCGACGTGGTGGAGTTCGGCGCCACGCCGTACTGCGGCGACGCGCACTTCACCGACTGGCCCGCCACGCTCGCGGCCGTGCAGGCATTGGGGGCGGAGCGGCTGGTGCCGTGCCGTGGCCGCAGCCTGACCACCGCGGCCGAGTGCGCGGAGGCGATCGAAGGCACCCGCACGTTCACGTCCGACCTGTTCGCCGCCGTGCAGGCGGGCGTGGCGCGGGGCGGCGACCTGAAGGCGATCTACGACGAGGCGATGGCCGCCCTCCGCCCGGCCAACGGCCACTGGGTGATCTTCGAGCACTGCATGCCGTTCAACGTCACCCGCGCCTACGACGAGGCGTGCGGCCTCGACCATCCGCGCATCTGGACGGCCGAGCGCGACCAGGAGATGTGGCGCGCGCTGGAGCATGGCGGCGCGCTCAGCGGCGAGGTCGCGCCATGAACGTGACCCTGCGATCGGCGGTCGGCGAACGCGAGTACCAGACCGGTTTCGGCAACGGCTTCGAGACGGAGGCGCTGCCGGGCGCGCTGCCGGTGGGCCGCAACTCGCCGCAGAGATGCGCCTACGGGCTGTACGCCGAGCAGCTGAGCGGCTCGCCGTTCACGGCGCCGCGGGCGTCGAACGAGCGATCGTGGCTGTATCGCATCCGGCCGACGGTGCAGCATCTCGGGCGCTTCGCGAAGGCCGACCCGGGCCTGTGGCGGACCGCCCCGTGCGCGGAATCGGAGATGCCGATCGCGCCGCTGCGCTGGGACCCGATCGCGATCCCGTCGGAGCCGCTGTCGTTCGTGGACGGCGTGCGGACCGTCACGACCGCCGGGAACGCCGCGGCGCAGGCGGGCATGGCGACGCATATCTATCTCGCCACGCGCTCGATGCAGGACGAGTATTTCTACAATGCCGACGGCGAGATGCTGGTTGTGCCGCAGCAGGGCGGATTGCGGTTATGCACCGAGTTCGGCGTCATCGACGCGACGCCCGGCGAGGCCGTGGTCATCCCGCGCGGCGTGAAAATGCGGGTGGAACTGCGGGACGGCCCCGCTCGCGGTTATATTTGCGAGAACTACGGCGGCACGTTCTCGCTGCCGGAGCGGGGGCCGATCGGGGCCAACTGCCTGGCCAACCCGCGCGACTTCATGACGCCGGTCGCGGCCTACGAAGATGTCGAGACGCCCTCGGAGCTGACGGTGAAGTGGGGCGGCAATCTGTGGCGCGCGGCGATCGGGCAGTCGCCGCTCGACGTGGTCGCGTGGCATGGCAACTACGCGCCGTACAAGTATGATCTGCGCCGGTTCTCGCCGGTCGGGCCGCTGCTGTTCGACCACGCCGACCCGTCGATCTTCACCGTGCTGACCGCGCCATCCGACACGCCGGGCACCGCGAACGTGGATTTCGTGATCTTCCCGGAGCGCTGGGCGGTGGCCGAGAACACCTTCCGCCCGCCCTGGTACCACATGAATATCATGAGCGAATTCATGGGGCTGATCCATGGCGTATACGACGCCAAGCCGCAGGGCTTCGTCCCGGGCGGGTTCAGCCTGCACAACTGCATGCTGCCCCACGGCCCCGACGCGCAGGCGTTCGAGGCCGCCAGCACCGCGACGCTCGGCCCGGTGAAGCTGGCCGGCACGCTGGCGTTCATGTTCGAGACCCGGTTCGCCCAGCGCGCGACGGCCTACGCCGCCGGGTTGGCCGAGCTGCAGCACGACTACGCCGATTGCTGGAGCGGGTTGGTGAAGCGTTTCGACCCGAGCCGGCCGTGAGCGCGCTCGACTTCACCCACGATCCGGCGCGGCGCAGCTGGGTCGAGTCCGCCAACGGGCACCCCGAGTTCCCGATCCAGAACTTGCCGCTCGGCGTGTTCAGCCCGCTGGCCGGCGCGCCACGGGGCGGAGTCGCGATTGGCGACATGATCCTGGACCTGCGCGCGGCCGCCGCCGAAGGGCTGGTGGACGCAACGGCCGCCGGCCCGGCGCTGAACGCGTTCCTCTCCCTCGGCACCGGTCCGCGAACCGCCCTGCGCCAGGCGGTGTCGGCGCTGCTGGACGCGAACGCGCCGCCGCGGCCCGGCCTGCTGCACCCGGCGGCGGACTGCTTGATGTATCTTCCCGCCCATATCGGCGACTACACCGATTTCTACGCCGGCCTGCATCACGCCACCAACACCGGCCGCCTGTTCCGCCCGGACGCGCCGCTGCTGCCGAACTACAAATACGTGCCGGTCGCCTATCACGGTCGCGCGTCGTCGGTGCGTCCGTCCGGCGCCGAGATCCGGCGGCCGAACGGGCAGCGCAAGCCGGGCGCCGAAACGGTCCCGACCTTCGGCCCGTCCCGCAGCCTGGACTTCGAACTGGAACTCGGCATCTGGATCGGCTCCGGCAACGCGCTCGGCACGACGATCCCGATCGGCGAGGCGGCCGGGCACATCGCCGGCTACTGCCTGCTGAACGACTGGTCGGCGCGCGACATCCAGGGCTGGGAGTATCAGCCGCTCGGGCCGTTCCTCGGCAAAAGCTTCGGCACGACGGTGTCGCCCTGGATCGTCACCCCCGAGGCGCTCGCGCCGTTCCGCATCGCCCAGCCGTCCCGCCCCGACGGCGACCCGGCGCCGCTGCCATACCTGCTGGACGCCGCGGACCAACTGGCCGGCGCGCTCGGCCTGGACCTGGAGGCGACCCTGCGGACGCCGGGCCACGCGCCGCACCGCCTGGCCGCCGGCCACGCGCGGCACCTGTACTGGACACCGGCGCAACTCGTCGCCCACCACGCCTCCAACGGCTGCAACCTGCAGCCCGGCGACCTGTTCGGCACCGGCACCATCTCGTCGCCGACGCCGGACGGCTACGGGTCGCTGCTGGAGATCACCGAGGACGGCCATGCGCCGATCACGCTGCCGTCGGGCGAAACGCGGCGTTTCCTCGAAGACGGCGACGAATTGGCGCTAAACGCCCACGCGCGCCGGGACGGCTTCGTGAGCATCGGTTTCGGCGACTGCCGCGGCGTCATCACTCCGCCGCTGCAGCCATCCGCTGCTGCGCCCGCATCCGGCGCTCGTCTTTCCGGCTGAGCCCGGACGCTGCCTTCGCCGGCTTGCCCCGCTTCAGCAGCAGGGCGCGGTAGTCGTCCATGTCGCCCTCGTACGGCTGCACGGTCCCCTCGTCCACCAGCCATAGCTGGTCGGCGACCACCTCGACCAGGTTCGGATCGTGGGTGATCAGCAGCACAGCCCCCTGGAACTCGCCCAGCGCCCGCACCAGCGCGTCGCAGGCGTCGATGTCGAGGTGGTTGGTCGGCTCGTCCAGGATCAGCAATTGCGGCGCGTCGCGGGTGGCCAGCGCGAGCAGCAGCCGCGCCCGCTCCCCGCCCGACAGCTTGGCCGCCGGCGTTTTCGCCCGGTCCGCGTCCAGCCCGAACCGCGCCAGCTGCGACCGAAGCACCGTCGGCGGCGCGTGAGGCAGGGCGCGGCCGATATGGTCCAGCGGCGTTTCGGAGGGCGTCAGCTCGGCCTCCTGGTGCTGGGCGAAGTAGCCGACGCGCAGCTTGCCGGGGCGGCGGAGCTGGCCCGACATCGGTTCCAGCCGCCCCGCCAGCAGCTTGGCGAAGGTCGACTTGCCGTTGCCGTTGGCCCCCAGCAAGGCAATCCGGTCCGCCATGCCGAAGTTCATCGACAGGCGGCTCAGCACCGGCTGCCCGCCGTAGCCGACGGTCACCTCGTCCAGCGCCAGGATCGGCGGGGCCAGGCGGCCCGGCTCGGGGAAGGCGAACCGGGTGACGCTGTCCTCGATCACGCTCTCCATCGCCGGCATCCGCTCCAGCGCGCGCAGGCGGGACTGCGCCTGCCGGGCCTTGCTGGCGCTGGCGCGGAACCGGTCGACGAAGGCCTGCATGTGGGCGCGCTGGGCGGTGATCTTCTCGGCCGCCCGGGCCTGCTGCATGGCCTGTTCGGTGCGGATGCGGACGAACTCGCTGTAGCCGCCCGGCGTCACATTCAGCCGCCGCCCGTCCAGGTGCGCGATCGCCTGCACCGAGCGGTCGAGCAATCCCTGGTCGTGCGAGACCACCAGCGCCGCGCCGGGGAAACGGGCGAGCCAGCTTTCCAGCCACAGCGTCGCCTCGAGGTCGAGGTGGTTGGTCGGCTCGTCCAGCAGCAGCAAGTCGGGGTTGGAGAACAGCACCGACGCCAGCGCCACCCGCATGCGCCAGCCGCCCGAGAACGAGTCGAGCGGCCGCGCCTGCGCTTCTACGTCGAAACCGAGGCCCGCCAGGATGGTCGCGGCCCGGGCGGGCGCCGCGTCGGCGCCGATGCTCTGCAGCCGTTCGTACAGCGCGCCGACCTGTTCCGGGGAAATCTCGCCACGCTCCGCCCGGTCGACCTGGGCGAGCAGCGACAGACGCTCCTGGTCAGCTTCCAGCACGGTGTCGATCAGGCTGGCCGGGCCGGACGGCGCTTCCTGCTTGACCTGGGCCATGCGGGCGCGCGAGGACATGCGGATGTCGCCGCCATCGACGAAAATGTCGCCCGCAATCGCCTTCAGCAAGGTCGACTTGCCCGCGCCGTTCCGCCCGACCAACCCGATGCGGCGGCCGGGATCGACCGTGAGGTCGGCGCCGTCGAGAAGGGTGCGCCCGCCCATGCGGAGCACGACTCCGGTGACCGTCAGCAGGCTCATGGGATGCGGCGTTGGGGCAAGCGGGACTCCTCACAGGCGTTCACCGCTGCCATCTAGCGAATTTGCTGCAGTGCGGCAACGTTGGGATAGACAAGTTGAAGTGGAATTAACGACATGAAGGGCCGGCAAACATTGAAGCTGCTCGCAGTGCTGTCCGGCGTCGGGATCGCCGCCTGCTCGGTCGTCGGCATCCGCGAGACGGAGGAGCCGGCGTTCACCGTCATCGGCCACACCGGGCCGGCGGAGTTGCGCCAGTACGGACCCCGGGTCGCGGCTGAAACCACGGTGGCGGCCGATGAGATCGGGGCTCGCAGCGCCGGGTTCCGCAGGCTGGCGGGCTACATTTTCGGTGGCAACACGTCCAAGGCGAAGATCGCCATGACCGCCCCGGTGGCGCAGTCGAGCGAGACCATCGCCATGACGGCCCCCGTCGCCACCGCCAAGGCACCCGGCGGGGCGTGGACCATCCGCTTCTTCATGCCCGTCGGCAGCACGCTCGACACCCTGCCCACCCCCAACGACTCGGCGGTGAAGCTCGTGCCCGTGCCCGGCGAGACCGTCGCCGCGCTGCGCTTCACCGGCAGCACCTCGCCCGAGTCCGTGCGCGAACAGCAGGACGCGCTGTTGAAGGCGCTGTCCGGCAGCGGCTGGACCCCCACCGGAACCGTCATTGCGTGGTTCTACGACCCGCCGTGGACGCTTCCTTTCCTGCGCCGCAACGAAGCGGTGGTGACCATCAGGAAAACCTAGGCCGGGTCAATCGGCCATGAATGCGGCGAAGGCGCCCTTGTAGTCGGGGTGCCAGCGGGACAGCGCCGGGCGGTTCTGGATGACGTCCTCGGCTGCCCAGCGGATGCGTTTCTCGTCCATCGGGCGGGTCGCGTCGTTGTCGGGGCACAGGATGTAGAAATCGCCGCCGCCCATGCCGTCGACCAGGAAATCGGCCACCTGCTCGGCTGTCCAGGCCGCGTCCGGCTTGGTGTCGGTGCGCACGCGGGTGAAGCCGGTGAAGGTGAAGCCGGGGATCAGCAGATGCGCGCTCACCGACGCGCCGGCCTCACGCAGATCGTGCGCCAGCGACTCCGTCACCACCTTGATGCCGGCCTTGCTGACGTTGTACGCCGTGTCGCCCGGCGGAGTCGTGATGCCCTGTTTCGACCCGGTGCACACGATCGCGCACGGCGTCCCCTGCGCCACCATGCCGGGCGTGAACGCCTGCACGCCGTGGAT
>JAABUX010005042.1_pt1 | contig 16378 bp, 13 predicted proteins | sample 5561851 | NCBI WGS metagenome assembly JAABUX01 (sample SAMN10711883, study PRJNA513361) | rock metagenome | isolation source: Antarctica rocks | place: Antarctica: Victoria Land, Richard Nunatak red sandstone | collected 2016-01-03 | reverse complement strand
TGTCCATCAATCTACGATTCACATGTTGAAGTGTTGTTGGAAGGCACGATAAGGTTGTCACGGTGGTAAACACTTGGCTTGGGAATAGCGTCATAAAACCCATAAAACGTCCGTTAGCCGCGGCTACAGCCGGGCAAGGACTTCAGCCAATCAGAAGCATAAGTACCTACTTCATCTTGTGTACCACAACTGCATAAAAGTACAAATATTATTCATAATCGGCGCACATCAAGGCAATCTGGATCCGTGATTTGTACGCATATATACGAACATTGAGTAGACTTCATATCATACAGAGTTTCAACCACTTCCTTCTGGGACCACCTGCATCCCCTTCGATCTTTCGACAACATGTGCTGTACAGGCTTTTCCATTACATTGTATAGGAACATCGGTTTCCGTCCCAGCAATATCCACGTGATGCTGTATAATTTTGTCCGCTCTCTACACGTGAAAGGTAATCAAAGGTGTTCGTTGCGGTGAGATTATCTGGAAATTGCCACGTCTGCTCCTTTTGTTCAGGGATCGGCCCATTAACCTCTTCATCAATGGAGATTATATTACCGAACCCAATGGGCATCATCTCAACTGGAAGGTCTCTCTCCGTTGCTGCATTCCTCGAAGGACACCCTTCTATCTCGCGCCTACCCTAGATATATCCATACCAATCAGGAAATGCGCGGAGGGCATTACAGATGAATCCGAGATCGTCCTATGGGTCCTATGGGAAGACTGAGGGTGATCAACATGTAGACGAAGAAATGCCGTGTGGGTAAAATCTGCTAACGTACGGACCGAGAGCATGTATTGAGCTGCTGTGGTAGCCAATCGCTCTCTAAAGCCTGTCTAATACATACCCGAACCTGGGAGCTCAAAATAAGGGGGTCTTTCACTATTTTATGCATCTTGTATGAGATAAAGGGAATCGTAACCATATCCTTCGGCCAAAGTCAAGGGACATGCAACACAAGCGACGGTTTACGCAGTGCGCAAGGTTGTATCCAAGAAGCTCAATGCGCCTACAAGCATATCAGTTAAATACAATACGAGATTAAGGACGATAATACTTGCAAGATAGCCTTGTCACAGATCTTGTAAATGATGGAATGTACGAAACATATCAAGCAGAAACAAGGCAATAAGGTATCAGGCAACGGTACCACCATCACTTAGGTACTCCTGACCACATAAGACATCATGAATCGTTGAGCTATAGTCACACATAAGTACCATCAGCACCAATTGCGAAGGCAACGTGAATGCATACAGGTCGTCCCAATGTCGATGCAGGTCCCTTCTCGTCTACGGCATGTAACCACGAATTCATTATAGGAACGGCACTTGAGCGACGTCGTTGAGCTGAAGGTTGAGTCGATGGGGCGCTTGCCCATTCCGCCCTAGCGTCAAGCCTAGTGCCATGCTCAACCTTCGCTCTCTCGCTCCCCACACAAACGCATTGTTCTGTCTCGATCTAGAGCAGCATTACTCGAGACACCCTGTGCTCATCCAGTGCATATGCAGACGCGAACTTAGAAATACAGCAACAACAAAGGGTTAGCTCAGGCGCCACTATTACCACAGTCTGTCTGACCAGTTCTAAGTGAAAGATTTCCTAGTCTGGCTGGAGACCTTGCAACACCTTAAAGTCGACTCCTTCGCAAAATCAAGATGTCAGGCCTTAACGTAGAGGAACTTCTAGATTCTACAGCGCACGCAGTTCCTCCAAACTCCAAGGGTTCCCACTCCAAAGACCGTGACGAACGACACAAGCATGATCGTGACCGTCACCGCGATGGTGGTCATCGGGACCGGAGCCGTGACCGCGATAGGGACCGAAAATACCGGGACAGGAGTCGGGATAGACCGAGGAAGGATAAGGATATCGATGGAGATGTGACCATGGGGAGTCCCAAGAGTGAGCGTACCAGCGGACGTGAGGGCCACCGCAGCAAAAGAAGAAGCCGTAGCCGAGATGATGACAGGCGTCACTCGCGCCGTCATAAGGAATCTGCAGACCTTGATGATGGAGGGCGTGCCTCAGGAGATTTCTACCGTGGCGGTGGCCGTCCTCGCACTCGATCAAGGTCCCCTGACGGTGATAGGTATTATCGGCCTACCGGTCGCTCTCGCCGTGAGGAGGAAGAGAGGCCAAGAGATAGGAGCCCACGCCGGGATCGTACTAACGGACGCAAGCGTACACCAAGCCCGAAAGCTAAATCTCCTACACCGCAGCCCACTGAAGATGAACGTGACCGACGGACTGTATTTGTGCAGCAGCTTGCTGCGAGATTGAGGACAAAAGAGCTGATACAGTTTTTCGAGAAGGTTGGCCCCGTGAAAGAGGCTCAGATAGTCAAAGATCGAGTCAGTGGTAGATCTAAGGGGTGAGCATCTTTTCTCTGGCATAACCTCAAGCACCACTGATCTTCTGCTAGTGTCGGCTACGTGGAGTTCAAGCAGGAAGCATCTGTTCAGGCGGCTATCCAGCTTACAGGCCAAAAACTTCTAGGAATCCCCATCATCGCCCAGCTTACAGAGGCTGAGAAGAACCGTCAAGCACGCAATCCGGAGGCTACGAATAGCAATCCGAATTCAATCCCATTCCATAGGCTTTACGTTGGAAACATACATTTTAGCATCACTGAAAGTGACTTACAGAATGTCTTCGAACCTTTCGGCGAGCTAGAGTTCGTTCAATTACAGAAGGAGGAGCAAGGGAGAAGCAGAGGCTATGGTTTTGTTCAGTCAGTATATTCTCACGTGTGACCCGATCTCTAGTTGATATGTTACCTAGATTCCGAGACCCACACCAAGCTAAAGAAGCCTTGGAGAAGATGAATGGTTTTGATCTTGCTGGGCGTCCCATTAGGGTTGGGCTCGGTAACGATAAGTTCACCCCTGAATCCACCGCAAACCTCCTGCAGCGGTTCCAAGGGCAAGAAGCTCAGCGCGCATTCCAGGGATCTGCTTTCTCCGGCCACGGTGGTCGTGGTTCCCAGGCGGGAGGTGCAGGGGGTGCCTTCGATCGTGCTGGAGGTCGGGATAACGAGAAAGGAGGAGGAGGTGCCAGCGCTCTCGATGATACTGATGTTGCTGGTGTGAACTTTAATAACTACTCCCGAGATGCATTGATGAGGAAACTTGCGCGCACAGATGACTCTACTACTGAAGCCAACGGCGGCGACCAGAAGCGCGCCATCGCTAAGCCAAAGACTGAGGCATCCAAGCCTCTTCCTGTTAGCGTCAACCAGGCTAGCCGCTGCGTGTTACTCAGAAATATGTTCAATGCTGAAGAGTACATCCATCGTTTCTCCGATCCATACGTCGTACTGACATGATCCCAGGGAAGAAGGTGAAGCATGGATCAAGGAGCTCGAGGACGACGTTCGAGCTGAGTGTACAGAGAAATACGGAAAAGTCGTTCACATTGCACTAGATCCGAATACCCAAGGCGACATCTACCTCAAATTCGACCGCGTCACTGGTGGTGAGAACGCCATCAAAGGCCTCAATGGGCGTTTCTTTGGTGGCCGTCAGATCAGCGCCCAACCTGTCGTCGACGCCGTTTACAGCTCCCTCTTCTCTAGGACTTCAGCTCTATGAGTTGCTGACTGATGTTGCTAGTCATATCTCTACTGCCAGGATCTTTGGACCAGGAACAAAAGAAAATCGGATGTCGGCTGACAAGCTGTACCGCTAACCTTCCATCTAGGCAGATAGCATATCTGGGTGTCACCCCCAAGCCGAGCTTTATTTCCTCTTTTATGTTTGTCAAATGGCGCATGCTAGAATTTTGCAATGATTGGAAGGATACTGGGGAAACATGCTAAGTGCACACCAGGTCTCCTTGAACTCGTCTACCATGACAGCTTATGCCATGTATTTTCGTGCTCTGAGACGGTGGAGGGCTTGATAATCTTGCTTGCTTGAGCTATCGTATAAGTGCGACATTGAGAAGTAAATGACCCTATGCTTGAGCTACGTAATTTGAACCCCTGACTGGGTCGCTTTAATTGTCAGCAATTTATGGGGGCGGTCGTGAATCAGTAAGATCTACAGCACGATCATTCTGATACACGTCTTAAAGCCCAGACATTGATCCCTCGGTGCACATGCCTATGCTAAACAACCAGAGGGCGCTTTGAATGCTCAGAATCCTTATGAGGTATTGAAGGATTCTCATCAACCCTTTGAAACACTCGTATCTTGATCTTAGCTTCCAACTTTTGTAAGTGAACACAACAATAACACATTGTACTCCAGCAATCTAGTAACTCATAGCGGTCGACACAGTACAACAGACGCACACTCTTTACCAAATGTTCGAGCCATTCGCCGACGACGAGTGAGATGTGTGCTACAATTCAGAAGACAGTAGCAGTTGGATGCTGGGCGACAAGCTGTGCTACGGCTAGTCTAGACATGATAACCCATATCTTCCCACGACTACGTCGATCAGTCATCGTATCCGACAATTGTCAGAACGCCTTGTACAAGCAGTGACAACTGATCGCTGTGGAGACTGGAGTAAAAGGTTGCGTGTCTTGTTTTCTTCATCCGTCTCTAAGATCTACCATGGTTGAGAAACCAAATCCTTGAGGCTGCTTGGTTTTGGAAGCTAAGGCTGGTGACTCACAGAGCAGGAAGTATCGTGTTTCCATCCTTGCCTTTGTGTTCAGCTACTAGCGCTATTTGGTTTCCCTTCACTTGTTGCAAATTTCCACCTATGCGTTTGCACATTCACAAACGAAAATCTCTTCTTTTATCTTCAAATCAGGGAATGCTGCACTATCCATTGGTAGCAGATGATACTGTGAGATCTTATTGATCATCTCTTTCTCCACGCTGCCATTCTTATACGCGGTGAGTAGACAGCGGCTTCAAAGCAAATTCAGTGTTGATGCCCACTTTGCATTTTCTCGCTTCACTCCGTCACCTTCGGAGATCATCCAGAACATACATTTCCCCGCTGCATTGGCATGGAGTTGCCTCCGCCTTATTAGCTTCCCCCACGCCATGTTGTCACTTTGTGAAAACCGCACTAATATTGGCTGGCGCTAGGTACCTCAACTTACCTCACCTTTCATCGAGCTCACACGCCATAACACCCCATTCTTCAAATTCGATTCAGGCTCTTGACGGTGCTGTTAGAGTAGTATTGATAGGCAGGAGTAAGAATGTCGGCAATCAATGATGTACGTTCATTCTCTCAAGCCACTTCGACACCTTTGCACCGGTATCTGCGCTAAATTTTATGGCGCAGACTTCAAGTCGCTCCATGTCTAGAGGAACGACTTTGTGTTCAGGGATGCCTGCTGCGGGCTTCCAGACCATGATGCAGTTATTTGACAGTCATGATCGATCTTTTCGTTCCCAGACTCCCGTACGTCAACTCCTTGGCAGTCTCTTGATCCTCAGCTAATTTGCCTGTGAATCAGAGCTCTTCGAACTTGAGCCCAGCTGATTTTGCCTATGAACACGGTCGTCTGAATGAGAAGATCACCCAAAAAGATTTACTTGTGCGCCAGCTTCGTGCCGAGACATCCATGCTTGCCGAAGCAAACAAATCTGCGCAAAGAGAAATCTCGGATCTGAAGATCAAAGTGTGGAACATGGAGGCTGAGAAGGGGAACTTGTTCGAGGAGCTAGGCCGTATCAGCAAAGAGCTCGACTCGCACAAAGACGCGATCAAGAAGGCCAATGAAAAGATCGCCAAACAAGCGGTCACCATCAAGGTCCAGAGCGACCAAATCGCTCAACGAGCCTCCTCCACTAACAAAGTGACTATAACTCCTCATCGCCGTGGCCCCTCTCCAGGCCCCTACTCCAGTGTGTACAATCAACCACCACCTACATTCAATCCTCAAGGCGACAGCGTGACCCCATCTCGCCCGAGTGGGCCTTCTGCATCTGCAGTCTCCACGAGTCGTCGGCAAAGTGTCCCGGATGCCGGCTGTGTCTCCTTTGAGGTAGACATACCTCAGCACAACTCCATCCCACCCAAGAATCCGATGCCAGGGATTGGGGGTAGCCACCTCTCACAGATTCGCGAGATAGAGTCTACAGTAGACCTAGCTTTCGAGATCAAGCACGTATTCATCCTCAGCGAGACCTGGTCACGGAATTACGCAAATGATCCCCCAGAACGCGGTCACGAACCTGATCTCCCAGCCAAATTGACCGCATGTATCATGCAGTTCACCAACTCCAAGATGGCCGAGAAGCTTATGTCGTCTGGACTCACCCGATACTTCTGTGTCGCCAAACTCATCAACTATCAGATCACTACCCTAGCCTTCCGTCCACTACTCGTGAAAGGCTTTACGGCACACTACGACAACACCATCTCAGATCTGCGCAAGAAGATGCACGGCGTCATACCTCTCCATGTTCGCCGCGCACTCATGGCTGCTTGTGCCCAAACATTCACGGAGATGACCACACAGATTGGATTTCAGCAGCACATCGACAAAGTCGTTCGCAGCCAAGTCCACGAGATGTGGAGCTTCCTGGAACCACTCTTCGCTCCCGGTGCCGGCCGTACCCAGGCTTGGGATGATCTGGCGGAGATTTGGAAGGAAGCTGCCCGGATCGGCGTGCTCATGACCATGAAGCCTTCCAATTTCAACCTCGACTACCCTGCGGTAGGTTCCAGCTCACTGTTCAATCCTGCACAGATGGTCAACCGTGACATCAACTTCCGACAGGATGCCCAAACGCTTTCGCAGATGGGCGTTGCTGTACGTCTCGCTATCACTCCGGTCGTCACTGAAACGGATTACCTAGCAGCGGGACTTGTGCCGAAGGTATTGCACCCTTCGAACGTGCTTCTTGACCTTTGAGGAGTGGATTGATGGACTAGATCTATACGAACAGTGGCGACTTTGCTTGAATTTGGCTTAACTCGGCGCTTTTGAATGAAAGACGGCACTAAAAGAACCTGCATCGTGGCTGGATATTTAGCTGAAAATCGAAAACTTGTAGGTACATTTACGTTGAGGACAAAACAGTATTGTTAAATTTGCCAGAAATATAATGTGAAGATGTAGCGATCTTTGGGAATGACATTTCTGGTCTCAGACTATAGTAAGTCTACTTCCTCAGTGCCACAACACCACCGCCACCATTGCCACTGGAAAGGAAAGCCCCTTTCTACTATCTTATCTCTCCCTTCGGGTAGATATCATATCTATCACATGCGGCTAGACTCGGCATAATGGACCGCAGCTGCCCCAGGATTTACATTTTGCTGTCCACTTCTTCGACTCCACCTGCAATGGATCAACCATGCCCGGATCGATACCTCTTGGAACAGCGCGTACTGCGAAGAAGAATCGTGCCAGCTTTTACCGCGCTTTTCATGACTACTTCGTAACGCATCTCCCATCATCATCACTACACCCAGACTCTCGCTCTTCGTCCGGCCCGCACCACCAATTTCCAAGATCCGCCTCGAAACCACACAATGCAGGAGATGGACCTTCTCCAGCACCTATCCTGGGGGGCTCGAGAGATACGACCGTCGTACGTATACCATTGAGAAGCGCAAAGCACCACTTTGGCGTGTCTGTTTCTCGCGGCACTCGCCCCTACAACGAAGACAGCTATCAAGCTGGCGTTATCAACATTCCTGCTTTCACAAAGCCTCGGCCTGTCAATCTCACACGAGTGCCAGCCAGCAGTCCGCTACAGGCTTTTAGAGAGGGCCAGCGGAAGCAGCGGGCACAGCAGGACGAGGGAAACGGAGATGGAGAGGGAATCTCTGCGGGTGGAGCGAACGGCGATCCGCAGGTCTTCTATTTTGGTGTTTTCGATGGTCATGGAGGAAATGAGTGCAGTGACTATCTGAGGGAGAAGTTGCATGAGTCCATTGAAGATACGGCAGAAAAGTACGGGTTGGAGTCTACCTTGGGATCGAAGAAGAAAGATGACGGAGCCATAGCAGAGCCCGCAGAGGCGTCTTCACAAAGTGCCTGCAAGAACGAGACAGGCGATACTCCCAATCTCTCTCAATACGACTTCTCCCCCACCCCAACAACCTCAAGCCTCCAAGCCAATCTCATCAAAGCCTGGCGAGAAACAGTAGGAGGCTACTTTCGACGCTTCAAACCAGACGTTCTCACCACTACTTCCAAACCCAGCATAGTCACAATCCTAACCCACGCCTTCCTACAAACGGACCTTTCCTTCCTCCTCGCTCAAATCCGCCGCTCCAACCAGGCTACCGACGCCGTCCGCTCAGACGCCCCCCTCAACGCACTCGACTCCCTCTACTCCCCCTCTCACTTCCCCTCCTCGGACCCGCAACCACCCAAACCCTTCAAAGGCGGCTCCACAGCCTCCATAGCCCTCATCTCCACCCCGACCCCAACCCCCTTCTGGCACCCCTCCACCCCAAGCACACTCTACACCGCCCACTGCGGCGACACGCGCATCCTCCTCTGCCGCGTCTCCGACGGCGCCGCCGTGCCCCTAACAACAGACCACCACCCTTCCGCGCCCATGGAATCCGACCGCTTACGCCGCTACGCCGCAACCTTCATCACCGACTCCTTCGGCGAAGAGCGCATGTCCGGCCTCGCCAACACGCGCGCCTTCGGCGACATGGGCTCCAAACGCATGGGCGTCAGCGCCGAGCCCGAGATCCGCCACCTGGAGCTCCTGCCGGGCGAGTATGCGTTCATGGTGCTCGTCAGCGACGGCGTGAGCGGCACGCTGCGCGATCAGGAGATTGTGGATGTGGTCAAGGAGGCGCGGACGCCGGAGGTGGGGGCGCGGGATGTGGTGGGGTTCGCGACGGAGGTTAGTGCCGAGGGGGATAATGCTACGGCGTTGGTGGTGAGGTTGGGGGGGTGGGAGAGGAGGGGGGAGGGGGGCGGGGGGAGTTTGGGGACGAGGGAGGCGAGGGAGTGGAGGCGGAGGGATGCGGCTGATCCTAGGGGGAGGATGACTTGATGCTTGGTGGGTGGGTGGGGAGGCTGTTTGTACACTGTATATTTGGATGATGGTATGGAGGCGTTTTGCTGTGATATCTCAGGTAGGGCGATTTGCGGCCTAGCCTCACAGTAGGGCTTGAATTGTCGTTCGGGAGTTTCATCATCTGAGGAATTTCCTGGAGATTGAGATTCTGAGGTTTTGAGATGATAATAGATGTCAAGTAAGATATTCAACCAAAGATGCCTGCTGCCAGGTGAACATTTGTTGGATTGCCTTATGCAAGTACCGGTAATTATCTTCCAACGCCGTTCGCTAATTCTGTACACGATACAAAGTCCGCACCCAGGCAGCAACGTATATACAGCGAAAATATAGCCATCATAACCACAACCTAACAAACATACATACACCCATCCTTTCATAACAACACCCCCCTTCCCCTCAAAAACGATCCCCACCACCAAATTCCCACCACCACACCACACCACACCACACCTCACACCCCCTTCTTCCCCACCCTCCGCGGCAACCCCTGCGCCTTCCTAGCCGCCACATCCCCCTCCGCCAGCCACTTGCTCGCCTTGACCAACTGCACCACGTTCAGCCACTGCTTGAAGACCATGACGGGCGACGACACGGCCGCGATGGCCCAGGGGACTTTGCTGTCCATCTTGTTGGCGCGGGCGAGCTCCATGGCCCAGGCGCTGCCGGGGGTGGCGAAGAGTAGGGATGCGGGATGGGGGGAGAGGATGTTGGGGTTGGGGATGGGGATGGGGTTTTGGGGGGTGGAGGTGGGGAGGAGGGAGGGGGAGAGCATGGGGGAGGAGAAGGAGAGGAGGTAGAGGGCTATGAAGAAGAGTTCGTTGAGGGCGCAGACGGTGAAGAGGACGTTCTGTTTTTTTTGGACCGCGTTGTTAGCTGAATTTTCGAGAGGGTATGTGCAGGTGGTAGAGCTGGACGTACTTTGTTGGTGTAGTATAGATGCAAAAGCTTGCTCCTCCCCTCATCAACAGCTTTGTGACTTTTGCCCACCCCCGCCATCGTCAGCGTCGCATACATATGGTAGTAATGGCTCGCCAGATCCAGACTGATCAGCCCCTGGAACAGCAGCGCCCAGCGCGGCCAGGCGCTGCTGAGGAAAACGAGCAGGCAGGCGGTCGTGCAGCGGTCCGTGACCATGTCGAGCACGGAGCCGAACTGCGTGCTTTGCTGGAAGTAGCGCGCGGCGACGCCGTCGAGGGCGTCGAGGAGGCAGGAGATGCTGTAGAGGATGGAGCAGGTGCGGGGGTGGAGGGGCATGTAGTAGAGGGAGGCGAGGGCGAGGATGATACGGGAGTAGCCTGCAGATGTGATGTGAGCGCTGGGGATTATGTGGAGAGAGGTTCTTCTCTGTGGGCAGCGAACCTATTATGTTGGGATAGAAGAGGAATATATTCTCTGTTGGTTCTTCAGGAGCGATGGAGCTTCGAGGGTTCGCGGAGCCGTTGGCGTGGCCGTTCAGCTTTGCGGGCTTCTTGGGCGTGTCTTGCTTTGTTGCTTCGGCTGCCTGCTTGCGCGTTCGCACGTTGGGTGAACCGTTCATGGTGGATAGTGGGTTTGGCCGTGCGGCCACGCAGTGTGAGGATGTATCCACTCCTTATCAATCGCAATCTGTATTTTCTGATATTTGGGTCGACTTGATGTTGTCGGCGGATCAGCTCGGAGGCTGTCGTAGCTCTCGCCGAAGGAAATGCAAAGCTATGGATCGTTAACCCAAGCGGCTAGCCACGCAATTCGGTTGCAGGTTCTATTGGCCGGGTGAAGGTTTGTCTGGATGATGCGTAGAGATGTAGGGCAAATGCAGATTGGCTTGATTGGATATTGCTACCACGAGAGCCACGCTCCTTGGGCTTTAGGCTTCTTGTAGGAACTGGTAAACGATTACGAACAGCCTCGAAAACACACTGGATGAAAGTTACCGACTCGAGATTGTAACGCTGGCTAGGCAGTCGTGTCGCTGAGAAATTGCGATTCGAGGTGCAGCCGGTGCAGAAGCCAATCTCCGGATCCCTAGCTCCGACTCTAACTCTTTACAGCCTAGTCTCAGTCGGTTCACCTTCCGTGCCTTCCAAATTGGCACCAACGCTAGATAGGTTATGTTGTGCAATGTTGTACCAGAGAATCCAAGACTCATTGGTAACGATTGTGGAGACTCCTCTCCGGTAGGCATCACCGAATGATATCTATCCACATATTTCTGCAAGGATGAATTTCAGATGTTTTTCCATTGGGGTATGTTAGTGTACTCGGGGAAACAGGACATAGGAATATGGTAAGCTAAATGGGGCTCCCAAGACCCAATGAATGAAGTCTCTCGCAGGAGTACAAGGTGTTTCCGTACTGTGTGACATTTTTTCCCATGTCAAGAACGAAAGCAATACCCGCCGTATCTGTTATGAGTACTGCGAGTAGCTTAGAGGTCCTAGAGAACAGGAGCAAAGAATTCGTAACTTACCGTGCAGCCGCCGCTCTCGATGCAGGAAAGGGTTACCGACACACCAGAAGCTGGATTGAGAGGGAGCAGCATATCAACTCTTTTCCAGCTCTCCGACGCTGCGATCAAGTGGTGCGACTGCTCCACAAGATCAGGAGTATGGATACAACTTGAGTCTTACTCATAGAATTCCAACCATGACAACGACAACAGTCGCTCTTCTCGGGTTGTTATGCTCACGGACTAGTCTTTACTATCTCCTTGCTTCGAGTCAATAACTTCATTATTATGCACAAGGTTCTTTCTCACTTGTACGTCTTGCACCTGGTTATTCTACCAAGCACACAGACAGGACGGATGATATCGGGATAAAGAAAGACTCAGGAGACAGCTCCATGCAATGTAGTTGGCGTCTGACCTGCTAAGGTAAATGTTCAGGAGACTCAAATTACATGGGCCCACAACTCGACAAAACGAAGGCAAATTCAACAAGGGTGAACTAGGATGGTGCTTTCAAATATTCGAAGCGGAGGGAATCGAGATTAATGACTGCAAAAAGAGCAAGTCGGCTTTCAACTATTCGTGTCCGAGGCATGGTCCCAAAAGTCGTGTCTAGTGTCCTCGCCAAAATTGCAGCCAACATCAGACATGACTTTCTTCCGACCCTTGGTCCATCGATCCATAGATCAATTATCTTGACTGATTCTGTTATCGATTCCATGCACTAGGGTAAACTTCAGCCAGTGAAAGAACAGTAGTACTAAGAGCGGCGAATCAGCGCACGATACCTTCACGCGGATCTCTCAAAATGGCAGTACTACTTGATAAAGTGACTGTCCGATTGTCTTAGTATGCTAATATCGTTGAACCAAGATCCCTCCAAACGGGTGGTACCGCAACGGCGTGCATGAATATTTTTCTTCCGGGAACAAAGAACCTCAACGTCGGATCTACGATTGTCAAAATTCAAAGCGTTGGGAGTCTGTATGTGGTACAACCAATGCCTCGGATCAGACGTTTTGAGAACTCACGGCCGTATCAGACCTTGTCATTGGGTCGACATGTATTAATGGCACTGTACACCATCTCGTAAGTCTTTTGGATGCGGTACAAGTTCAGGACTGCGTGCGTCGCTCTCCGGACATTCGTCAATAATGCCGAATTGGGGTTGGTATTTGCCTTCGATGCATGAGATTGGGCCATCTATTCGTATCCACTACGTTGTTAAGAATCTTTTGTTACCACTGATAGTTGTGATTGGGTACCGATAGACCGCTTGCTATGTCTCTGGCACAACTCAGGAGCCTGGATCTTAGGCTTGAAATATGTATAAGATCCATATACAGCAGCTCAGTTGTTCTTCCAATTCTTCACCATCCTTCGATACAATCGGATCTCCTCAGAGCTTTACTCGATAACAGGTCTTGAATCTGCTACACAAGATATTAAAGCACCACACATTCATTGGCGGATAGGAGCCTTGAAGATGTGCTATCAATTGCTCGCAATATGCGAAAATCAAACTTGCCAAGCATCACAGAAAGGCGTCTGCATCTGGATCAACTCATCATATTGCAACCCTATGGGAATCGGGTTGACCTGCGGATTTCCCGATCACACATCATCACAGTAAATTACCTAGATCTCAATCTCTTAAAAGCTAACAACGGTTATAGATTAGTGGTATTGAAACAGGAGTATTGCCATTAGTAGCCCGCATATTCATTCCTCGTCATTGCTGAATACTCATCAGACGTTTGCCATACAAACATTGAGACTCCTAATGTAGACTCCGATGCACCTGATTGGGATCATTATCGTTGGGACGATGGTGTCAGATGGCAAATGGAACAGCAAGTGGCTATCAAGAGACGTTTCAGGGGCGGGGGCTCTGGTGATCCCACTGGGACAGCCGGCGGACCGAGTAGTGGATCTGGGGGGTCAGCCGAGGGCTCAGGTGGTTCAACCGAGGGAGCGCGCGGGTAGCACAATGAGTCGGACGACTTGGTCGGGATCTTGGTCGTCCGAACTTCTATGCTATCTACCTAGAAAGTTAGCTAGTCAACCGGAGACGCTCTAGGCGGGACTGGCAATTCAGCTGGGGGAGCTAGTGGATCGAGCAGCGGAACACACATTGCTACCAGCGGGACTCGTGGCCGAGGCCAAGGGTGTGGACAATGAAGGCGGTCTTGGAGCACGAATGGGTTCGTGTAAACATACGATCTTGATCACTTCTGACTAGGACAAGCAAGAACAATAATTAGCAGCTTAACGCCCCTAACTTAAAATCTGCATGCACTGATGGAACAAGCAAGCATACGATCCTGCCCTCAAGAGTTACCCATACACCTCTAATGTTCGTGCCAAAAGCTGCATAGAATACGCTTCGATAGTGTCGTGGATCAAGCGTTCAAAATGCAGAGAGTGGAGTTGACAGGAAATTCAAAATCTGATACCAAAACAGTTGACTTGTCCCACTAGTCAGCTTCGGGACTAACTCAAGATGCAAAGATTTCCGTATGAGGAAAGAAGGCCGAGGGTCAGCGCTTCTTAAATTGCTCTGATTGGTCGAGAAAACCTTTGCCAGGGAGCTTAAGTACAACATAATTACTGATCAATGGCCGCCAGAAAGTCTTTCACCCAGGGGTCATTCTTTCTTATCATCCGTCTGTACGTGTAGATTGCTATGACGATGCTTTGTGATAGGATCCAGCGGTGAAGCTAGCAATCGGGCAGTGTCGACATGCAGTGTTATCTACATCATAAGTCTTGGCTTTCTCTCGACATAGCCACATCATACTACCTTTTGCCCTGATATACTCTGATTACCCTGACCCATTGTACACACCGTGGGTATAGGTCAAGAGCAGACACGAGCATGGCTCACGAGGCGTCACCAGCTTTGCCATCCGTGGGACCCGAACACCAAGCCAACGCTCTTGCAGAGCTGAAAGCTCTCTGTGAAAAGAATAACTTGTACTGGCCCGCAAGTAAGCTGGAGGATCATCCCGCTCATGGAAGCAACAACGATGTCGATTTATTGTAAGTATCTCTACCTAACAAGACAATCATCGTAACCACACTGACACCACAGACGCTTCCTTGTCGCCCGCTCCTACGACCCAGAAGCCGCTTACAAACAATACAGCGCCTCCGCAGCCTGGCGCCGAAAATGTAAACTCGACGAAACCTACGACAACGCCGAGATCCACCATTTCCAACGGATGAACCGAGTAGTAAGCCCCGCTCCAAATCCCACAAACCCCCAAACTCCTCAGCCCCAAGACGAAACCGCAGGCCTCACACCACCGTCCCAACAGCAACCTCAATGGACCGGACGCCGTGACAAAATCGGCACTCCGATAATGGTCTACGTCCTCTCCTCCATCAACCCCACCGACCTCTCCCAACTCGCCGCCTCCGATCCGGCCCTAACCTCCATCTTCCTCCCCGCCGAATACGTCACCCGCTTCACCCAACGCCTCTGCACCCACCTACCCCGCCCCACCACCGCCCCCATCACCAAATCCACCAACATCATCGATCTTTCCAACGTCGGCCTCCGCAAATTCTGGAGCCTAAAAACCCTCCTCCAAACCGCCAGCAGCATGGCCACAGCCCACTACCCGGAAACCGTCGAGCGCATCTTCGTCGTCGGCGCCCCCTACTTCTTCTCCACGATCTGGGCGCTCGTGATGCGCTGGTTCGACCCGGCGACGACGCGGAAGATTTTCGTGCTGCAGGCTGATCAGGTAACGGCGACGCTGACGCAGTTTATCGAGGTGAAGCATTTGCCGCGAAGGTTTGGGGGCGAGTTGGAGTGGGAGGTGGGGATGCCGCCGGCGTTGGATAAGGAGGCTGAGGCTGTGGTTGGGAGGTTGGCGGGGAGGTGGGTGGAGGGACCGATTCGGTATCTTCCTCGGGCGGAGGGGGATGTTCTTATGGCTGTGGGATCGGTGGATGGGAAGGCGAGGCGGGAGGTTTTGGCAGAGTTTTCGTGGGGTTGAGGAGAGGTAATGTGAGTCTACCAGAAGGGGCAGGACGAAATCTTGCTTGTGGCAACGTTGGTGGTAGAGATCCCCTCGCCATCAGAATAGACTGCTTCGTAAATAGAACGCTTTATCAGATATAGATGAGCTATAACAATCCCTCCTACCCTCCTCCAGCATCAAACAAACTCCCTCTAGTTTTTTTGCCACAAACCTACCAAGCTCCCTCCCTCACCATTCGCCATCTCAACCCCTCCCCATCTCCCAAGTCCCTAATCCCCACCCCACAGCACCCCACCCTCCGGTACCTTATGTATTCACCAAATCCATCACCTCGATCCCCTTTCCATTGTAGAACTATCCTCCCGAAACATCCCCCACCAGCACAACTACTTCATCTCCCGTTGTGCGGAAAACGTGCGCCAAAAAAACATATAGTATATATAGACACAGTTCCTAAGCTAAAATTTCATACCCTTGCTTCTAGAACGAAACAGAACGAAATAGAACAGAACGAAACAAAACAAAACAAAACCGCCCTCCTCCCCCCCTTCCTCCCCCTCCTCCTCGAGTTCCTCCTCCTCCTAATTGACTCGCCACTTCCCTATCCTATCCCACCTCATCCCTATCCTATCCTACCCTTTCCTATCCCACCCTACCCTATCAAATTCAAACAGAGTAGAAACGTCTGTCTGGAAAGACTCGTAGAGTACAGTGATTACCATGTTGGAGAGATGGTAAATAGAAAAAAGTGGTACTATAGATAGGAAGTGGGTGTGAGTGTGAATAGAGGTGGAGTGTGGATAGAGTGAGTTGAGTGTGGACGGTATAAGTGGAGTGTGAGTATGGGTTGAGTGGAGTGTAGAGTGTGTGAGTGGAGTGTGGATGGTGTGAGGTTTTTTTTATGTGGCTAGGTGGCTAGGTGTATGGGAGGGGTTGGGGTGGAATAGAGGAGGGGAAGGTAGAGTATGGAGGAGGG
>JAABUX010005041.1_pt1 | contig 16383 bp, 19 predicted proteins | sample 5561851 | NCBI WGS metagenome assembly JAABUX01 (sample SAMN10711883, study PRJNA513361) | rock metagenome | isolation source: Antarctica rocks | place: Antarctica: Victoria Land, Richard Nunatak red sandstone | collected 2016-01-03 | reverse complement strand
GCACTAGGCAAGCAAAGCTCAAAAGGCTATGACCGTCTGGCACAATAAGACAGCTTTCTTTCCTAGTACCCTGTATGTCAAGCAAGGCAGCAAGCTGCATGTTAGAGCATTTACACAAAATGACAGGTGCTGGCTGGTTGAGCAGCTTCCTCTCGGAGGAAGGAGGTGCAAGCAGCAAGCCTCTATTTTCAGTGAAGTCACTTGCAAAGTCACCGCACCGCACCGCACTGCAGTGCATCGTTACACATGGCGCAGCACTGTTGCAAGTGAGGAAAATTTTGCCAGCATTTGTTCCCTTTCGACTTAAGACTGCCAGCCTGTTTTCAAATACTTGTAATCACGTTGACAGCGGGATACTAAGACTTTCATTTCAAAGTCAGTCACGCAATCCCCAGGAATGAGCTGACTAATGGGACAGTACCAGCTTGGGATGCAGGGTTATGGTAAGATGTATACCAACGCATAGGCTTGTGTACAGAACTTTGCATGCTGCTGTACTGTGTGAATCTTTGCCGACTCTACAGGTGATCAAGAAAACCACTGCATCACATCACTGCATTTCTAGGCTGCACTTGTCCAATTAACTTGTGTTCAGACAGGCAACCTTCAGGTTGCGCCTGTTCACAACTGTGTCCAGCAGTATGACAATAGGAAATCCACAAGGGCTGCCTATGACGAAGACTTGCTCTGCACGTACCTAGCTTCATTGCCGGAAAGCGTAAATAAGGGCTGCCTATCAACGAAATACCAACAATGAATGCATGAGAGCAGGTAATGCGTTCAGACAAAACGTACTTGGTGACAGCAACTCTACAAAGAGCATGGTATGCAACAATGGCACCTGTAGTAGCAAAGTCCTGGGCATGTACCCCAACTTGAGCTAGTGCTATGGTGGTAGTGATCAGGTCATAGTAGTAAAGAGCCAGCCCAGCTTGACATAGAAAGGCGGATACGTCACCTTCGCTGCTGCCCACATTTTCAGCAGATATGATTCAAACTGCATTGAGCCCTGCTCTCCAGTGCGGCAGTTGAGATATGTATGCAGTCCTACCGCAGCCAAGCAACTAGCCCCAAAGACTAATCAAAGGCTGAGCATCATGATTTGTACATATCTTCTAACACTAGTGAGCTGATTGTCACCATTGCGCACTTATATATTTTTTCTACGCTGACCACTGACAACTGACCGCTGACTAGTAAAGCAATGTTTTGTTGATTCAAAACCAAGCCCTATCTGTCAGCCCAAATCATACACTGGTACTAGAGTTCAGGCCCATTTAGAGCCTCCAGTACTTTAGGCGCTACTAAATTCCAACGTACCTCTTTTCTATAAAGTTTTGAAAACTTTATAAGGTAGATAACAGTTAGTTTTAAAGATTCGGGGAGAGTTGCCGAAAGCGGTACACGCGGTACTGGGCCCCCACCCACACACCCCCCTGCTTGCCCTTATTTGGGGTGGTATTTGTGGGGCCACCCACGCATACCAACCCCACATGTACCACAAATTAGTAAGTTCCAGATGGAACTGCACGACTCAGTCTCTGGTGCTAGATGTGACTGCATCATCCATAGAAAAGGTTAGGGATCCCAGCTTTCATGAAGGGACCAGAGATCGTTTCGTCGTTGAACACGCTGAGCACAGAGGGGAAAGTCGAGATCAGGAGCCTGCTGGACATAATCGGCCTGTGTCTCCTCAATCCTACTTACAACGTGCATGCCCAGTGATTGTGCCAACACAGAGTACGGGTGGGTTATCATAGATCTACGAGACTTCGCAGACGATCTGAAGAGAATGGCCTTGGAGACTTAACGAAACACCACCGAAGCAGAAGCCGCCCTGTGCCACTTTCACCTCAGCAAGGTGCTAAGATCGCTCATCCTAGCGACACGTGCTACCAGGGCTGCATGGCCATCCCTCTCCCGACAGACGCCACCATCGATTATCTCTCCATCACCCACAGAAACATTTTTAGAATCCCCTTCACCCTTGACCAGCGCTGCATAAACAAGAATTACCTTGGATAAATAAGAATCACCCATCCTGTACATCGACCGGCTTGATGATGCAGAAGGAGCATTGGCGCATCAAGCGACGTAAAATAAACATGCTGTCAGCTAGAAAGATAAAAGCTCAAAAGCAAGCATCCTACAGTGACCTTTATTGCAAGGTGATTCAGCTTGAATTTGGATCCTGCTCCATGTTTTGGCTGCATGCTGTCACATTTCCGCTTTGTGCAGTTAGGTGCTGTCACGCCAATTCCGCTTTCATGACATGCCTGCATATCAACATCAGATGTATGCTCAGTTGCTTCCTGTGTTGGCAGTTAGCTGGCCTTGAAGAAGAAGCAGAGCACATTGCCGAGCACATCTCAGACGTCAAGTGGACCAAGTATTTCTTCAAGAGCCAGCTACTGGATACTGAGAAGAAACACGGGTACTCCTTGGCCAGCAATGCCAGCCTAAAGCGGCAGGCTTCTTTGCTGGAAACTAGGAAGCAGGTGTGATGACTGCAAGCTTCTCTGTGTTTGTGAGGAATACAAATTCACCCTCTGCAGAGTGTCTGACCTGCCTGGGAAACCCTGAAGTGCTGGGAGTTAACAGATCATAAGCAAGCAAATGTAATTGTTGGGCATGCGTTGGCTCATGTCTGCGTATTGGACCTGCCTGCAAGGTGGCCACAGCTATGTTGCACAGCTATGCTGCACAGCTATGCTTCGTCGCCTGCAAGATTGCTCTTAGCGTTGAGTCTGTCCTGTGGTTGATTGACATCACCAACAACCAATTCACCTTGATGCTGCATTCCTTGACCCATGCGCTAAGCGTGCTTTGATCACGTTGTTCCAGCTTTGATGATGGTAGCCTTTGGCTCTTGATCAAACTTGCTCCATCAATCTCGTGCTACACATGCATCAGGTTTTGTTGCCAAATTTGCCCATTGAGTCTTCATATCAGCTGACGCCAAAGCTGAAGCTGCAGCCGATCCTGGGTTGGGTGCCCCAAGCAGGACTGGCCATGGCGTCTTGAAAGGATCACTGGACATGGACATGTGCTGCCATTACTTTGATGAGCTGCCAACATCCCCATGATGTGTGAGCATGAAGTGGATGACGTATCAAGGCCACGCAATGCTGCAGCTTGTGCGGCTCCCTGTCTTGTGGGGTCACATTCCTTTTTGCCTGTTTCTGTCTGCCGGCCATTTGCTCTCCTGCAATGCATTGTCATCTCATTCATTTTATTTTATTTAACAGCCAAGCCACCGTCAGCACTTGCGACTTTCTGGGGATCCCTGCTCAATGATGACTTTCAGCTCAGTTGGTTTTGTGCTGAATGACGACTGGTGCCATCTCAGTCAGCTCCATCCATGTCTTCAGGTATGTTTGTTTTTATAGCTTCTGAACAGAGTGACAGAAATAAGGAATATTCCCTCGATTGTGGTTGATTTCTGAAGTCAAAGGCCTCTGTCTATACTGAATACTGGTTATTGTCGAATGCTGATGAATCTACAATTGCTTTTCTGTGCACGGGCTCGATCGTCAAGGTTTCTAAGTTGATTGATATGATTAATCCCCAGACTGTCCTAATCTGTTGTCATGGGAGTCATTGTTTAATTCCTGTGTCAGTTTCTGTCTCTTTGACAATCTGAATTTTTAATTAGCGTGCATTTGTACTGCTTCCCTGCGGCTGCTGCTGCTTCTTGTCAATCTAGTCGAGGCTGAATTCCGAGCAAAATATCTGTTTACACCGTCAGCATGTCTCTCCGCGTAAATTTCAGCGCATCATGTTTGAGGTGCAAATTTATTTCTCTCCACTCAGCGTGAGTACACATTGGTAGCACAGGTACAGGCCATGCAGACGCCTAGCCACCACAGGGTGGAGTAGATCAACATGCAATGCAGCCACTGGCAGGCTCTAAGGTAGGTCCGCGTTGTCAACAATTGTGACCTTGCAGAAGTGGTGCTGGCTCAGCAAGCTGTGTCATCACTTGCAAACAAGCTTGTGTCGATCATACAAGTGGTGCTTGCATTATTAGGCGATCTTGTTGCACTTTTGAGCCTTGACAGGTTCTTTATCACATTGCAAATTCATACATGCGCAACGATTTGTGTAGGACCTGTTTTTCGCTGACATAGATTATCAAACGAAGCAATCTGGATCACACCAACCCAAGTAGCCAGATGGCAAAAATCTGCTGTTAATGACAGCATGAGGATGTGCAAAGCCTGTGGGGCAGATAACGAGGAAGAGCACTTGCTCATGCATTGCCAGGCTTATGCCAGAGTCAGGCAGAAATAGTGTCAGTTCTGTGGCAGTCTGCATAGCATCCTTAACCGTAGTGATCAATACACAGAAGCAAAATATATAGCAGGCTATCTAGCAGCCAGCGATAGCATCTTAGCAAAGGCATGATTGCACCTCTCTAGGTTTGTACAGTCAGACAGTGTCACAGATGTACATGTGTGGGTGTGTGCATGTTTTGGTTTGCTGTGTGTGCTATGGTTTCTAGTGGGAAGAGTGTTGAACTTTTCCTGGCAGATGCAATCAAGCCTAGCCCAAGTGCTAAACCCTGTTGGATATAGATTAGTGTGTTGGCGCCAAAGTGCTGTATGCCACCCAACCACTCCTGCTCTACTGGGCTACCGATGTTGAACGCTGTAGTGTGTTGGATGGAATTGTGATGAAAATTGTATTATATCGAGGTCTTTTTGACCTGTAGATTCCGTTTGTACATTGTAACACTTGAATTACAGACCCATAGCCTTAGTCAGTGGCCAGCCTGGCTCCTGAGGTCTGTAAAATATTCATTTATTCATTCACAATAAAAATAGTCATAAAACAAAAACAGCCCTGCTGCACAGGGTGAATAGTGATATCTATATAAATCGCACGGAAATACTTATTAATTTGTCTTAGTAGGATTCGCATGGAGCTCCAAACTGCGGTATTGATTACTCCTGCGATTATCGCACGCGGGCATATCGCACACGGCTTCGCACAGTATCGCATGGCCCGTTTTCACTTAAAAACCCTTGAAAAACCTTAAAAACCCTTCAAATCATTATAAACGGCAATGAAAGGGAAAATTAAGTACTATCGCATAACTAGTACATTATCGCATATTAGTAGTACCACTATCGCACGGGGCCCAATAATATCGCTATTCACCCTGCTGCTGCATGGGGGTGCTACTTATTTCACCGTTCCGTGAGTCCGGCCTAAGCAAAACAGCTCTGCTGCATACAGTTCTACTTGTTTCACCGTTCCGTGAGTCCGGCCGAAGCAAACCATGCATCGTTTGTTTATGAACGTCGGCTACGAGCTATCCGAGCAACAACTACGCCCCTACTTTGCCAATTTTGGAGCGGTAACAGACGTGTACTTGCCCAAGCATGTCAGCGGCCGAAATAAAGGCTATGGATTCCTTACATATGCAACAGAAAGCGCGCTTCTGTCTGTGGTGCAACAGCCCAAACACGCTATCGACGGGAAGGTTGTCCAGGTGATGAGAGTGTGCACACCTGTTTCCTTCTTTGTCAACTGCTCCTTTGTGTTTTCGTCTTCCAGTCGGTTAGCTTGAGAGCCTGCTTGTGACCTGACAGCCCATCTGCGTATGTTGTCCAGGTGAACGTTGCTGGTCCCCGTCCAGTCAGAGAGACAAAGTCCAGTGAGACACCCTGCACAGATCGTTACGGTGCCTTTGGCAGAGGTCACCGTTTGTATGTTGGAGGATTAGCAAGGGCTGTCACACAGGAGAGAGTTGAGCAACATTTTGCCATGTGGGGCGATGTTTTGGATGTCTACTTCCCAGCTGCAAGGGGCTTGAGCACAAGCAGTTATTGCTTTATAACCTTTGGAAATTATGAAAGCGCTCAGCAGGCATACAGGAAGTCTCAAAGAAGCATAGATGGCTGGGTAAGCAATTGACAGACTGCTGCTGTCCATTCACATAGTACCATTTGGAGTTGACTCACTCTGACTGCTACAGCCCTTAAAGTCCATCAGCATGGCTGAAGATCGGAAAGATGTCGGTCCTGAAGCGCCTCCCAAGGCTGGAAAAATAAGAAGTTCAGGTCCCTTGGAAATATCTGTTTCAGCCAAACTGCAGATGCCCAGTGCTCCTGATACTGCAAGCTTGTCTGGGTATGTATCCTGGCTGGAGCTTCAGTATCAAGAGGCTGATAGGCAGTTGGCTACTGTGCAGGCAACAAATGTGCCAGCTGGTTACAGTCATTCTGCCAATTTGCCACAGCACAGTCACATTTGCTCACAATACCCTCTTGGCCTGGAGTCTGGCCCACATGGCGCCAATACAAATCAGGTGTATCAGTCTGCGCCAGCCGCACTCAGCAACAGTCTTCCAACCAATCGAGCAGCTGGTGCCTGCCAGAACTGGAATGGCATGTTCTTTCCCCTTCCTGGCAGCTCTGTAGAATACACGGGAGAGATGGAAGGGTTCGTTGCTGGTCTGGGAAGCACTGACACAAGCTTGAATTCAGACTACTTGGCAATGCTGGTGCAGCAGTCTATGCTTGAAGCTTCTGGTCAGTTCATTGGAGGTGAGGCGTTTGTCAGGCTCATGCTAATGTTGGCACATCCTTCGAGGTTTGGGTGTTTTCGTGCCGCACAAATGATAATGATATGTATGATATTTTTAACGGCGGGTATGCATTTGTTGAAAGGGTAAAGGCATGTCAAGTTTGCTATTTTCTACAACTGACTCTTCAACTTTAATCAGCTCTGATTGTACCTTTGGGTTATTCTGTGATGCATGCTCAAGGATGTTGGCATGCTGTTGGGTAAGGCTGGTGCGTCTCTCATGTGATGTTCTCCTGTCTATACTGCAGGAGAAGACAGCATTCCCTTGCCCAGCCCCCAAGAGCAGTGCTTTGATGGTCGCCATCACCGTTCTTCGCCCCGCAAGTGAGAATTCTGGACAGGTACGGCATCCCAAGTTTGCTCATAATACCCTTTGCACTTAAGTGCAAAACTATTGTGCCTTTACCGTTGAGCTGTTTGGATTCTTTGTGTCAGTGACTGGCATGCTGCAGGTAATAGTCCTGTCCACAACAAAATGCACTTGCCAGACTACGTTCACAGCACTGTTCAGCCTTATCTGTGCCGGATTCAGACATTTTTACAAGAGTGGGACAAGACCTTTCAGCTCAGCATTTTTCTTCAGGTCACTTGTTCTGCTCAGAAGTGTGAGTTCAACAGCAGTTCAGATGTTGTTCCTGCTCAGCAGTGCAGGTCATGCTCTTCTCTGATGCATTTGATGGTGAAAGCTGAGGTTTGCATACTTGTAAGCTAACATGCAAACACGGTGCTGTTTGTTTGCAGCTGCAATGACTGACTTCCACTAGGCTTTGAGTTGATCCATTTTTCCTGATTGATCTGTTGGTTTCTGAGTTATCAGAAGATATGACCAATGCAAGCCCAATGAGTACCAACCATCTCTGCTCCATACTACGTGGTTTTAACAAAGCAATCCTGTCATCTACTTTGAGAAACGTTGTGCTGAGGTACTATGTTCTGCCTGGCGTCAATCATACTCACGAGGTAGGTTGCATCGTCTTTGCATGCAAATAGCTTCAAACAATGGCTGTTTAGGATGTTTATTTCTGCAGACACGCATGCTTAGACCTAAGCACGCGATACACAAGCTTCCCCAACTGCAGTTCGCACACCAACCATGTCACATTTCTCTTCACTATTTAATGTTATTGCAGTGACAAAATCAGGTAGCTAGACTGCTTTTGTATGGCAGGCTCGTTGTAATTATTCCAGTAGTCGATCTTTTAATTCTGCGCATTTTGTTGCAAGACTGGTCTGAGCACAATGGAAGTTGAGCACAAGTTGTTTCTGGACCATCTGATGTACGTGCTTTGATTCCATATTGAGATGGATGCCTCCACTGCAGACCAGCAGTGGATCAACATGCTAATGCAGATTTATCTTGTGTGCCCATTGCGACACTTGACTAGTAGAGTTGCAGCATTGACGTTATTTGCGAGCATCTTAGCAAAGCGTTTTCTCACACCAACGGGCCAGCAGCACAGCCATAGTATGCTTGCTTTATCACAATGGCGTGAGGTGCAGTCAGCCATACACACTGCAAGGCATTAACGTTGACTGCCATCAGCTTGTCAGACCTCTTCCAAGCCTGCAGGACCGCTATGCAATTGCGTATGAACACTGACCAGCGTACTCTGCAGTCAGCCATACACACTACGCATTGATGATGGTTGCCATCAGCGTGTTAACCTTTTGGATTCTAGCAATCCTGTGCTTGGCAAGATTGACACCAATGCACATCACCTCGCAGCATGCACCTTTGTGAAACATGTCAACATTTGTGTCAGATAACAGCTGGCATACGATGAGCAACGTTCTGGACGTAAGCAAGGGTTTGATTTGATGTAGTCAGGAATAATTGCAGGTTGATCGATTTCTAGGCAACTCTGATGAAGTGCCATTATTTCTTGGCTAGGCTTTTAGCCTTTCTACGTGTAACTCTGGTCGAATGTTTCAAGTGCATTCGACGGTGCATCCCCTTTTAGGGTAAGATCATTCAAAGCTTGGAGCAGGATTTAAGTTGGGAGAGTACGTTAACCCCTTTGGTAATCAGCAACAAAGCGAACCAACAAAGTTTGTTGCCTTTTTTTTGTTGAAAAGAACTTCGCAAACGCAATAGGTGTTCCTCCCACAGCGGCTCCCCGCCACAGATTCGCTGCGCTATAAGAAAAGCCCTACTCATTTGTCAGTCTCGCCGACATGTGCTGTATGTTTCATGGATATTGTCAAGCAATCGCAATCGTTGCTGGCCGATGTATTGGGCGTAGTGAAAACTGGCCAAGCTAGCATGCAAAACTGACAAAATGCATGAGTTTCAAAACTTTCCCCTGTCAGCCAGTGACCCTCCCTCAATGATACAGATGTCATGGACCTAAAGCCAGAATGCACTGGAACGTTACCGCAACTATCGAATACCAAACACCATATTTCATCATGAAATTTGCTTTGTCTTGCTGCCTGTTACACACCCTCACCTAGCAACAATTGCAAAAGAACTTGCTGCAAGTTTAATTGGTCTGCAGGCAAAGTGGAAAAGGTCATCTGTGCTTTCCGCACAGCTGATGCAGCCACATGCTTCAATCAACGTAAACATGACCAGACAATGTTCTGTCCAAATGGTGATGCATGACAGCATAAACACTTCTTGACTGTGCTACCATGCTGCAGGACATGACATTGATGATCTCTACAGAAACATCAGAGGTTCCTGAACTTCATGACATAATATGAACAGCTACTAAGCACTGCAAAATTGCATACTGTGCTTATCCGTTGTGTATCCCTGATATAGTTGCTCCATATAGATGCTTTCTGAACTTTTGCAGCTGAACTTGGATTTCTTGTGTGGATTTGCTGATCATTTCCTGCCAATCTTCACAGGCTGTGAGCTTCGACTTATTCAACCGCAACTCAACTTGCACAACCCGCAAAACAACAAGCAGTTTGTTGTTGCTGGTTTAATCAACAATGAGCCGTAGAAACAAGGCATTGGCAATGTCTGGCCAACGTCTGGGGTGACCTTTCGGCCATAAGTCAATCAGTACCTGGAACTCAGGCTACTTTAGGGCAGTATAGACTGTTACTACTCTTTCACAAGCCATCCTTTCTGGCACGGTGCTCGTCCGTCGTCAGCGCTTGTCCGTGTTGCGCTACATTGCAAACGTTAGCAGCCCAACGTGTAGAGGGCCTTGTGACTCTGCAGAGACATCCGCTGTTGCGGCTGCTGCGAGTATTGTTTTATCGAAGACAGGTAATTGCTACACGTATACAGATCCTTGCCCGCCTAAGGCAGGTTGTGTAGCCCTGTGAAGACAGAGTACAGGTATTGGCTAGCTAACTAGGCTAGTCGCCTGTGTGTCAGCCCTCTGTTAAAATCTTGTGGGCACACGAATGTACAGTTCGTAATCGTACAGTTGAAGAAGAAGTGCGTCGACGTCCCTAAAATTCACACCTGGGTCCGTTTGCTCACTGTTCCCTCTGCTATTACTCCAAGAAGTAGTCAGAAAAGGCTATTATCTCTGATCGTACTTCAGCAAAGGAAAATCTGCGACGTTTTGGAGGGTCGCGTCGTGCTGTTTGTGTTTTGCATCCACTAAACCATCTGTTAAGCTTTTTTGTCGCTGTGAGGGCCGCTCCAAGCCCGCTTGGTCAAGCCTGTCGAAGGGCATCGAGACGGCTATGACGCCACTGCGACTTTGGCTACCTCTTTGTACAACTGTAAGCTTCTAGAGCTCAACACCTGCACCTTCTGTCCAAGACGTGTGAAACAACTTGTCTGCGCCGAGATACCACACAGGTACGCCTCAACCACACCTGTCGAAAGTTGATCGAAGGACTGCACCTATTTTACTGCCCTATGCTCAGAAGAAGCGGAGGGCCGACAGGACGAAGAGTGAAGCTCAGCCAGTGCTCGTGTGTGAAAGCTTTAAGAGGGTCATCATCACCCGTCAGGCATTCGACCTGATCAGATTGAAAGAGCTATGAATGTTTCCAAGGAGGCCATCACTATTGCAGACTGCAGCTTACCAGCTCGATCTTTGATCTATGCCTTCACTGAAACTACTGGATATAGCAGAGAAGAGGCCTTCAAAGAAGACTTTAGGTATGCACACTATGCATGTCGACTCCACACTGTTATCTGATGGCAATAGGCATGCCTTGGCATCATGGTAGGAATTTCACCCATGTTCAAAGTCCTCACCAGGAGTGGGGGCAATATGGGCACGCTGGCGATGGCAAATTATGCTGTCAAGCACATCTGGTCTAGGAGGTCAGTTTGGTTACACCAGAACATGATGATGGCGTGGGTGTGCTAAAAGTGCCAATGTTCTAAATAACTATTTCAGAGGTTGATTGTTGTGCATGCCTTGCATACGACCATACCTGAGATGAACGTCTGCCTGCTGTTTTTCCCGATGATGTTTGCACAAAGGGTCTGCTCAGCTCTCAGTCTGTTCAGTGGGTATGTTCTGCAATTAAGTTCTGCTACGCATTCGACTGGTATGGTTTTCTCTTTTTCCCCATTTTCACAGCTTTGTTGCCTTTAGGTTGTTGAATCGCCCTGGCACTGCCTCACTTACGATGGCCGAGGTGAGGGAAACAGACGCAGCAGGTATTCCTGGTTGCACTAATTCATCTAGTGACAGCGTGCAGCAATCGATGACAGCCACAAGGTTGGTTTTGACAAAATCTGACGCATCTGACAATTTTCTGCGAAAGCCTCTTGGGCCTGTTCAGCTTGTCTGGTTGGTGAAGGGCTACATTGCAAAGGAGTCAAGGAAGCAGCATTACGGCAGTCTGTAAGAGGTCGACTGTGTTTGTGTTGCAGGCAAGCCCAGCATGGCTCAACTACTCAATCACAAAAGAAAAGTCGAGGCTGTCTTGACTCACATGTCCATCATTCCAATTTCTGACAGTCACGGCCATGTGACGCACGTTCTTGAGGCTCAAAATGATATCAGCAACCTGGAGATTAGCAGCAGGGCCAAGAGGGTAGCCAAGCACAAGGCATTTCAGGCAGGTTTTACCCTCATTTTTGCTCCCATTTTGTAAACTACCTGTATGCATGGAAGCCCTTGTGCTCCCTAAGGCACATGCAAAACAAGGCCTTTTTTGGGCACTGATATCGTATTTGAATAACATGTTGCATTCTTGATAGAGCAAATCTTGTCTGATCAGGCTGAAACATCCTGTGCCGGGCTTTATTTCCATTCGAAATGTCGTAGTCATTGATCGACATTTTGCTTATGCGTTTATCTGAGCTTCAAGCTTCCTTTTAGCACACTGTTCTCATTCAGGAGATCATTCGATATAGCACTTGTACGCATCTCCTATGCTCTTTGGGCATCTGCAGTACATCTGACCGTAATGTGTGCAGATAAAGGGCAGTGGCGGGATCTCAACTATGAGTGAAGTAGAGAGGACGTGCAGTCTACAGCAAGTGTTACTAGTGGAAGATAACATTGTCAGCATTAAGGTGAACTCAAGTAAGAGTGGCCCCAAAAGCAGTTGCTGGTGCACGTCCTGTTTGTCAGGCCTCATGCCCTCATTGTCAATTAAGTCCTACATGACGCTCTGTGCTATACATCAGGTCTGCATGACGGTGACATTAAGGCAGTCAATTCACATGTAGTTGTCACTGATGTACACAGAATCTGGGTGCAAAGGGTTCCTGCGGTCGAATCAGCTTTGCATGCCGATGAGGTCAGTCAAATCAGCTGACAAGCACATAGTTGGTGCTGTAAATGTTCAGGTGGCACTGCAACTTTTGAAGTTGGCGGGATATAGTCAAGTGACAACAATGACGGATGGGCAGCAGGCTTTGGACGAGATAAATCGTTGCGGGGGTGCTAATGCCTTTAACATCATCCTCACAGATCTCCACATGCCACAAAAGGTAGCATTTGCTGCCTTCTTCCTTCTGATGTAAGCCACCTTAATATTTTCTGTAGAGCTGCCAGGCTTGACAATGACATCGGAGTGGTAAAGGATGCACATGTTTTCTTGCAGAAGACCTCCATTCATGTCGCATCTGCATATTACTAGCGTATACTGCGCGCATGCAGTGAGTTTATTTTACAGTTTGCTGACCAAGGGGCTGCAAGCTATCTTGTCCATATCCCACCTGACGTGTGAAGACAATCTCGCACCCAGTGTCATCTTCTGTTGCATACAATCAAGCTGCTAAGGCAGCATTGCATGGGTAGGGAGGTATGGAGCTGGCTACAGATGTTAGGCGATCATGGCCGGAGTCTGAAGTCAAGATTGTGGCTGTCACAACTGATGTCTTTGACCACAGTTGGAAGCAGTGGCTGATCTCTGGCTTTGATGGCTGGCTAGCAAAGCCCTTCAGGCTTGAGGACCTGGTCAAAGTCATGCAGGCAGTGACATAGCCTAAACCCAAGATGATGTTCAAAATCTTCAAAATTTGACCATTACTTGTCCCTAAGCAAACTCAATTTTTGTCCCCAAAAAGACCTGTTTGTATCAGCACTGCTATGTTTTTTTCCTAAAACTGTTTGGTCTGCAACAGTGAGTACTTTTGACGTGACGTCATTGAAACTTGTTTTCGCATTGTGTCTTTTTTATTTATTTTAAACCCTAAACCCTAAAGAAGAATACACCGTTACTGCGATTGCATGTATCATAAAGTGGACCAATTTTGGCGCAATGTAAGGAGAGTGGGAAGGTCACCATTTGCCCAAACTTTTTTTCTGAAACAAAAGGTGTGTCATGATCACATGGTGGTCAGGTTCCGCTTGCGCAGACATTAGATCCAGAAAGCGGTTGGTTTAACCTATTTCCCTCCATCTTATTTTTGCATGATTGCAGGGTGGGTTGGCGAGCCCATTTGTGCTGCCGTCATTGCTGGATCCAGAGATCAAGGCTGAGCGGATCAGTGAGTCATCAGATGGCTATGCAGGGACTCCCTCTACTATTCTGTTCAGGGCTGCCCATGAAGCAACAGGCCTAATCAGGCCACACAGGTAAAGCCCCTTGCCCTGATTTACCCACTCCTGCCCATGCCCTGCTTTTGCCCTAGTCCTGCCCTAGCGCCTGTCCTGCCCCAAATCTGTCCTTGCTCTGGTCTGCTCTGGTCTTTCCCTGCTCTCTTTCGTTTACCTGTCCACCCTGCATGTCATGAAGCCAACGGCCATTCTCATGGTCAAGAACTCTCAGCAAGTCCTCTTCAGACGTCTGTTTGTGATGCAATGATTCATGGCTGCAGCACTTCACACTGTTTCCTTTGCTTGCAGGAGAAAGCAGCACAAGTCAACATGATGCTGCTGCTCTATTCCCAGTAGCTGCCCCGTTCTTGTTCAACCCGGCTCTGCTGTAACACCGTTCTGCTTCCCTTCAGCGATGCAGGTGACAGCTGATGCTGCTGCGTTAATCTTCTTAGCGTCAGCTGCGCGCGACGTTCGTCTTCATGTCAGCTGCACAAGCTGTGTATGGGACAGCTGATGCTGCTGCGTCATTATTCTTCAGCTTTTACGGTAAACATGTCCTGAAAAATTGATAAAGTGGTCTAGCGACTCTCAAGAAAGGCATCAGCATGATGGCTAGAACCAAGCAAATGCTCAGGAGGGCGCAAGCACGCAAGCCAAAAGCACTCAGAGTGGGCACTCAGTCCCATGCTCAACATGAAAACACTCTTGTCCCTGCCATGCAGTCAGCAGAGCTGCCTGCTGGTGCAGCAGGCATTGCTCCTCATGAAGAGTGCCAAGATGGATCCCTCCGCAATGTGTACATGAGACACACTCTAACACTCCCACAAGCAAGCCAGCAGACATAGCCCTTACTCTTGAGACAGCAGCTGTTGAGTTAATATTGTCAAGCACACCCGCTGTGTCTGCACAACAGCAATCCAAAATGGAAAGAAAGGTCTACAGTGCTGATTAGAGTTGTTTACCAAGCAAGCCGAATCAACAGTACGCTGGGCAAGCTTTGTCTTATCATTATAAAATGGGTCAGTAGACATTGAATGATATGCTGCAGTCGATTGGTCAGCAACATAGACAACACCTGTACTGAGTAATGTACCTGTAATGCAGTGCTCCGGTAGTCATGAAAGCATCTGCTATGTTGCTTGGGCAAAGCAAGCTGCCAGTGTCTGCGATGGTCAACCCCATCTTATGTTTTTAAAAGCTGTCAGAAAACGACGCTCAGGACTTTTATTGTTTCTTGTAGTAAATGCTCATCACAATAGTCACTCAAAGATAATACAAAGCAGCTGAATTGACTGATCATTAAAGGGGATGATCTCGCATAGGCATGATCTTACGTGGGAAAGAGCTTGATCAACATTTGCCCTCAGTTGCGCAATGGTCATACTGGTTTCAGCTGTCAAAGTGTCTGTTGGATGTTTGCTGCTTTTGCTGGCTTGCAATAATTTCACTCCTTGGCACATTTGTGGCAATGTGAGCTGCAGATTGTCTGTATCCTTTCTCATGGCTGGCTATGACCTTGTTTGCAAGTTCTGCAACACGTGACGAGCTGTAACACTACTTACAGAATCGCATTGTTGGATGCAAATTTGCAGAAAATTCTCCGTCACACCCATTCACATCCTGAATTCATAATCAACAGGAGTGGCATAGTTGCGCAAACTGGCCTGGGCATACATACCGGTTGTTAAACTTATGTCGTTCATACAAACAGGATCTGGACCCAACTTTGCGGCTGCCAGCTTCATCTGGGTTGTCTTCGTTGGAAATGGCCTCCTTCAGGGAATGTAACCATTCCTGGTGAACCTCCCCTGAGTTGCAGCTCTTGCAAACACCTGTCCAACACCCTCTCCTGTTGCATCAGACACCGCTGTCTCGATATCCTGTCTGTTGTACAAGATCCAGAGCCTCAGAAATTTTCTTTATTTTGCGTCAACTTGACCAACCTGGGGCCTTCAACCACCACAAAGTCATCATCCAACGATGAGTCCTCTTCTGCAACTGCATGCCGCAAGTCCTGCTGACCAATGGCTGTTGATCAGTATCAGCGTCATCTTTGAGGAATTTCTGCTTGTCCAGCTGTCTTCTTCATGCCCTCCCAGGAGTAGAGATTCCACAAGCATAGACAGGGCTGGGCGATCGGGGCAATGCGCTTCAGCTGCTGCAGAAGCATATACGCAATGTTGTCGATGCCAGAAGTATGGCTGGATTTGTGCACAAGTTTCTGAGTGAACACAGCGTATGTTGCCAAAAAAGGATGTCTGTAACTCAGATCATCAACACCAGTAACAAGGTGAATGATTGGAGATTAGCAGCGTTGTATGTTTCTGATTCGGACCGTCTGAGCGGTGTCAGTCAATGGTGTTGACAGAACATTGGGCGGCATGCTCCTACCACAGCTTGCAATAGATGAAAACACATGACTTTACAGCCTGAAAAACAGCTAGCAGAGGAGCAAACGCCCTATGACAGGTTTCACGCAAGTTAGCAGTGCCCTGCAAAGCGCTACAGAAGCACTGTCAAGATGATGCCTAAACATGCTTGCTGCTTCAGCCCTAAGCTAATTATTGTTGAGCTAAGCACTTGAGCAGCTGTGGATTGAAGTCATACATAACCTACCTACACATCAGCAACCTGTGGTACTCAAGGCTGTTGCCGTCACACAAACACTGAATGTCCTTGAGATTGCACTATGTACTGTATGCTCAATCTTGGTAACAAGTATTCATCAGATGGTCAAAGGAGAAACATGCCACCAATGAGAAACAACGTCAGCAAGTTTTCACGACAAAACTTCAGCTCGGTCTAGTTGTTCCATCAGTCTCAAATCTCCACTAAGTCGTGAGTATGTTCAGATCTCACACCT
>JAABUX010005040.1_pt1 | contig 16384 bp, 12 predicted proteins | sample 5561851 | NCBI WGS metagenome assembly JAABUX01 (sample SAMN10711883, study PRJNA513361) | rock metagenome | isolation source: Antarctica rocks | place: Antarctica: Victoria Land, Richard Nunatak red sandstone | collected 2016-01-03 | reverse complement strand
GCGCGCGCAGGCAGGCCTCCATCGCGCCGGCCTCCTCCGCCACCAGCGCGCCCGGCGGCGGCGGGCCGCTCGCCAAGCGGTCCAGCAGGCCCGGGCGGATCAGCAGCGCGCGGGTGCGCCAACCCGTCTCCGCCTCCATGTAGACGGTGCCGGGCTGCCCGGTGATGAACGCCGCCGCGCGCTGCTCGGCGAACATCGGCTCGGTGTTTTCCAGATACAGCAGCCCCAGGCAGGACGCGGCGAACCCAGCCCCCAGCAGCCCCGCCGCCCATGGCCGCGCCCGCGCCAGCGTCGCCCCCGCCACCGCGACGGGCACCGCCGCCATCGCCGCCGTCACCATGAAGTAGCGCGGCACCACGTACAGGATGCCAAAGTTCAGCGCGACGAACAGGAACGACACCACGGCTCCCATCGCCGCCCAGTCCAGCACCGACCGCGCCTGCGGGCCGAGCCAGGACGCGCGCCGCGCCACGGCGTAGCCTGGCAGCGCCAGCCAGAACAGCAGCCCGAACTTCTGGCTGACGAACAGCGCCGAGAGCGGCGTCCCCAGCACGCCAGCCGCCAGCACGCCCTCGCTGTCGAGCGCGCCCGTCACCCGCGCCGCCTGCGCCGCGCGGTCCACGTGGTCATGCACCGCCGAGATCCGCAGGCGGTACAGCGGGTCGCCGGCCGCCCACGCGAACCAGCCCATCTGCACCCCCACCACCGCCACGAACCCGGCGGCGATCAGCAGGTACCGCCACCGCGGCATCGCCGGGCGCAGCAGGAACATCAGCCCGTACAGCGGTGCCAGCAGCAGCGTCGTTTCCCGCGTGAGAAACCCAAGCCCAGCCAGCACGCCCGCGCCCAGCATCAGCCGCCCCGTCTTCGCGCCCGATTCCTTCGTGCCCGATTCCTGCACCCCCGGCTCCCGCGCCAGCATCATCAGCCAGAACGACCCCATGACCAGCGCCATCTCCAGCAGGTCCGGGTTGGCATAGGTGGCCTGAACCGGGAACTGCGGCAGCAGGATGCCGATGGCGGTGAGCACCGCCGCCGTCGGCCAGCCAAACCAGTGCCGTGCGGCGGCGTAGCCCATCAGGAGGAACGCCGCGTAGGCCGCGAGGTCCACCGCCGCCAGCACCGGCACGGAGAACCCGAACAGCCGGATCAGCACTGCCGTCGGCAGCACCAGCGGGTAGCGCAGCGCCCAATGCGTCTGGCCCAGCGCCGGAGCGTGCTCCGCCCAATCCATCGCCGCCCAGGCATAATAGGCGTCGTCATGCCCCTGGTAGCCGACCCAGCGCCACCACAGCACGGCCGCCGCCAGCCCGGCCAGGCCGGGCATGACCACGGCGTGCGCCCACCGGTCCGAGATGCGGAACGGTTTCAAGGCTGGCTCCACAGACATTACGATTTCATAATTAGCATCGGCCGCCGGCGCGGCGCAACTCCCGGGGCGTTTACGGCCGCGGCGCCGCCGCCCGCTGCAGCCGGTCGTTGATCGCAAGCCCCAGCCCCTCCGTCGGCACCCGCATCGCTGCGATCCCGATCAGCCCGAGCCGCGCCCCTTCCTCGTCCAGCCAGCGCAGCCCGGCGAACAGGCGGGCCGCCGCCTCCGCCACGTCGCCCGCAGCGCTCAGTTGAAAGGTGCACCCGGCCCCCGCCGGCGCCGGGCCGAACGCCAGCAGCGCCTCCCGCGCCTCCACCGCCACCGCCCCGAGCCGCACCGGCAGCCGCGGCGCGTAGTGCGACACCAGGAGGCCGGGCGAGCGCAGCGTGCGCGTCGCCTCCGCCGCGAGCGGGGTAATGCCGCGCCCGACCGGGCCGATCACCGCCTCGATGTCGGACACCGCCACGCCGCCGGGCCGCAGCAGGAACGGGCGCCCGGCCGCGAGGTCGATCACCGTGCTTTCCAGCCCCACCGCGCACGGCCCGCTGTCCAGCACCGCCGCGATCCGCCCGTCCAGCCCGGCCAGCACGTGCGCCGCGCTGGTCGGCGACACCTCGCCCGAGCGGTTGGCCGAAGGCGCCGCGACCGGCCGCCCCACCACCCGCAGCAAGGCGAGAGCCGTCCGCCCCGCCGGCACCCGCACCGCCAGCGTGTCCAGCCCCGCCCCGGCCAGCAGCGCCACCGGGCACGCCGCCCCGCGCGGCAGCACCAGCGTCAGCGGCCCCGGCCAGAACCGCTCGGCGAGCGCCCGGGCCGGGGCAGGGGCCTCCACATGGCGGAACGCCGCCTCCGCGTCGGGGTAGTGCGCGATCAGCGGGTTGAAGTGCGGCCGGCCCTTCGCGTCGAACACCGCGCCGACCGCCCGCGCATTTGTCGCGTCGGCGCCCAGGCCGTACACCGTCTCCGTCCCGAACGCCACCAAGCCGCCCGAGCGCAGCAGCTCGGAGGCCCGGGCGATCCCGGCGGCATCATCCTGCAGCCGTTCCGTCCCAGTTCTTTCGCTCACGGCCGCCCGGTGCAGACGAAGCCCGGGTTCTCCCAGCCGGGCTTGCCGTAGTGCAATGGCGCCCCGTCCATGCCGCAGACATGGCCGCCCGCCGCTTCCAGCACCGCCTGCGGCGCGGCCGTGTCCCACTCCATGGTGCGTCCGAACCGCGGGTACAGGTCGCCCGCCCCCTCCGCCAGCCGCACGATCTTCAGCGCCGATCCCATGTGGGTGACGCCGTGCACCGCCCGGCCTTGCAGGAACCGGTCCAGCCGGGCGTCGGTTGCGTAGTGCCGGCTCGCAAGCACGCGCACGCCGTCCGCGGGCGGCGTGCGGGCGCGAATCGCACGCTCCCCGGCCGTGCTGCGCTTCCACGCCCGCGACGCCGCCGGCGTGGCCCCGACCAATCCGCCGAACAGCTCGCCGAACGCCGGCACGCCGACCGCGCCCAGCACCGCCCGCCCGTCGCGCACCAGGCCGATGTTCACCGTGAACTCGTCCCGCCCGGCCGAGAACTCCCGCGTGCCGTCCAGCGGGTCCACCAGCCAGTACTCGTGGTGGTCGTCCGGCTCGTGCCCGCCGGCGATCTCCTCCTCCGCCACCACCGGGATGCCGGGCGTGGCGGCGCGCAGCGCCTCGACGATCAGCGCCTCCGCCGCGTGGTCGGCCTCCGTCACCGGGCTTTCGTCCGTCTTGCGCCGGGTCTCGAACCCGCGGGCGCGCACGGCCAGGATCACGGACCCGGCGCGGCGGGCAAGGTCGGCGGCAAGGTTGAGCAGCGCTGGGTCATCCATTCCGGCGATCAAACCACAGGCACGGATGGGAGGAAAGCGCACCCCTGGCAAACCCGCTCCCCCCTGTTACACTGGCTGAACCCAGCCCCGGAGCCTCCATGATCGACATCGCCTTCATCCCCGCCACCCTGCCCACCTCCGGCGCACTGGCCTTGCTGGTCCCCGAGGGGGCGGGACTCGGGGCAGGGGAGGGCATGTTGGCGCAGGCGGACGCGGCCTGCGGCGGCACGCTGTCCCGCGCCGCCGCCGCCGCCGGGTTCACCGGCAAGAAGGCGCAGACCTGCACCGTGCTGGCGCCCAGCGAGGGCCTGTCCCGCGTCGTGCTGATCGGCCTGGGCAAGGACTCCGACCACACGCTCCGCAGCATGGAGGAGGCGGGCGCCGCCGCTGCGGTCGCCCTGGCGCGCGAGGCGCAGGCGGCGCTGGCGGTGGACGCCATGCCCGCCTCCCACGCGGCGCACGCGGCCTTGGGCGCGCAGCTCCGCAGCTACCGGTTCGACCGCTACCGCACCAAGGAGAAGCCCGACGACAAGCCGAAGCTCGCCACCCTGCAAATCATGGCCGACGATCCCGGCGCCGCGGGGGCCGCCTGGCCCGCCCTTGCCGCGGTGGCGCAGGGCGTCGCCCTCTCCCGCGACCTCGCGAGCGAGCCGCCCAACGTGCTGCACCCGACCGAGCTGGCCGAACGCTGCCGCCCGCTCGCCGACCTCGGCGTCGAGGTGGAGGTGCTGGGGCCGGAGCAGATGCGCGGCCTCGGCATGAACGCGCTGCTCGCGGTGTCCATGGGCAGCGCGCAGGAGCCGCGGGTCGTCGTCATGCGCTGGAACGGCGGCGAGCCGGGTGCGGCGCCTGCCTGCTTCGTCGGCAAGGGCGTCACCTTCGACAGCGGCGGCATCTCCATCAAGCCCGCGCCGGGCATGGAGGACATGAAGTGGGACATGGCCGGCGCCGCCGCGGTGATCGGCCTGATGTCGGCGCTTGCCGGCCGCAAGGCCCGGGCCAACGTCGTGGGCGTCGTGGGCCTGACCGAGAACATGCTGAGCGGCGCCGCCCAGCGCCCCGGCGACGTGGTGCGCAGCCTGTCCGGCCAGACCATCGAGGTGCAGAACACCGACGCGGAGGGCCGCCTCGTGCTGGCCGACGCCATCTGGTATGCGCAAGACCGGTTCAGCCCGGCCTTCACCGTGGACCTCGCGACGCTCACCGGCGCCATCATCGTGAGCCTCGGCCACGAGTACGCCGGCATGTTCAGCAACGACGACGCGCTGGCGGCCAAGCTGCAGGCCGCCGGGCAGGCGAGCGGGGAGGGCGTGTGGCGCATGCCGCTGGGCGAGGCCTACGACAAGCTGATCCGCTCCGACATCGCCGACATGAAGAACATCGGCGGGCGGCCCGGCGGCGCCATCATCGGCGCGCAGTTCATCCAGCGCTTCGTCCGCGGCCCCTGGGCGCACCTCGACATCGCCGGCATGGCCTGGGGCAGCAAGGACGCTCCCCTCACCCCGAAGGGCGCCACCGCTTACGGCGTGCGCCTGCTCGACCGCCTCGTGATGGACCATCTGGAGGCTGCCGCGCCGCAATAGGACTGGCGGTGAGGCTCCGCTTCGTCCGGCGCAGCGATGCCCCGGCGCGCGCCTTGCCGCGGGCCACGGGCAGCCCGGTGCCAAAGCCGAAGCGCGCCGCCGTAGCGGGCTTCACTGGGCGCCGCGGCCAGGTGTCGGAGGTCGTCACCCGCAAGCGCCGGCTGCTGCTGCTCGGCATGGGCGACGCGCCGCCGGGTCCGCTGGATTGGGAAGCCGCCGGCGCCCTCGCCGCCGCCCGGCTCGCCACGCTGGACCACATCGCGCTGGACGCCCGCGGCCTGGACGCTGAGGCCACCGTGTCGCTCGCCGCCGGGGCGTGCCTGCGCGCCTGGCGGTTCGACCGGCTGCGTACCCGGCCCGAGCCGGACGCCGCGCGCCTCACAGCCATCGACGTGCTCACGGACGATCAGGCCGCCGCGGAGGCCGCCTGGGCGCCCACGCACGCCGCCGTGCAGGGCGCGCTGTTCGCCCGCGACCTGGTCGCCGAACCCGGCAACATCCTGACCCCGCAAGGCTTCGCCGCCCGCCTCGCCCGCCTGGAAGCCGCCGGCGTCTCCGTCGAGATCCTGGACACGGCGCAGCTTCAACGGGAAGGCCTGCGCGCCCTGCTGGCGGTGGGCGGCGCGTCGGCCAACCCGCCGTGCCTTGCCGTGCTGCGCTGGCGCGGCACCATCGCGGCGCCCCCGGTTGCCTTCGTCGGCAAGGGCATCACCTTCGACACCGGCGGCATCTCGATCAAGCCCGCCGCCGGCATGTGGCAGATGCATGGCGACATGGCCGGCGCTGCGGCCTGCGCCGGCGCCATGCTGGCCCTGGCGCTGCGCCGCTCGCCCGCCCCAGCCGCCGCGGTGCTGGCGCTCGCGGAGAACATGCCCGGCGCCGCCAGCTACCGCCCCGGCGACGTGATCACGACCCACGAAGGCACCACGGTCGAGATCACCGACACCGACGCGGAGGGCCGCCTGGCGCTCGCGGACGCGCTGGCCTGGACCGTGGCGAACCTGCGCCCGCAGGCCATGGTGGACCTGGCGACGCTGACCGGCGCGGTGATCACGGCGCTGGGCGGGGTGATGGCCGGGCTGTTCGCAAAGGAGGAGGCGCTGGACAACGTGCTGGCGGCGCACGTCGCGGCGGCCGGGGCGGCGGTGGGGGAGCGCGTCTGGCGCCTGCCAATCGGCGACCCGCGTCCCGAGGCCCTGCGCTCCGACATCGCCGACGTGCGGCAATGCAGCATGGCGCCGCAGGTGCCGGACGCCATGCACGCGGCGGCGTTCCTCGGCCGCTTCGTCGGCGACACGCCCTGGGTCCACCTCGACATCGCCGGCGCCGAGATCCGGGAACAGGCCTGCGACCGCCACGCCCTCGGCCCCACCGGCTTCGGCGTGCGCCTGCTGGACCGCCTGATGGCGCAGCGGTTCGAGGACCCGGCGCGATGACCCCCGCCGTGACCGAGATCGGCTTCTACCACCTGACCCGCACCGGCCCCGACCAAGCGCTGCCGGCCCTGCTCGGCCGTACGCTGGCGGCAGGCGAACGCGCGGTGGTGCGGGCGGGCGGCGAGGCGCGGGTGGCGGTGCTGGACGAGGCGCTGTGGGCGAGCACGGACCCCGACTGGCTGCCGCACGGCACCGCGCGCACCGGCCACGCGGCGCTGCAGCCGATCTGGCTCACGGCAGCGGAGGAGAACCCGAACGGCGCGCGGTTCCTGTTCCTGCTGGACGGGCTGGAGTGCGCGGACCTGCTGGCCTGGACCCGGGTATTCGACCTGTTCGACGGGCGGGACGAGGCCGCCGTGGCCGCCGCCCGACGCCGCTGGACGGCGGCGAAGGCGCTAGGCGCCGGGCTGGCGTATTGGCAGCAGGGGGATCGGGGGTGGGTGAAGAAGGGCTGAGGCTTGAGGAAGCGATCCACACCAGCATCAAAGCCAAGGCAGCGGTCTCCTCGCCATGTTTTTGCGTTCGCCATTTTGCACTTGGTTCAAGATGTCTTGTTGCGTCTGACCATGGTTAATGCGATCTTTACGAAATGTGCTTAAAAGCGGCCACTTCATGACCACGCTTTGACCGCCAGACTGCAACCTTTGAAGGCATGACGATGAATGACATGGTAGCCGACCTTCAGGTACCCGACCTTGCTGGTGAACATTACATCGCGACCCTGCAACGGCTTCACGAGGTGCTGCGGCCCAAAACATACCTCGAAATCGGTGTGTCCCAAGGTAACTCGCTCAAGCTGGCACGCTGCGCGTCGATTGCAATTGACCCGGCGTTCCAAATCGCTCCCGACAACGTTCAGGTTGTCTCCGCCAAGCCGGAACTACACTTTTTCCAGATGGGATCAGACGACTTCTTTGGCCGGTATAGCCCAAGCCAGATATTGGGTGCGCCTATCGACATGGCGTTCCTGGACGGGATGCACCGCTGCGAATACCTGTTGCGCGATTTCATCAATACAGAACGGCACTGCAAGCGCAACAGCGTCATTGCGTTGCACGACTGTCTGCCGGTCGAAGCAAGGATTGCTGGCCGGGTTCCATCGCAGGTTAGCTCGGTGGCGTCTCACCGGACAGATTGGTGGGCCGGGGACGTTTGGCGCACGTCGCTGCTGCTTCGGCGAATGCGTCCGGACTTGAGCATGACCGTGCTGGACTCGTCGCCCACCGGTCTTGTGCTGATCACCAATCTCGATCCAAGCAATACGGCGCTTTCCGACAACTATGCCCGGTTTGTAGAAGACATGCTGGCTTGGAATTTGGAGGAAATCGGCATCCAGGCATTGTTTGCCGAAATGCGCGTGGGCGCCGCCTCCAAGCTCCAGGCGCATGAGGACATCACTCAAAAATTTTGGTTGTAGATCGGCCGTTCAATGGTGTCCCGGGCATGGAGGACGGTCCGTTCGCGTTTTCCGACGCCCGACAGCGCGCTGCAAATGTCCGGCGCATCGTTGGCCAAGCCGACCAGCGTCGTGCGGCGGCATCGCTAAAGCCCATACGCCCCCCGCATCCAAGCCGCCGTCCCCGCCAGCCCGTCCATCCATTCCACCCCCGGCTGCCACCCCGTCGCCCGGCGGATCAGCGCCGTGTCCAGCACGCTCACCGGCACGTCCGCCGCGCGCCCGTCCTTGCGCACCACCTCCAGCGCCGTGCCGCCCAGCGCGGCGCGCACGTCGGCGACCAGTTGGTTCAGGCTGCGCCCATGCCCGCTGCCCACGTTCATCACCCGGTGCGGCCCGGCGTAGCGCGCCGCCGCGATGAAGGCGCTCGACACATCATCGACATGGATGAAGTCCCGCGTCACCTCGCCCGTGCCCCACAGCTCGATCGCCAGCCCCGACAACGCCCGGTGCAGCATCGCCGCCACCACGCCCTGCGGCTTGAACGGCGACTGGCCCGGCCCGTACGGGTTGGCGATGCGCAGCACGTGGTAGTCCAGCCCATGCAGCCGCCAGAACAGCTCCAGGTAGTGCTCGACCATCCGCTTGTTGATGCCATAGGCGGTGATCGGCGCGGTGCCCGCGTGCTCCGGCGTCGGCACCGTCGCGGGGATGCCGTACACCGTGCCGCCGGACGAGGCGAACACCACCTTGCGCACTCCCGCCGCCCGGCACCGCTCCAGCAGCCGGATCGACGGCACCACCTGCCCGGCCACGTCGCCCGCCGGGTCGCGGTTGCTGTCCGCGGGCAGGGAGGAACTCGCCAGGTGGAATACCACCTCTTGCCCCCGCAGCGCCGCCGCCAGCGCCGCGCCGTCCTCGAATGCCGCTTCCGTCCGCAACCCGGGCGCCGCGGGCAGGCTCCGGCCATAAGCATGCACCACCGCGCCCTCCGCCCGAAGCGCCGCGCAGAGCGCCCCGCCCAGGAACCCGCCCGCGCCCAGCACCAGGCAGCGCACCCCGGCCATCGCGCCCGCCGGGCGCGTGTCGATTATTGCGCCCGCCGGGCGCGTGTCGGTCCTCGCGCCAGCGGCCGGGCGCGTTTCGGCCATCACGATGTCAGGATGGCTCAACATGCCCAAACTCCTGGAAACCCGGCCAAGCCGTGCGCCGCCGCCCATTCCAGCCCTACAACATAATCGTTACTGTGTAAATTACAGAAACGATATTGCCAGGCCGGATCACCAGCCCGCCCCCTTCCGATGCACCGTGCACCAGCCATGCCCGGTCGAGGAGCACACCGCCGGCAGCATCCGCTCGGCCGCGTGCAGCACCGTGCCGTCATATGCCACCGGCTCTCCCGGCAGGTCCTGCGGCCCAAGGCCCAGCGCCCACAACGGCGCCACGGCGGCCGGACGCGCCCAGAACATCGTGCCGATGGGAAACACCGGCCACTCCGGCAGCACCGGCGCCGGCTGCATCCGCGCCGCCAGCGCCTCGGCCATGGGCCGGTTCTTGTCCCAGCCGACGCAATGCCGGTCCTCCGCGAACAGCAGGCCCAGGCCCGGGTCCTCCGCAAACAGCGACAGCACCGCCGGCAGCCCGGCCGCACCCCCCAGCAGCGTGTCCAGCAGGAACCCCCGCCAGCGGTCCCCCATCGCGCCGTCCACCGCGAGGCTCCGCTTGCCGTGCAGGTGGCCCACCACGTCGTACCCCCCGGCCTGCACGATCGGTCCCACCTCCGTCAGGAACGGCCCGATGTCCCGGCCGCGGTTCGGCACCACGGCCACCCGCGCGCTGCCGCCCTTGTAGCCGCGGAACGCATACTCGACCTCGACCCGCCGCGCGTCGGACGTGGTGGTGAGGATCAGGTCCAGCGGCGCCTGCTTCGGCCCGCACGCGGCAGCCAGCCGGGCCGCAAACTCCGCCGCAAGCTCGGGGTAGTGCAGGTGCAGATGCAGCACCGCGCGCAGCCCCGGAAGGGACAGCGACGCGTCGTCGCGCAACAGGACGCAGCGATGGGTCGGCGAGGTGTCCGGCCCCGCCAGCGCCGGGCCAGGCTGGGCCAGGCGGAGCCGGGCCACGCCCTCGTTGAAGCCGGGCCGCGGGTTGTAGCGCAGCAGCCCCTTCTGCCCCCGCGCCACGTAGGCCCGAATTGCGGCACGGATCGCCGCCCGGCTCACCGGCATGGGCAGGTTCTCATGGAACGCCGCGTCGAACTGCCCGGCGTCCAGGATCGCGTCTGCCGCCCGCGCCGCCGCGTCCCGCAGCGCCCCGGCCTCGCGGAGCTGCCCGGCCACCGCGGCGGCGTAGTCGCCGAAACCGAACGCGCGCTGCGCCAGCGCCGCGTTGCCGAGCGCGCGCTTCGCCTCCGCCGGCTTGAACATCCGCACCAGCGCCTCCGCCGCTTCCTTCACGTCGCAATAGGCGACGGCGGCGCCCACCGCCGCCTTGCGGCCCGGCGCGTCGGACAAGGCATCGGCCACGCCCGTCGCCCGGTCGAAGCACACGACGGCCCGCCCAGCCCGCATCGCGTCCAGCGCCACATTGGGAAACGGGTCAAGCCGCGACGGCAAATAGAACACGTCCGACAAAGCAAACAGCGCATCGAGGCTGCTCTGCGCCCGCAGGAAGAACATATGCCCCTCCAGGTCGAGCCGGCGCACCATGTCGGCGACCCAGGCGGAATACTGCAGGTCCGCCTTCGGGCTGTAGCCATCGCCCACCCACACGAAGCGGACCTCATTCCCCCAAAGCTTGCGCACCGCCCCGGCGGTCTGCACAAACAGGTCCACCCCCTTGCGCATCTGCACGTAGCCGGCGCCGAGCACGATCTTCGCCTGCCCCTCCTCCGCGCCGACCAGCGCCAGGATCTCTTCCCGCGTCAGGTCCTCCGCCGCCGGGTCCTCCGGCAGGCCGGGCAAGTAGCCCTGGGGGCGCACGCCGATGTGGTTGGCCGGGCCGGACCGGGTGGCCAGCAGCTCCGCCTGCACGCTGTCGCGGATCAGGGACGCCGGGGTGATCACCCGGTCCATGGCTTCCACCATGTCCGACATGCGCCCGGGCGGCAGGGTGTACTCGGCGAACTCGTGCACCAGCCCCACCGAGGGCAGGTCGGCCTGCAGCGCGGCCTGCGCCAGCGGGCTGGTTTCCACCGAGTTCAGCAGCACCGCCGAGAGTTCATGCGTCGCCTTCAGCTCACGCATCAGGTACTCGGCGTCGAGCGGTGGCAGCGGCCCTGTCACGGCCGTGCAGCAACTCGCCGCGAAATCCTGCAGCAGCGGCCCGGGCTTGCCCAGGAACGCCACCACGTTGTGCGTGCCCGCGAGCGCCGCACCCAGGTTCAGGCCCACGAGCGGCGCCCCGGTGCGGGACGCCTCATGGCTCGCCAGCAAGACGGTCGGCTTGGCCGCGTCGAAGGCGAGGTCTCCGGGGCTGAGCAGCGACGTGAAGTCGGGCCGCCCCACCCGGCCCTCCGCACGGCCGAACGCCGCGAAATGGTAGAACAGGTCCATGCCCGCCGTTTGCAGGTCCGGGTAACGCCGCAGGTAGTAGTCGGCGCAGAAGTCCGGCGCCGGGTCGAGGCCCAGGCGGCACCCGGTCAGCACGTAGTGCTCCAACGGGTCGGCCGGTGCCGGCTGTCCCGGGAATTGCTGGCGCCATTGGTCGAGGTAGAAGCGTTCGTTGAACCGCGTGCGCCCCGCCTGCACCCGTTGGTGAAGCTGGTGCCCGTTGCAGACGCGCATCTCTGCGCGGCCGGCCTCGATGTAGTGCAGGATCGGCATGGCATAGCCGGACGCCTCGCCCAGCACGTCGTCATACGCCCGCGCATAAAGTTCGCTGTCGAACGCCTCGCCAATCGCCGCGCGGTGGTTGCGGCTGACGAGATAGTCCTCGACCTCCGAAAACCCTGGCCGCGTCGGGCGCCCGCGGTCCCAGGCGTAGGCCCGCGCGTCGAACAGGCCGCTCGCCGCCACCCGCTCCGCATCCCGCCGCAACGCCCGGCGGTTCGGGTAGCGTCGCTCGTCCCGTCCGTGCACCAGGTAATGCAGCAGCGGGCTGCCGCCGCCATGCGCCACGTCGGGGTTGGCGTTCCGGTAGAACCGCACGTCGAACGCCGGGGAAGGGGACAGCAGCGCCGCCTCCCCGGTCGTCAGGTAATGCGTCGCCAAATCCAGCCGGCTGCCGGAGATGCCGAGCGTGCGGGCATAGAACGCCTCGTCGAACAGCGGGTCGGCGGCGACCATGTGCGCCTGGGCCGGCAATTCCCCCGCGCCCTCGGGGGTGTCCGCGGGATCGGCGTCCCGCTGGCCCGCGCCCCGGTCGTCCGCGCCCCGGTCGTCGCGCTGTCCAGCGCGCCCATGACTCTCCATCCGCGTCCGCTCCCCAGAGCCGTCCGGCCGGTGACGGCGCGGCCGGGTCAACAATAGGTTTCGCTGGCAAAGCGCACGGCGCGCTCCACCGCTTGGAGGCCGGACGGCTGCTCCCGCATCTCGATCACCACCCAGCCGCCGTAGCCGATGCCGTCCAGCGCCGCCGCCGCCTGGCCGTGCATGGGGGCCGGGGCGTCGAACGGCCCGATGTCCGGCTCCGCCGCGTGGTAATGGGCAAGCCCGGCGCCGGTGGCCGAAACCTCCGCCCCGATATCGTCGCCGCCCAGGGAAACGCAGGCGCAATCAAGATGCGTCCGCACCGCCGGGTGGTCCGCCGCCGCCACGACCCGGCGCACCTCCGCCGCCCGCAGCATGAAGTCCGCGCCGTACTGCGCCGGCACCGGCTCCAGCCCGATGAGGAGGCCCGCCGGCGCGGCGATGCCGCCCAGCACGCGCAGCCGCTCCGCCGCCAGCGCCTCCGCCGCCTCGGGCGTCAGCGCGCCGCGGGTCCGGTTGCGCGGCGCCCCCAGCACCGCGACGCCCGCGCCCAACGCCTCCGCCACGTCGGCCACCTGCCGCATATGCTCCGCAAGCCGTCCGAACGCCGCCGCATCCGCCAGCAACTGTATGTCCGGACGCCCGAACAGGATCGCCTGCAAGGAGCAGACCCGCAGCCCAGCATCCTCGACCTGGACCCGGTAGCCCCGCGCCGCCGCCGCGTCCAAGCGGTCCCAATCGGCAATCCGTGTGGGCGCGGCCTCGATCCCCGCGACGCCGAGCCGGGCCAGCATCCCCAGCGCCGCCGCGGTCTCCCCCGGCGCCCAGGCGAGGTTCGACACGCCCAGCCGCGTTGTCATGCCCGCCGCGCCGCGACGAAGCGCCCCATGGCCTGCAGCACCGCCTCCGCGTCCATCGCGTAATCGCCCTCGCCGCCGAAGGCCGCGCCATGCCGGGTCCGCACGTCGTAGGCGACAGGCCGCGACTGCCCGCCCAACACGCTTTCCGGGAAAAGCCGGCCGCGCACCTCCGCCATCGACACCGGCTCCGTCACCAGGTTCACCAACGGCAAGTCCAGCGCCTGTACCCGGTCGATGTCGTCGGCCAGGCGCTCCAGCGGGTACCATTGGAAGCGGGACGCCGGGTCGATGTGCTCCAGCCGGTGGCCGTGCAGCAGGTCGTACAGCGCATTCTTCTTCAGCCCCGGCCCGAACAGCGCCGGCAGGCGGATGACGTGGCACACCGGGAACCGCTGCCGCACCCACTCCTCCAGCCCGGCGCGGTGCAGGCCGTAGGGATGCAGGTCCGGTTCCGGCACCGCGTCCTCCTCGTCCACCGCCAGCGGCGTGCCGTAGACGTCGACGGTCGAGATCAAGACGAACCGCTCCGCCCGCACTCGCTCCAGCCGGCGCGTCAGCCGCTCGATGCCCGCCCGGTCCTCCTCCGCATGGGCGTTCGCCCACCACTTCACGGCGCTCACCCCGGCGCAGACGATGCGGTCGAACGCCCGGCCCTCGATGGCTTCGATATCCGTCGAATGATAGCCCGCGCCGAACGCCCGCTGCGCCAGCAAGGTCTGCCCCACGAACCCGGTGCTGCCGATCAGCGCGTCCATCACGCCCCCGCCTTCATGCCCGGCATCATGCCCGGATCTGGGCGATGTTGCGCCGCAAGGAGCTATCGACGTGCATTCCCGCGTCGAACTGCCCGGCCTCGATGGCGGCCAGAATCCGCTCGGTGGCGAAGAACACCGTGTCGATCTTGCCCGACATCACCGAGAAGGTCCGGCCCCGGCGGAACACGTAGCAGCTCCGGTCGTCGAACCGCCCGACCGGCTTGGTCTTGATGGCCAACTGCGGCCCGACCAGGCGGAACCGCTCGCGGAACTCCGGCAGGTAGCGGGACATCTGGTCCTCCATCAGTTGCGCCTTCTCCGCCACCGTCGCCGCCGACACGCTGTCCCGCACGCGCCGCGCCTCCTCCGGGCTGTCGCACCGGCCGAGCGGGGTATGGGGCACGCTGGACAGGGTGTAGAGGCCGGGGTCCTCGGTCGGGTAGATCGAGCACAGCGGGCCATCCACCAGCGTGACCGCGGGGAAAGGACCGTCCGTCTCGTAGTACAGCAGGATCGTCGGCTCGTAGTAGAACCGCATCGGCAGCCCGGCGCGGTGCCCCCAGGTCGCGTCCACCAGCACGTCGTAGCGGGTGCCCTCCACGTAGATGCCGTCCGCGCGCTCCTCCACCGCGTCGATCCGCGTGCCGAGCTGCAGGCTGTCGCCCAGCCGCTCGGTGAAGTAGCGCCGGGCACGCTCGATCAGCAGCACCCGCTCCCCCGCCAGCAGCAGCCCGTCCACCCCGCGCAGCAGCACCGAGCTTTCGCGGACCTCGCGGTAGTCGATGCCCGACGACGTCATGATGAGCCGGTAGGTCGCGAAGTCGATCAGGCTGTCCTCGCGCGGGACGGCGTAGATGTTCTCGGCGACCTCCCGGCTCAGTTGCGGATATCGCTCGACGAACCGCATGAACCCGTCCCGCGACTGCGCCCTTGTGCCGTGGTGGCGCGGGTAGTGGAAGCCGAGGTGCAGGCGGAACTGGTTGTTGCCCGACGCCTCGTGCATGGCGCGCTCGTTCTGGTCGAAGACGGTGACATCGAGGCCGAGGCCGCGCAGCGACAAGGCGATGTGGCACCCGTACCAACCCGCCCCGATAACGGCCACCGACAATGCCACGCAGACCTCCTTGCAACCTGGGGACCTGGGCTGTCCCGTGCCGTCGGGTTCGCCCGAGACGCGAATCCTGACGTTAAGCTACCCGATACAATAAGGGCGGCGCAACGGTAGTGGAGGATAAAACACAACCCTCAATCGAATCGGGTTGCGCTTATCTCGAAAAAATCGAGTAAATGCCACGGAAGACACAACCGATCCGACCTTCGCAGCCGCCCATTCCATTGCTATGACACAAAGCCGAACGGCCCCTCACACGTGAGAAGCGAAATGCGCCTGCGATACATGTCACCGCTGAGCCTGCCATGGATGTCGCGGGACGAACTGCAGGATGCGGCGCAGGCCGGCGTCTATGTGGAGCCGCCGGGTGCAGACCGCCCGCTGCTCCGTTACGCGCCGGAGTTCATCGACGACCCCGCTGGCGCCGGCGTTTTCGATGGCCTGGGCGCCGACACGTATGTCTCGCCGCCGGCGTTCCTGACGAGTTTGCCACGGCCGATCCTGTTCGGCTACCGGGCGCTGGCGTGGGACGGACGGTTCTGCACCGACGCCGCGGGCACGCCGTCGGCCGAGACCGGCCGGTTCCTGGACGGCCTGTCATCCCCGGAGTCGTTTCCCAACGAGGACACCGGCTTGGTCGCGGCGCCGGACGGCGACGGGTTCGACCTGCCCTGCGAGTCCCGTCCGCAGCGGCATCACCCCGGCGCCGCGGTCGTGCTGTGCTCGCACGAGCCGTCGAACTACGGCTCCTTCCTGTTCCGGGTCCTGCCGAAGCTGCATGCGGTGCGCGCCCATGGATTCGGCCACTTGCCGGTCGTCGCTTGGGCGCACACGCCCGCGTTCCTCGAGCTGCTGCGCCTGGCCGGCGTGCCGGCATCGCAGGTCATCCAGCACGACACCGGCGCCCTCGTGACGTTTGACCGCGTGATCGCGCCGTCGTTGCGAAACCCGCACGCCTTCCTCGACCCGGAAAGCCACGCCTTCTTCCAGCAGATGGCCCGCGAGAACCCCGGGACCGGCGGAGGCCGCCGCCTTTACGTGTCGCGCCTCGGGCAAGGCCGCCGCGGCGTCTCCACCCGGCAGATGCTGAACGAGGCCGAGGTCGCGGCGGCGATGGCGGGTCTCGGCTTCGAGGTGATCGAGCCGGAGCAGTTCAGCCCCGCCGAGCAGATCGCCGCCTTCGCCTCCGCCGACATCGTCGTGGGACCCGCCGGGTCGGGCCTGTTCAACGTGGTGTTCTGCCGGCCCGGCACGAAGGTGCTGGACATCGAGAGCGAGCCGAACTGGATTTATGCCCACACCGGGTTGTTCGCCTCTTGCAAGATGCGGTACGGCCTGTTCGTGGGGGCGGTGGACCCATCCGATCCCGCGCCGGTGCATAAGCAGTTCAGCGTGGACGTTCCGGCGTTTGTAGCGCGTGTATCGAGATTCCTTTGTGAATGAAGTGGGACACAAACCTAATTCACTTTAAATTTAATAAACGAAATGAGCAATCATTAAAATACATTATCGAGAGATATACTCCGTCCACGTGAGAACCCGGAAACTTCGCACCTCCGAAATGCCGTTGATATCAGGGTCGACTCGCCAGTCGATTTTCGGGTTCTCACGTGGACGGAGTAT
>JAABUX010005039.1_pt1 | contig 16385 bp, 23 predicted proteins | sample 5561851 | NCBI WGS metagenome assembly JAABUX01 (sample SAMN10711883, study PRJNA513361) | rock metagenome | isolation source: Antarctica rocks | place: Antarctica: Victoria Land, Richard Nunatak red sandstone | collected 2016-01-03 | reverse complement strand
CAAATCCGCCCTCGATGAGAAGCCTGCCCGTATGTGCATCGAAGACCTCGACGTAGTTCGCATAGGTGTTGACGCTACCGGGTGGGGGGCCACCACTCATCGTGAATTGCCCCGCCAGTTCGACCACGTACACGGGTGTTTCGGGCGATGCGTGCGTCTCTGTGCCAAATCGCCGGTCAAACCGATCGAGGGTGGTGAGGGTGATTGCAGTCACCCGGTAGTCGGGAACGGCGTCCGTGGTGATCTTGTTGCCGTGTGGTGCGTGCGTTTGGACATAGGTACATACCTCCCCCTGCGAGAAGGCAGGCAGATCGGGGGAGGCAGGCATCGCTGCGGGGGTGAGGGCGGGGGCACCGGGGGTGCCGCTGAACGTGGTGCTGAGGAACTGCCGGAGCGCCGGCACACCGACGCGGGTCGCGGTGGCGGGCGCGATGGTGCCCCTGATGGCTGCGGGCGGTGTCGGAGCAAGGGGAACCGTGGGCAGGGCGGACACGCTGGGACGGGGCGTGCCAATCGTGGGAGATGACAGCGGTGTGGCTGCGGCGATGGCAGTGAACGTGGGGGGTGGGGAGCCGGTAGGGGAAGGCGGCGGTGTTGGTGCGGGTGGCACCGAGGCGAGTGCGGGAAGGATACAGGTGCCGCTGATCGTGGCGGTCGCTCCGCTGCTGCCGGTGGTGCCGCACGCCGTCAGCGCGAGCATAACGAGCACGGTGATGCGGGTGATGGTCGCTCCCCGTCCCGTCATCGCTCAAACCCGCCTTCGAGGTAGATATCCCCGGTGCGCGCGTCGAACACCTCCACGCACATGGGAAAAGTGCCGATGCGTCCCGGTGCGGGGCCGCCGCTCATCGTGAACTGCCCCGCCAACTCTACCACGTACACGAGCGTGTCCGGGGAGCGTCCCCCGCCAGGTTCGTACGGAAAGCCAAAGGCGAGATTGAAGGCGCCGAGGGTCGTGAGCGTGACGCGCGCCACGGTATAGCCAGGAGCAGCGGCGATGGTGATGCCACCCCCGATGGGGGGATGGGCCAGTACAAAGGTGCGCAGGTCCGCCTCGTCGTAGGTGGGTTGCCCCGCCGGCGCGGTGGGGTTGCGGGGGGTGACGCCGCCGATGCCCGCACCGCCGTCCCTGCTGTTGCCGACGAAGGTGATGGGGGCGAACCGGGCAGGCACGCCCACACGGGTGGCGATAGGAAGGGCCGTCGGTGGGCCGGGGGTTGCGGTGAGTGTGGGAGGAACTGGGCCGTTGACTATGGTTCCGGGGAAGGCCGCGAATGTGGTGGCGGCGGCAATCAGCGCATCGGGCGCGGGAGTAGTCATGGTTCCGGGTGAGGGAAGCGGTCGGGTTGCCGGAGCGCTGATGGGGGCGGTAGTCGGAGCGGCGCGAGTGGGTGGCGGTGCGGGCGAAGCGAGAAAACCACTGGTCGTGGCCGTGGGCATCCCGGCAATGCCGGGACAGGTCGGCACCGGTGCTGGGGTCGCGGTGAGCACAAGGGGAGGCGGACTGCCCGTGCTTGCCTGCGTGGTGACGACGATCGTCGGCGGGGTCGTCCCACCGCTCGCGAGCGTGGCACCGACCGGCACCGAACACGGCGTCGCGGTGGCCATGCCGCCACCCGGGGATGTACATCCCGTGACGAAGAGAGCAGCAAGGAGGGCAACGACACCAAGAATCACGCGCGTCGTTACGGTAGCACCTCCCCATGCGTTCCACGAAGCGGTCGGGGTGCTTGCGCGGTGCGGAGAGCGCTGTAGGAGACACTGGAGTTCAAGTCACCGATGCACATCAGAACGATGCTGCTGATTACTATAAGCCAGCGCAGAACGCGTGTGTCAAGGTGTTTCACCAATGCCATGCGATACGTTTCCGACAGTGCCCGCCCAGCGCGGCGCGCAGGCAGATCATGTAATGCTTCCACGGCGTTCACCCAACCACGCTCGCTGCCGCAACGATCGCCACGGCACGTCCTTTTCTGGCGACGGCTTTGTTATATAAACGCCGGGAGTGCGAGGTAAGTTCCAGGTGATATTGGTCATGCGGCTCATCCGGGCGTGGGTGAGTAAGAGCTATCTGGAGCCGCCACGTTCACGCGTTGTGGCCTTTGCGCCGGAGATTCTCGCGTACGAGTAAAACAAATCCCCACAGGATGCCTGCTGCCCCAAGCGGCAGGAGCACCACTCCCGCCATCGCCGCTACTGGAGGTAAGAGCACGGGGAGCAGAAAGAGGATAAACCCGAGATTGCTTATCCAATTGCGCACGAGGGAGTGACGGGCCATCGCATCCCGTTGGCGGTGTGGAAAGCTGCGGCAAGTGCTATACAGGCTGTACGCGATCCCGGCAGTGGCGAGCATGACTGTGGCAACCCGATAGATGCCGTACCCGATGTTTGCGGTAACGACGATCAACCCAGACATGTGGCCACCTTTTTCTTGAATCGCCGCAATCACCCCGCAATGGGGTCCGATGCGTTGCGCGTCGTTGCCGTACCGGCAAGCGGGATCACGAAACGCCATTTGGTCGGTCGGTCAAGGGTATCCGCGAACGCGTCGAAGAGAGATATGGAGTCAGACATTTTCTCCCACCGCAGCTCCGCGATTTCCACGGAGAGCGTGTGCGCATCCACGGCAAGTGGCGGGGAGAATATCGCGTTACTCGTCCACCGCGTCCCGCCACCACTGGCCGATGGGTACCATGGATGATACCGGTTGCCGCAGTCATCGGCCGCATACAGATCGAAGCGCGGGATGCGGACGTCTTTTCGGCGCTGTCGCATCGTGGGGGGTATGGGATAGACCACAGACGTGCCGAAGCGAAACTCGGCCCGCACGCGGAACCCATCGGTGTACGTGTCCACACTCGCGATCGTCGCCGCGTCTCCGGCGCGAATCTGGGTTTGCGCCACGGGTACCACACCGAGCAGGGTCTGCAGGGTAGGCAGTTGCCCTGCGGGTGGCGGCGGTGCCATTCCCGGGCTTTTCCCCTTTCGGGTGCGAAAGCGCCAGACGCGCCGCTCGGTCAACACCGTCCAGAGCGCAAACCCCAGTGCCCCACCGGTCGTGATGCCCCCCGTGACGAGCGCCTGCCGGAGGCGGATGCGGCGTTCGGTAATCATGGTCGCGAGCGTACTGGCGACCGCCACCACGAAACCGAGGGACGCGCTTGGGAGCAATGCGGCGCGGAGACAATGCCAACGGGTCACACTGAACATGTGCCCCTCCTCCCCTCATCACACCTGTTCGCAAACGGGGCGCGGTGATGGACGTTACACGAATGAGACGGAAGGCTGCATTCATTCTTACCGACAAAGTATAGAGGGGGAAACGCAATGCGCAAGCCGACTCGCATACCCATGCGGTTCGCCCCATCACCACCGTGGTCCACCGCACCCGTTACGCCGTAGTCGGTATGGCGGTGCCAACCAGCATGAATACCACGTCGTTCAGCCATACTGCCCCGGTACCTTGCAGGAGGATACCGAAGGCGATAGCACTGGCATTCGCGGGCACGTCTAGCACGATCTCATACTGCTGCCAGTCGCGGGTACCCGTGATCGGGCGCTTTTGCATGTTATCGAAGCGCAGCGATTGTCCCGACGTGCCACGATCCGCGCCGTCCACCCGCATCCACAGCCCCGCCCAGTCCGCGACGTTCTCCGCCTTCACCCAAGCCGTCATCCGTACCCGGGTGCCCACAAACCCCGTGGGACGTACCATCTGCATGAGTGTGCCGAACCCGCCGTGGGTCTCGCCTACCGAGCGGAGCGACGCACTCGCTTTTTCCTCATGCACGGCGGCATCGCTCGCGATGCGATAGTCGCGTGGCTGGCTCCCCGTCAGGAACCACCCCATCGTGCCCGACGCGAAATCGAGGTTGCGCATCTGCTCGAGGAGTGTTTGTGCGTCCGTGGTTCCTTCTTCCGGCCCCACCACATTGAAGCGCACCGCGTTCAGCCAGACATGCCCTGCGCCTGATAGCAAGACGCCAAAGGATATCGCCGTGCTATCCTGCGGGACATCCAGCACAATCGCGTACTCTTGCCAGTCGTGGGTGCCGGTGATTGGTCGCCCCTGCATGTTATCGAAGCTCAACACCTTGTCTCCCGCGCCATCCACGCGCATCCACAACCCCGCCCAATCCCCCACGCTCTCTGCCTTCACCACCCCCGTCATGCGTACGCGTGTACCCCGGTAACTACCTGCGGCGGTGGTGCGCGCGAGCGTGCCGAAGCCAGATGCGTCGGGGGCGATTGAGGCAAGCGAGCTACTGCCGCTGCCGCCTTGCTTTACGAGGGGATCGAAGCTGATCGTATACCCGCTCGGGTTGTCACCCCATAGCTGCCACCACATCAGACCCTGGGAAAAATCGAGATTGTCCGGTTGGAAGGCAATGACCTCTGCGGCGGTATTGGGTGGCGCGGCCGCAACCACCTGTGGGGACACAACGACGTGTTGCGCTTGCTCCGTTGCTATCGTCGCCAAGGATGCCTCTCGGCGTCCACGAGCAGCCATGAACGCAGTGGCGACCGCAGCGACGGCCGACCCAATTACGAACTGCCGTCGCCCCAAAGCGCGAGGGTGCCGCCGCAACTCCGGTTCGCGACCAATACGCTCCCCGTTTCCCATGAAAAGATCGGTGTCACGCTCGCCCCGCGCATTTCCCACCACCGAGAGCAGTCGTGTCGAGACGGTGTCACCGTCAAACAGTGGTGCCGATGTTGATTCCATGGCGTGTCGCACCTGTGCATCGAGGGCATCACGAAAGGCTTGCCGTGGCGTGATGCCTTGTGCGGTCGTGCGCACCGTGTCTTCAATCGCGGCGAGGTCGGGACTGAGGGGCAGATTCTCCGGCGCGTTGTGAGTGCTCGTCATTGCGGTGCCTCCGAACGATACTGATTGCGCAACGTCGTCAGTGCGCGATGGATGAGCAACTTGACCGCCCCTTCGCTCCGGTCCATCACCTGGGCAATCTCCGTGAGGGGCAGTTCGGCGAAGTAACGTAAGGTGAGGGCTTCGCGCTGGCTCGCGGGCAGTGCGGCGATGTGGGCATACAGGTGATCCGCTTGCTCCTGCCGCATTACCTGCTGCTCAGGCAGGGGGCGTGTGTCGGCGAGAAACGGTGCGAAATCGGCAAGGGTGGTGACCGTGCGGTGCTGCCGCTGATGATCCCGGAGCGTGTGTCGCGCGATGCCGAAGAGCCATGCTCCCAGCGTGCCGCTTCCCGCGTACCCACCGATGCTCCGTACCGCTTTGGCGATCACGGTGGCGGTGAGGTCCTCCGCGTCGGCGATGTTGCCCACATGACTGGAAAAGTAACGGTAGAGCGGCGTGAGATACGTGGGGTAACACGCGGCGAAGTCGTGCGCGGTCAGGGGGCGCACCGGGACGGCATCCGTGCGGTCCGGTGCGCTGTTGTTAGCGTGTTCGCTGCGTGTGACTTCGTGCATCGGCGCTCTCCCTGCCACAGTGAACGACTCAGGGATCAAACGGACAGTGGTTTCGTGCCGCTATAAGAGATGTCGCACAGCGGAAGAAAAAGTTACGGTTTGACGACCGGCGCGGCAACCACGAAAAAACGTAGACACCAGACGGAGTGGACCGCTGCCACAGATACACTCCCGCACGCCTGTGATACTTTTCGCCTGCCCGCGTATATATCCATATGACGAACGCAGACGCGGGCAGCAACGGAGAAGGCGAGGAGGGCACGACCACTGCCGCCGTGACAGCGGATTGGGCAGCGGTGTATGCCGCAACCTTGCCGCGCGTCTACAACTACTTCCGCTTTCGCACGGGCGACAACGCCCTTGCCGAGGACCTGACCGCCGCCACTTTTGAGAAAGCGTGGCAGGGCCGCGCCACCTACTGCCACGACCGGGCCGCCTTCACGACCTGGCTATTCACCATCGCCCGACATGAAGCCGCGAGCTACTTTCGCCGCCCGCGAGGACGCGAGGTGCCACTCGACCATGCCCGCGCGTGTCACGATGCCTGGTCGGTGGAGGACGAAGTGGCGCGACGCGACGATCTCGCCCGACTCGTGGCGCTGCTCGGGCAATTACCGGCGCGGGAACGCGAACTGATCGAACTGAAGTATGGCGCGGAGTTAACCAACCGCGCCATCGCCCAACTGACAGGACTGAGCGAGTCGAACGTGGGCACGCTGCTCGGGCGCGTGGTGCATCGCCTCGCAAAGGTCTGGGAGGAAACACCATGAACGATGACTTCCTGCACCGGCTCCGCCGTGACCCTGACCCCGACTTCGCGGCGCGTTTGGCAAAGCGACTAGATCATCTCGACACTGGTGCCGCAGCAACTCCCGTATCGCTGCGAAAGGGGCGGGGCACGCAGGGGCACATCCGTGTAACAGTCACTGTTACCGCCGCCGTGATGCTGTCTCTCGTGGCGATGCTGGTGCCTCGCTGGCTGGAGGTCGCGCAGCCAGTCAATGCCCAGAGCATTATTCAACGCGCGTCGACCACAAGCTTGGAGGCTGCGGGCGTCCACACCTACCACATTAAGGCACGATGGGAGTTGAACTATCCCAGCCAGTTCGTTTTTGTTGGAGGCACGCCGGTACCTGGCGTCACGCATCATGTGACCCGCCTAGAAGAGTACTGGGGCGCCTTCCCAGATCGCTGGCGGATCGCGCTGCGCGATACCGGTCCCACCTTCACCCCAACGCAGTACGATAAGCAGACGGGGAGCGGCAGCGATGGCACCACGATGTGGAGCTACAACCCACCCACCGACCCAAATGCGCCACATGTCACCGATGTACAGATCGGTAGACTCCCCCCTGACACGCGCGCACCATTACCCTTCCCGGTCGTCACCCTGTCCGGCGGTGTGCTGCAGGCAGGGATGCCCATTACCGACATCTCGATCACGCGCTGCCGGGGCACGCCAACCATCGTGGGGGAGGCGACAGTCGCCGGGCGTGCCACGTATGTGATCGACCTCGGCCCTGACCTATGTAGTGCGGGGGGGTACGAGGGAACAAACGGAACCTGGGTGCCCGATCCGCCCACGCCACCGGAACAGCAGGGACGGCAGACGATGTGGGTCGACAAACAGTGGTACGCCGTGCTGAAAACGGAGCATCTCAACGTCGACGGGTCGGTGCAGGCGCGGTGGGAGGTCACGGAGGTGTCATTCAACCAACCCCTTGACGCCGCAGTGTTCGCCGTCGATCCCCCGTACGATCTCCTTAACCCGCAGGTGACCGATTTGCGTCCGCAAGTCTATCGCGTGCCTAAAAGTGCAATGCTGGGTAATGGCGCGGAACTGGTAGGCCTCGTCTATCCCCCTACTGCCACGCCGTAATGACGTGCATGTTCGCAGTGCAACGGGAATCGGGGAGTTTCCGGTACAATGATTGAGACGAACCGGCAACCTCTCGCGGAGGAACGCGGATGCAGACAAGGTCACGACGCACACGTACCATCGTCTCCCTTGCCTTCGTACTGCTCCTCATCGCGGGTATCGCCTGGCATGACACGGCGGCAGACCGTGTGCGGGCAGATGCATCCATCACCGTTGACGACGCGCAACCCACGGCTCCCCCCTTCTTTATCTCAAACGTGCGAGGCACGATCACAGTGTACTTCCCCACCACAACGCCTTCTGCCTTGGCGTGCCCGGCACCTGTTCCTCCCCCCGCCCCTGCCGCAATCCCCAATGCGGCGGCGACGCCCGCACTCGTGCTACTTGTTGACCCCGCGTCGGTGTGCCTGCGCCTGCTTGATACCGGCCCTTGAACCGGGGGGAAACCACCGGGGACATCACTCTCCACTTCATTGCGCCGCCAATCCCTCTCTGCAGCCGCGGCACCGTGGTTCGAGAACAGTGTGGCGCAATAACGCTACACGGCGTGATGACCCGGGCAAGGCGGCGGGAGATATGGGGAAGAACAATGACCGAACAAAACGCGGTGGTGTACCGCGACTTGCTCGATGAAATCATGCCGGATCATCTCCACGGTTTTTTCGTCGGCTGGCCGCCCCCCCGTCATCCGAGACACTCCTGCGAGTCTTGCATGGGAGCAACCATGTGACCCAGCGTTACGGATAAATGCCGTCAGTCCCGTGTGTTCCGTCACAAGGCCCGCCGTGTGATTGCTTTCACGCTTACTCTGAGCGGTGCAGGAGCAGCATGAGCAGGAACCCGCCGAGCAAGCCCGTGACTAGCCCGATTACGAGTGTCAGCCAGAAGACGTTGGCACCCGGCACTCGCACATGAAAGGCGGCAACCACCGGCCACAGCAGTACACCCCGCAGCAACTCCTCCCACCACGGGAGATGTGCGCCGTTCCACCACTGGACACCAACAAATACGGAAAGTAATGCCCACATCAGACCGGTCACCCCGCCCATCCCAATGAGGACTCCGTCACTGTTCTCCCATGTCCCAAAGCCGTTCGCTATCGGTACCACCCGCACTATTCATGGGAGGATCCACGCGCCAATACGTCCGTCAGGAGTAGGCCAGTGTGGCAATTTTGGCCTCACCACGACTCGCGTGAAAGCGCAAACTGACCCACTAGCTGTCCGTCTAATTGCCGCTTGTGTGCGAGACAACAATGCGGTGAATCCATAGTATGTCAATGCCATAAGCGCCAGCGTTGCCGCATCGTGTGAGCGCCGGATCCATCGTGCAGCGACGCAGAAGACGCTAAGGATCAACGCCGGTGACGACCGCTGCAGGAATCTCACCAGAGGGACATGCCCGATTAACGTAGCGTTCGTCTGCGCAGGGGCTGTGTGCCCTTTCGCGCGCCCTACACCCGCGGGGGGCCGCCGCGTCACCCCTGTCCCCGGTCGCCGATACGCCTATGCACGGGTCGCCCCTCGCCTCGGCAGATTGCCTCGGTACCTCAGGGCATCGGGGCAATGCCATAATTTTCCAGCCACCAGTACAACGGCGTTTGCATCGTGAGACGTAGCGGTAACGCGGCAAATGTGGGATCACTCGCGATCAGTGCTGCCCGTCCCCGTGCTACCGCGATCACCCGCACCACGTCCACCGTGAACACCCGGTCGTCCGCAAGTAGCACCGCGATCTGGCCCGCGTCGGCAGTGACGTCCAGCGTGATGTACCCCCTAAAGCCCGCACGCGGGTTTGGGGGAGTCGGTCTGAATCGCGATGACGCGGTGTGGATGGCGCCACGGTTACACCCCTTCGATGAGCACAAGGTAAAGCACCAGATCGAGGACAAAACGCTGCAAGACCGCAGTCATCCCCTGTTCGTGTCGGTGCAGGAGCAATTCGAGAAAACGGCGCGGGATCTTGAGCGATTGGGGCGCGGCCACTGCTACGTCCAGTTGGGGAGCAGCGTGCGGCGGATCATCACCACACCCTTTCCGAAGCCGACGATTTCCCGCGAGGCCTTCCGCCAGATCACGGAACGGTATGCGCAGCAGTACCTCAAGCCACTCAGTCAGGAGGCCGAGGATATCACCGTCACGCCCGACCGTGCGCCCGTACCGATTTTCCAGGCACCACCACTGAAACGACGCACGCTAAAGCGCAGAAACACCACGTAACGGCATGATGTCTCGCCGCCGCAGGCTTTCGGGCGTGTTGAGTAATAGCAAAGCGGCGATGCCTGCCAAGTAACGAGACCTGATTTTGCCACCCATGTGGCTCCCTGCGGTTTAGGATGTAGTGCGGTGCCGCGTGAATCCGTTGTAGCGGATGCGGGCGACTTGGCCGGTGATGTCCTCCTCGAACTGCACGCATTCGCCGGTCAGAAAACCGCCATGCATCCGGAAGACCGACCCTGTCACCGGCACGAACGTCACTACCTCACTCGGCTCATCCCACGAGCGCCCGATCAACTTGCCCTCGACGACCGCAATCTCGAGCGACCCGTACGTCCCGGTGTACTTCTGCCACGCCGTGGGCACTGCCGGCGAGACCATCGCTTCTGCCTGTGCCCGCTGCACCACCGGGATGAGCAACTCCAATGCCCGCATAGTGACCGCCTTCAAGTCACCGTTGCTGTTGATGAAGATGGCGATACCGAGCTTCCGCTCTGGATCCAAGCGGATCTCGGCGTTGAACCCCGAATGGTCGCCAGGATGACCGATGACGGTTACGTCTCCGAGCCGCTCGAGCCACCAGCCCAGCCCAATCGCGCGCGTCCAGCCGTCGCGGAGCATCACCGGCGCATGCATTTCCCGCAGCGTTGCGCCATCCAGGATCTGTGTGCCGCCGGGGGGATCGCTGCGGAACTGCAGCGAGATAAAGTGCGTTAGCTCTTCCACCGACGAATAAAGCCCACCGGTGGCTGCGAGTCCGCCGATATTGTAGTCGGGGAAACACGGTGCGCGCACCGGCGTCGCGCCCTGCTTCGCTGGGTGGTAGCCGAGTGCGAGATCGGCTTTCATCGCTTCGGACACGACGAAACTGGTGCGCCCCATGCCCAGGGGTCGGACGATGTGATCCACAACGTACTCCGTATACGGTTGCCCGACGATTCGTGCGAGGGCGTGGCCGAGGCAGGCCATGCCGACGTTCGAGTACTTGAACATGGTCATCGGCGGGTAGACCGGTACGAGTTGTGGCAGGGTGGCGAGCAGTTCGTCGATGGGCGGGATCACCTGCGTGTCCCAGTACGGGAAGGGAAAGTCTTTCTGCAACCCGGCGGTATGCGAGGCGAGGTGGCGGAAGGTGATCGGGCGTGTCGTGGGGAAGGGAGAACGCACCGAAAACGCGGGGTCGTACCGAGCAACAGGATCGTCCAGATAAAGTTTCCCGGCATCCCGTAGCTGCATGAGCATCGTGACGGTGAAGAGTTTCGTGATTGAGGCGATGCTGTAGAGCGTCCGGGCGGTCGCAGGGATGCGATCCTCCACGTTTGCGTAGCCATATCCGTTCGACCAGATGATCTCCTGGTCGAGAACGACGGCAGCGGACAAACCAGCCCATCCCCGACGCACGCGCTCTGCTTCGAGGGACGCGTCAAGCAGCGAGAGGGCGGCTTGAATCTGGGGGGCATTGCGATCGACCACAGCTTGCTCCTTTATTACTCGCGCCAGAGAAGATAGACGAGCACGCTCAGTGTCGCCCGTGCAACGTCCGCAGGCAAGGCGAGGGCGAGCTGCATCAGCCTAGCTAAAGTAGGCACCCTTCGTGCCTCTGCCGCAAGGATTTCCCACCGAGCGCTGTGCTTTTCGTGTTCCTCCTTGCCGCATTCACCTCCGCTGAAAACGCATTCCCGGTAAGCGGTTGCCGGGGCAACCCCCCGAGGAAAAGGAGGTGAACGCATATGGATGGCAAGGGAAAGCAGGTAATTGATACGGTGATGAACTATGTTGTGCTTGTGGAGTTATCAAGTGAGCACATCGTCGTCTGGAAAACTGAAGACGCATACGGGCTTTTTGATTTACGCACCGGACAAACGGTCAAGGGGATAGCCGACTTCGTGCAGAAGGCAAAGCAACTCGCATTTGGTTGGGGACAGTTTCAAGACCACGGTGACGAAGTGATTTACCTTTATGACAAGGGAGATGAAAACTTCGGGTATGCAGTGAATCTGGATGACCCACAGTGTTCCGAATGGGGTTACGCTTAGACCGGAAGCCGCCTCGTGGTGATGCCCATGAGGCGGCTTTTCCGCGCAGTTTTTGCACCGATACCACACAGAACCGCATTATTTCTACCCCCGCCGCCTGTTTAGAAGGCACCTGCGGTGCCTCTGCCACAAGGGTGAAATGCACGCGCGTTGCGCGCCCTTGCAGCATTCACCTCCGCGCAAAATCGCAAACGGTTAAGGGGTTGCCGGGGCAACCCCCCACAGAAAGGAGGTGAGGAACATGAGACGGTTACCGACATTTCGCGGCTATACGATTGACGCACGGCTGAAAGAACTTCGCTTTGTCCATCCGGATGGCGCGATTGACTTTATCGCGTTCGACTCCGAAGAAGGCGACGCGATTCTTGCCGCATACATTCCGACGCTTGACCCCGACGGTGATGCGTTCAAGGAGATCGCACAGGCGGTGTGCTGAGAGACAGTCATGGGCAAGCCCATGGGAAAGGAGGTGAGATACGAATGGAAGAAGAAGGAAATGACCTGTATACCCAGTTGAAGCGAGATGAGGAGGCGTTGTACGAGATCAGTGTGCGATTGAGCAACGCCGTGACCCGGTTTATTGAGCGCGTGGAACGCTCCGACCATCCGCTGAAGAAAGAAAAGATCGCGCAGATGCGCGCGTTCCGCGCCAGCCTCCCGTAACCACAAGCGGAATCGTCCAGCCTGAACGCTGGACGATGGCGGCTCCCACCCACCCCGCCTGCGGCAGCAAGGAAGAAGCTCATGCACGTTCGGGAATGGGGCATTGCCCCACTGTATCTGGCCTGTCAAGACATGGAACAGGTGAATGATATAATACAGAAACTCACTCATACTCTATGGAACACGACCGACACTATCAGCAGCAAGCCTTTGATCTGACCGCAATGCCCCAACAAGGCGAAGGAGCGGACACCGCACAACTACCGGCAGCGTCCGCTGAGCCGGAACAACCGGCGACGCAATTCCCCACACTGCCACCCACCGAAGGACGTCTTACGGACGACCTCTGGGAGGAATATCGGCTCGAAGTCGAGTTTCGCGAAGCACAGAGCATGATGCCGGTGAGCCTGGCAGAGTTTGAGGATATGCGAGATTGGTTCGATCACGAACCGCCACAGGATGTGGCGTGGCCTGCACAGCCTTATGCGATCTATGAGCGAAACCACGATGACACCGACAACTCCGGGGTCTAGCGCATCCCCACGGTCAGTCTTCGAATCACCCTATTATGATGCGTTAATTGAGCAAGTAACTTCTCCATGCTATACTCCTCCCGCAGTCACGGCACGCGCCTCTGGCGGTGTCGTTTCTTGCACGCACCTTTTCATTGCTGACCCGTCACCATACACATCCCGTGAGAACGGCCACGAGAGGGGGGAGTTGTCCCTTCTTCTGGCCGTTTTTGCTTGCCTGCAAGCAGTATCGGGAGGAGTCAGGTCATGCGTGGACGCGGGCGCACCACGGGAGCGAGTCGGGAAGAGCGGATGGAGGAAATCCTCACCACGCTCGAGGAGGGGATCGCGACGATCCTCACAAGTCAGGGGTACCGGGAGTATTTGCGGGTGATGAGCCGCTTTCACGCCTACAGCTTTCACAACGTGATGCTCGTCATGCTGCAACGCCCGGATGCCACGCGCGTGGCGGGGTTTCAGACCTGGCGGAGCCTGGGGCGTTTCGTGAAGCGTGGCGAGACGGGGATCCGCATCATGGTGCCGTACCGGACAAAGGTGTCATCCGAGAACGACGAGAGCGACCCGTTCTACGTCATTCGGGGTTTTGGCATCGGGATCGTCTTTGACCTCGCGCAAACCGAGGGAAAACCGTTACCAGACGGGCTACCCATACGCGAGCCGGAAGGCGAGCATGCGGAAGCAGAACGGATCATTGCCGCACTGACGCAACATGTGGTTGCCGAAGGCGTGACGATTGTGCGAGAAGGGATAGAACGGCACCGGGGCTACTGGCATCCGGCACGGCGGGAAATCGGCATTCGGAGCGATCTGACGGGCATCAGCGCGGCCAAAACCATGGCACACGAAGTCGCCCACTTTCTTGCCGATCACCGGGGGAATGTGGCACGCGAGGACGCGGAGACCGTAGGGGAGAGTGCCGCCTACGTCACGCTCATGCACCAGGGGATCGACACGGGCGAGTATTCGTTTGGCTACATCGCCGGATGGGCGAAAGACCGGGCCGTATTCCGGCGCAACCTGGGCGAGGTGCAGAAGATCAGCCATGAGTTGATCGGCATCGTCGAGGACGTTGCGCCCGTGCAAGAGTAAGAACAATCAGTTCCAGTACATGGGAGCGGCGCAGCAATGCCCGCTCCCTTTATTCTTATCGTGGTGTTCGCGCGATAGTCAAGGTTTGAGGTTGGGGTGTTCGCGCAGAATCTGCCGCATGACCGGCATGGCAAGGCCCGCCAAATCTTCCGGTGTGAACAGATCAACGGGGGTGTTTTGGCGTGTCTGTAACAACTCGAGCACCGCATCGCCATAGGTATCAAGCGATTCTCCATGAATAAGAAGAATTTGTTTCGCCCGCTCCAAGCCGGTGCGGAGACCACGGCTCGCAAGCAGATCAACCATTTCGTCGGGCACTTCATCGTTGAGTTGGTACTGCCGACGCGCGGATTTGCTATGAGGGATGGTGCGTAACAGTTCACCCCAGTGTCCGCGTGAGATGACACTGATCGTCTGGGCAACCGGTTGCTCGGCAAAGAGCACACCGATCTGACTGAGCTTCGCCAACGTCTCCTCGGTATCCGTGTACACACCGACATATTCACTGCGATACTTCTCACCGACTACGTCCACGTTGAGGCGCTGAGGATGCCCGAGCAGGCGACGGGTATTGACGACGATGTTGCTGTAATCGTAGGGATCGGTGCGATAGGAACCGGCATAGACGGAGAATGGTTCGGACTCCTCCGCAGGACGATATGATGCTCTTTCGTGCATGGGTAGCACGTATTATAGCAATACATATACAATGTATTACTTTGCAAGTAATCGCGCATTTGTTCGAGAAGCTTAGACTCATGAAATGGGCGGATGCCGCCCATGTTTGCGTCAAGGCACGTTCGCACGCATGCGCACTCTGCGGCCTCGACCCGTACTCCCCACCATTGGGGATGCGTGGCGAGCATTTCCCAAAGAAATGCTCTCTTTTGTATACTGTGATATAATCAGCCGGAAGAAGGAGTAAATAGCATGAACGCACAGCCACAGCCCAATCAGATGAACCAGGAGATCGAGCGCGAGCTTGCCCGTCGCCTCAGTAAGGCGGAGGCAGAGAACCGCTCAGTGGTGGTGGAGATTGCCGGGAATCGCTACCGCCTCGTACCCGACGATGCTATTCAGACCACGGACGATCCCGCCGCAAACTACGATCCGGCAAAAGCGATGGCGGCTCTTGAAGCCGGAGCCGGAGCCTTCAAAGGCATGGATGTCGAGGCATTCCTCGCGGAAATCCTCGAGGCGCGTGAACAAGACACGCCCGGACATTCCTTCTAAGTATGCGCTACCTGATTGATACGAACGTGCTGATCCCCTACTTTGCGGGCGATCAACAAGCGATCAATCTGCTCCGGCACCTCATCCCTGACGGCATTGCGGTGAGCATTCTATCCTATCTTGAGGCCTACCAGGGTGCAATTGAACGGCCCGACCCCGAAGCAGCAAAACGGCAGTTCAATGCCTTTTTTCGTGGCATTTCCGTACTCCCTGTTTCCCCTGCGGTAGCGATACGCTGTGCGGAAATTCGTTCATCGTTAAAGAGTCAGGGCAAGAACCCGAGGAAGCGCGCGTTTGACCTCGTGATTGCGGCAACGGCGCTCGAGCATGGGTTAGAAATCGTGACGCATAACATGAAGGACTTTCAAGACATCCCCGGTCTTGTGCGGTATCAGATATAGCGATCAACTCTTTCAAGCGTGTATGACACGACCAAAACACGATCCGCAATCTGACCCGAAAACCGCGTTGTACCGACGCTTTCTTGGCGAACTCGGTGTTGAGACACCGGAGTTTCAAGAATTGTTTGCCCAGGAAGTCCTCACTCTGACCCATGCTGAACAATTGATCCGCAAGGACAACGACTTCTCCGTGCCTGATCGGTGGACGAAGGAAGCGCGGGCGATTTACACGAAGATGCTCGCACGCGCAGCCGTTAAGGCGAAGCGCAGTGGTGCGTCAAAAAATTAGATTCGATTGTCCATAAGGCGTTCTGATATAATTCGGGGGTGAAACATACAATCCACCTCGTCGGACACCAAAAGAGTCACTCCTGAATGATCTTCAAAAGCTCCTGGGCACCTTTTCCCTTGTAAATAGGGTCATCGTTTATGTAGTAAAGTGGTTTTTCCTTTGCAAGAACGATTCCCTTTAGCGGGAAATGCCGAGGATCGTGAAACACCCACCCGTATGAGTGATGCGCTATCATATCGTTTAACTTTTTTACTATTTGCTTGGTTGCGGTAATGCGTTCCGGCAATAGGCCAAACCTGCTCATCTTGTGTACAAGAACGAGGCAACGATATGAATCGAGTGGGAAGTAGATTTCGTCGGCGTTTGCTGGCCCCACGCCTAGGTGTTTGTTGTACGGCGTCGGTTCCCGCCATAAACCAACGGGATGGTCGCATGTCAGAAAGACGCGCTCTTTGCTCTCAATCAGGTGCCAGGTAGTACCCCGCTAAAGCGTGGTCAGGCTGCATGGGTAATTTCCCGCAGCCACGTTGGCGGTCGGCCCCGATGTTTCACCGCCGGGAGCGGCACCGGGAAGGTCAGCAGTTCCCCTATCGTCCAG
>JAABUX010005038.1_pt1 | contig 16390 bp, 12 predicted proteins | sample 5561851 | NCBI WGS metagenome assembly JAABUX01 (sample SAMN10711883, study PRJNA513361) | rock metagenome | isolation source: Antarctica rocks | place: Antarctica: Victoria Land, Richard Nunatak red sandstone | collected 2016-01-03 | reverse complement strand
ATCACCGGCGAGAGTGCCCCGGTGATACGCGAGGCCGGCGGCGACCGCAGCGCCGTGACTGGCGGCACCCAGGTGGTCAGCGACTGGCTGGTGGTCCGCATCACCGCCGACCCCGGCAACACCTTCATCGACCGCATGATCGCGCTCGTCGAGGGGGCACAGCGCCGCAAGACGCCGAACGAGATCGCGCTCGACATCCTGCTCGCGGGCCTGACCATCATCTTCTTGATCGCGGTGGTGACGCTGGTCGGACTGGCCAAGTACTCCGGCACCGACCTCGCCGTGCCGGTGCTGGTGGCGCTGTTCGTGACCTTGATCCCCACCACCATCGGCGGGCTGCTGTCAGCGATTGGCATTGCCGGCATGGACCGGCTGATCCGCTTCAACGTGGTCGCCACCAGCGGCCGTGCGGTGGAGGCGGCGGGCGACGTGGACACCCTGCTGCTCGACAAGACCGGCACCATCACCTTCGGCAACCGCGCCGCCGCCAGCTTCTCGCCCGTGCCCGGCGTGGACGAGCGCGGCCTGGCCGACTCCGTGGTGCTCGCCTCATTGGGCGACGACACGCCGGAGGGCCGGTCGATCCTGTCCTTCGCCCGCGACCGCTACAGCGTCGTGCACGAAACGCCGGCCGGCGCCACGGTGGTGCCGTTCAGCGCCAACACGCGGGTCAGCGGCCTCGATGCCGGCGGCCGGTCGTGGCGCAAGGGCGCGGTGGACAGCGTGCTCGCCCTCACCGGCGGCGCGGCGCCCCCGGCGTTCACCCAGGCGGTCGACCGCATCGCCCGGTCCGGCGGCACGCCGCTGGCCGTGGCCGTGGACGGCCGCTTGCAGGGCGTGATCGAGCTGAAGGACATCGTGAAGCCCGGCATCCGCGAGCGCTTCGCGGCGCTCCGCCAAATGGGCATCAAGACGGTGATGATCACCGGCGACAACAAGGTGACGGCCGCCGCGATCGCCACCGAAGCAGGTGTGGACGACTTCCTGGCCCAGGCGACGCCGCAGGACAAGCTGGACTACATACGCAAGGTGCAGGCCGAGGGGCGGCTCGTGGCCATGTGCGGCGACGGCACCAACGACGCCCCCGCTTTGGCCCAGGCCGACGTGGGCGTCGCGATGCAGACCGGCACCCAGGCTGCGCGCGAGGCCGGCAACATGGTCGACCTCGACAGCGACCCGACCAAGCTCATCGAGATCGTCGAGATCGGCAAGCAGTTGCTGATCACCCGCGGCTCCTTGACCACGTTCAGCATCGCCAACGACGTGTCGAAGTACTTCGCCATCCTGCCGGCGATCTTTGCCGCCACCTACCCGGAGCTTGGCGCGCTCAACGTGATGCGGCTGCACTCGCCGCAGAGCGCCATCCTGTCGGCGGTTATCTTCAACGCGCTGATTATCGTCGCCCTGGTGCCGCTGGCGCTGCGCGGGGTGAAGTTCACCCCGATCGGCGCGGCGGCGCTGCTGCGGCGCAACCTGCTGATCTATGGCCTGGGCGGCCTCGTGGCCCCGTTCATCGGCATCAAGCTGATCGACGTCATCCTCATCGTATTGGGATTTGCGTGACATGCAGCATCTTCGCCCCGCGATCACCCTGATCGTGCTGTTCACCCTGCTGACAGGCCTGGCCTTTCCGTTGGGGTTCGTGGCCGCAGCCGGGGCGGTGTTCCCGCACCAGGCCGGCGGCTCGCTGATCGAGCGCGACGGCAAGGTCATCGGCTCCGACCTGTTGGGCCAGTCGTTCACCCAGGACAAGTACTTCCAGGCCCGGCCCTCGGCGACTACGACCCCCGACCCGGCCGATGCGACCAAGACAGTTCCGGCGCCCTACAACGCCGGCAATTCCGGAGCCTCGAACGCCGGGCCGACGTCAAAGACGCTGATGGACCGGGTGACGGAGGACGTGGGCAAGGCCGGCGACAAGCCCGTGCCCGGCGACATGCTGACCACCTCGGCCTCCGGGCTCGATCCGCATGTCTCGCCCGAGACGGCCGGACGCCAGGTGGCCCGCGTCGCCGCTGCCCGGTCAATGCCGGAGGCGAAGCTGCGCGAGCTGGTGGCGGCGCACACCGAGGGCCGGCTGTTCGGCCTGATCGGCGAGCCGCGGGTCAACGTGTTGGCGCTCAACCTGGCGTTGGATGCGCAAACACCGGATGCAAAGCCCGGCTCATAGCTTACTAAGAGGGCATGCAGGACTCTCGCCCCGATCCCGATGCATTGGTCGCCGCCGCCGCCCGCGAGGGGCGGGGGCGGCTCAAGGTGTTCCTGGGCGCGGCGCCGGGCGTCGGCAAGACGTATGAGATGCTGGCCGCCGCCCGCCGTTTGCAGGAGGGCGGCGCCGACGTGCTGGTCGGCGTCGTCGAGACGCACGGCCGGGCGGAGACCGAGGCGCAGATCGGCGGCCTGCCCATCCTGCCCTACCGGTCCGTGCCCTACCGCGGCCAGGTGCTGCAAGAGTTCGACGTCGACGCCGCGCTGGCCCGCCGCCCCGGCCTGCTGCTGGTCGACGAGCTCGCCCACACCAACGCGCCCGGCAGCCGCCACGCCAAGCGGTGGGAGGACGTGAACGAACTGCTGGACGCCGGCATCGCCGTCTGGGCCACGCTGAACGTCCAGCACCTGGAAAGCCTGAACGAGGCCGTTGCGCGCATCACCGGCGTCCGCGTGTCCGAGACGCTGCCCGACCGCGTGCTGGAGGGCGCCAACGAGGTCGAGCTGATCGACATCCCCCCCGCCGAGTTGCAGGCCCGGCTGCGCGAGGGCCGCATCTACCGCCCGGACGTCGCCACCCGCGCGCTGGACGGCTTTTTCAAGGGCGGCAACCTGGCGGCGCTGCGGGAGATCGCGCTGCGCCAGGTGGCGGCGCATGTCGACGAGGACGTGCGCGACTACATGCGGCGCAACGCCATCAGCGGCCCCTGGCCGGCGAGCGACCGCGTGCTGGCGCTGGTGGGCGGCGATGCCAACGCCGTCGCCGTCGTGCGCCAGGCGAAGCGCCTGTCCGACGCGCTGCACGCGCCTTGGATCGTCGTCCACATCGAACGCAGCCGGCGGCCGACCGACGCCAGCGCCGCGCTGTCGCTCGCCACGCAGCTCGGCGCCGAGGTCGAGACGCGCGCCGGCCCCGACCTGGTCGCCGTGGTGCTGGAATTGGCGCAGCGCCGCAACGTGACGCAGATGGTGATCGGCCGGGGCCGTCCGCTGCTGTGGCGGCGCATGCTGGGGCGCACGCTGTCGGCGCAGTTGCTAATGCGCGCCCCGGAGTTCGCGCTGCATTTCGTGCCGGCCTCCGGCGCCGCTTCCACCCGCCGCCTGCCCCGCGTGCCGGAGGGCTGGCTGGCCTGGGGCGGCACGACGGCGCTGGTCACCGCGATCACCGGCGCTGGCGTCCTGCTCGGCGACCGTGTCCTGCCCGAGGCGATGGGCATGATCTACCTGGCGGCCGTCGTCGCCGCCGCCAGCGCTTTCGGCCTGCGCATCGCGCTGTTCTCGGCGGCGCTGGGGTTTCTCGCCTGGGATTTCTTCTTTATCCCGCCGCTCTACTCCATCACCATCAGCAGCGCCCGCGACGGGATTGCGCTGGTCGTGTTCATCCTGGTCGCCGCGCTGACCGGCAGCCTGGCCAGCCGCGTGCGGACGGAGGCGCAGGCCGGCCAGGCCCGCATCGAGGGCCTGCGCCGCATCGCCGGCTTCAGCCGCAGCCTGGGCGAGCCGACGACCGAACCCGAACTGCTGGCCGAGATCGCCCGCCAGGCAGCCGGGGCGGCTGGCCGTGCGGTGGTGCTGACCGGGGAGGGCGCGGACCTCGCCATCCGCGCCGCCGAGCCGCCTGCCGACGCGGCCACCGTGCTGGACGACGGAAGCTGGGCCGCCGCGCGCTGGTGCAGCGACCGGCAGGAGGCGACCGGGCGCGGCACCGCCACGCTGCCCTCCGCCGAGTGGCGTTTCCTGCCGATGCGGACCGTGCGCGGGCTGTTGGGCGTCGTCGGCGTCCACATGGCGAGCGGGCGGTTCGACCCGACAGCGGCGCAGACGCTCGCCACCCTCGCCGACCAAGCCGCGGTCGCGCTGGAGCGGGTGAAGCTCGCCAACGAGGCCGCCCGCAGCGCCGCCATGGAGGAGACGCAGAAGCTGCGGACCGCGCTGCTCAACTCGCTCAGCCACGACCTGCGCACGCCATTGACCGGCATACGCGGCGCGGCCGACACCCTGGGCTCGACCTGGGACCGGCTGACCCCTGCCACCCGCGCCGACCTGCTCGCCAGCATCAAGGAGGACACCGCGCGCATGACGCGGTTCCTCGCCAACATCATGGACCTGACCCGGCTGGAGAGCGGCCAGGTCTCGCCGCGCCTCACGCCGGTGCAGGCGCTGCACGTGATCGACGCCGCCATCGCCCGCGTGCCGGACGCGGACAACGTGCTGGTGAATGTGCCGCCGGACCTACCCGCGCTCCGTGCCGACCCGGCGCTGCTGGAGCAGGCGCTGGTCAACGTGCTCGACAACGCCGTGCGCTACGCCCCGCTCGGGTCGGTCTTGCGCATACGCGGCAGCGCGGGCGCCGGGCAGGTCAGCCTTGAGGTCATCGACGAGGGCGTGGGCATCTCGGCCGAGGACCTGCCGCATGTGTTCGACAGCTTCTACCGTGCCCGGCGCGGCGACCGCACCGCGCCGGGCACCGGCCTTGGCCTTGCCATCGCGCGCGGCATGATGGAGGCGATGGGCGGCACCATCGAGGCCATCAGCCCGCGCCCCGATGCGGCGCGGGACGGGTCGCCGGGAACCATTGTCGTGCTGCGGCTTTCCGCCACATCTATGCAAGGCACCCTGGGCTCCAAGGCTTGAACCCCATCCGCATCCTGGTTATCGACGACGAGCCGCAAATCCACCGTTTCCTGCGCCCTGCGCTGGAGGCATCGGGCTACGCTGTCGAACGCGCCGACACCGCCGGCGACGGCCTGGCCATGGCCCGCGCCCGCCCGCCCGCGCTGATCCTGCTGGATCTCGGCCTGCCGGACATGGACGGCCAGGATGCGCTGGTCCAGCTTCGCGCGAGCAGCCAGGTTCCCGTATTGGTCCTGTCCGCGCGTGACCAGGAGGCGGAAAAGGTCATGGCGCTCGACAACGGTGCCGACGACTACGTGGAAAAGCCGTTCGGCCTCGATGAGCTGCTGGCCCGCGTCCGCGCCGCGCTGCGCCACGCCCATCCCGGCACCGCGGCCAGCGAGGTGTTCCGCGGCGGCGAACTGGTCGTGGACATGGCACGCCGCACCGTCGCCGCGTCGGGCGTGCCGGTCCAGCTCAGCCCTCGCGAGTACAGCCTGCTGGCGCTGTTGGTGCGCCACTCCGGCAAGGTGCTGACCCATCGGCACCTGCTCAACGCCGTTTGGGGTCCGGCGCATGTCGAGGACGTGCAGTATCTCCGGGTCTACGTCGGCCACCTGCGGCAGAAGCTCGGCCCCGCCGCCGCCCGGCTGCTCACGACGGAGCCTGGCGTCGGCTACCGCCTGTTGGACCGCACCCCGGCGGAGGACGCCGCTTGATCCCGGTCCTGGCGACGCTGGTTGGCATCGCGGTGCTGCTCGTCGTCCTGCAGGACGCCTTCGAGGTCATGCTGCTGCCCCGGCGCGTGCAGCGCAGCCTGCGGTTCACCCGGCTTTATTTCCGGTTCATCTGGTCCGTCTGGTCGGGACTGGCGATTCGCTTGCCGGTCGGAGCCCGGCGCGAGAGCTTCCTCAGCGTGTTCGGCGCGCTGTCCATGGTCCTGTTGTTCGTCATTTGGGCCACTGCCCTGATCACGGCGTTCGGCCTGATCGAATGGGTCTTGCAGCCTGCCGGCGCACTCTCCTCGGTGTCCGAGCAGGTCTACATGAGCGGCGTCACCTTTTTCACCCTCGGCTACGGCGACATCGTGCCGCACTCGGGCGGCGCGCGGCTGGTCACTGTGATGGAGGCCGGCACCGGCATCGGCTTCATCGCCGTCGTCATCGGCTACTTGCCCGTGCTTTACCAGCTATTCTCCCGGCGCGAGGCGCACGTCATCCAGCTCGACGGGCGCGCCGGGTCGCCACCCACCGCCGGCACCATGCTGGCCCGGCACGCCGAGGCGGATTGCCTCGACAAGCTCGATGAGCTGCTGCGCGAATGGGAGGTTTGGGGATCGGAGCTGCTGGAGAGCCATCTCTCCTATCCCATGCTGGCCTACTACCGCAGCCAGCACGACAACCAGTCCTGGCTCGCTGCGCTGGCCTGCGTGATGGACACCTGCGCCTTGGTGCTGGTCGGAGTCGAGCAGATGCGGCCGTTGCAGGCGCGCATGACCTTCACCATGGCGCGGCAGGTTGTTGTGGAAATGGCACGGTCGTTTCGTATTCAACCATCCCGCTACGACGGCGGCAACCGGCTGGACAGCCAAGCCTATGCCCATCTCATGATGATATTGGAACAGTCCGGCATTGCATGGTCCGGCGGGCCGCAGGCAGGGGAGACCTTGGCCGCGCTGCGGGCGACCTATGAGCCGTTGCTGGATGGGTTGTGCCGCCATTTGCTGCTGCCTTTGCCCGGCTGGACTGCGGGCGATGACGGCGCGGACCATTGGGAGCGCGGCCCGCGCGGGCTGATCGCCGGCCGCTTGGTCGAGCAGCTTTCGAGCCGTGGCGGCCCCGCCAAGGCCGCCGAAACGACCTCGGTGCCTTGGCGCAGGCTGCTGGACCGGCTTAGGGCAGATTGACGCGAGGTACAGACCCCTTCCATAACGACGGGGTCGACTGCTATGCAAAATGCCCAAACATGGAGACTCGATCATGAACGCTGCTGAACTCGCCGACCACATCGCCACCGAACACGAAATGGGCAAGTCGCAGGCCAAGAAGGTCGTGGATGCGGTGTTCGCCGCCATCGTCGACGCGGCCAGCAAGGGCGAGGAGGTTTCGCTGCCGGGCTTCGGCAAATTCAAGGTCGCGGCCCGCGAGGCACGCCAGGGCCGCAACCCCGCCACGGGCGAAACGATCCAGATTGCGGCGTCCAAGAAGCTGGGCTTCACGCCAGCCAAGCAGGTCAAGGACGCGATGAACCCCGCGGCCTCCGCCTCCGCCAGCAAGCCGGCTGCCAAGTCCGCTGCGAAGCCCAAGGCCAAGAAGGCCTAAGCCCACCTGGCCGCCGCTGGCGAGGAGGCCGTGCATCCGCTTCGCACGCTGACGCGCCGCAGCATCGGGGCCCTCGCCGCAGCGTCGATGGCCGGCCGGGCAGGGGCGGCTCCAACGTCCATGGTCCCAGTGCGCTCCATGGCCTTAGTGCGCATCGGCGTGCTCACCGAGATGGGCGGCCCCTACGCCGAGGACAGCGGTCGCGGCTCGGTCGCCCGCGGCACAGTTCGCCGTTGAGGATTTCCAGCGCCAGCAGCCCGGCCTCGCACCCGGCTTCACGCCCAGCTTCACGCCCAGCTTCACGCCCAGCTTCACGATAGAACTCGTTTCAGCCGACGCCCAAACCAAGCCCGACGTGGCCGCCGCCGTCGCCGGCGCCTGGTATGACCGCGACGGCGTGGACATGATCCTCGACGTGCCCGTGTCCAACTGCGCCCTCGCGGTCGCCGGCGTGGCGCGGTCGCGCAACAAGGTGGCCATCTTCAACACTAGCACGTCCGACCTCACGGGCAAGGCGTGCTCGCCGAACCATGTGCATTGGGCGTTCGACACCTACGCGCTTTCGGCCTCCACGGCCCGCGCCATGTTGGCCGATGGCGGCGACTCCTGGTTCTTGATCCAGGCGGACTACGCCTTCGGCGCGGTGCTGGCGGCCGAGGCGGCGGCCGTGGTGCAGGCCGGCGGCGGGCGGGTGCTCGGCACGGTGAAGCACCCGTTTCCGGGAACAACCGATTTCTCCTCCTACCTTTTGGCGGCGCAGGCGAGCGGCGCGAAGGTCATTGGCCTGGCCAACGCGGGCGCGGACGCGGCGAACTGCATCAAGCAGGCGGCGGAGTTCGGCTTGACGCGCGGCGGGGCGCGGCTCGCTGCCTTGCAGTGCTTGCTGCCCTCAGTCCACGGGATCGGGGCCGAGGCGGCGCAGGGGCTGTACCTTACGGAGTCGTTCTATTGGGACGCGGACGCGGGCACCCGCGCGTTTTCCGACCGTTTTGCCCGCGCCGTGCCCGGCACGCGGCCCTGCATGATCCATGCTGGCTGCTACGCGGGCGTGCTGCACTACCTGAAAGCGGTCGCCTCGCTCGGGCCGGAGGCTGCCCGCGCCGATGGCGCCGCGGTCGTGGCTGAGATGAAGCGTTTGCCCACGGACGATCCGCTGTTCGGCAAGGGGCGCATCCGCGAGGACGGCCGCAAAATCCATGACATGCACCTGTACTGGGTCAAGCCGCCGGCAGCGTCGCATGACTCGTGGGATTTGTACGACCTCGTCCGCACCACGCCGGGCGAGCAGGCTTTTCGTCCAGTTGGCGAGGGTGGATGCCCCTTGGGGCGCTCTTGAGGGCGATTGCCGCCACGGCGCAGCCGCGTTGGTTGGGCGCCGCGACCTGCGCCGCCAGCGCTGCCGCATCCATCCGCGCCTATCACGCCCGCTCTCGCGCCAGCAGCGCCCGCTTGCGCTCGACGCCCCAGCGGTAGCCTGCGAGCGCGCCGGTCGCGGCCACTACGCGGTGGCACGGCACGGCGACCGCCAGCGCATTGGCCGCGCACGCCCCCGCCACCGCCCGCACCGCCGCGGGCCGGCCGAGCCGTGCGGCGACGGCGGCATAGCTCAGGGTCTCGCCCGGCGGAATGGCCCGCAACGCCTCCCAGACTTGGCGCTGGAACGCCGTGCCCCGGATGTCGAGCGGCAGCGCGAACGAGCCGCTGGTGCCCGGCTGCTCCACGAACGCGACCACCTGGGCGACCCAATCGGCGAACTCTGGCTCGGCGTCGCGCAGCGTGGCTTTTGGGAAGCGCCCGCGCAGGTCGGCCTGCAACGCGGCCATATCGTCCCCAAGCAGGATCGCGCACACGCCGCGCCCGGTGGCGGCGACCAGCACGCGGCCCAGCGAGCACTGCCCAGCGGCAAAGCGGATCGTCTCGCCCGGCCCGCCCTCGCGGTAGCGCGACGCCGTCATGCCCAGCATGGCGTCCGCCGCCTCATAGAACCGGCCGGACGAGTTGAACCCGGCGTCGTAGATCGTCTCCGTGACGCCCGCGCCGGCGGCGAGCCCGGCCTGCACCCGCGCCTGGCGGTGCGCCGCGCCGAACGCCTTGGGGGTGACGCCGGCGATCCGGCGGAACATGCGGTGGAAGTGGTGCGGGCTGATGCCGGCCTCCGCCGCCAGGGTGGCGAGCGGCGGTTCGTTTTCGGCCGCCTCGATGGTGCGGCAGGCGGCGGCGACCAGCGCGGCCTCGCGCTCGGCCCGCGGCGGGAGGTGCGGTTGGCAGCGCATGCAGGGGCGGAAGCCGGCGCGCTCGGCGTCGTGCCGGGTGGCGTGGAAGGCTATGTTGCGGCGCAGCGCTGGGCGTGCGGCGCAGGAGGGGCGGCAGTACACACCAGTTGTCGCGACGGAGTACAGGAACACGCCATCGGCTGCGGCGTCGCGCCGGCGCACGGCGGCGAGCCGGGCCTCGTCGTCCCGGAAGCCGGTGTGGGCGGAAGCGTCAGTCACTGCGTCCAACATCGGGCGGACCTCCATTTGCAGGCTTCGGCTGGATGCCGCGCCTTGTCCGACTGAATGTGAGCGAACGGAGAGGCCACCGCACTCCGCCGCTTGCTCCGGTATTCGAACCTCTCTGACCATATCATGCCGGCGCAAGAACCGGAGTGCGTTCGGGGCGGCGCTGCGGTGCCATGGGCCATCAGCCTATGGAGTCACAATGAAATACGTATCCCGAGGCGCACCCGCGTGGCCGCCCGCCTTCGTGCGCCTGGCCTGGTCGAACCTGGCAGCGCAGTCGGCCGATCAGGTCGCCTTCGCCGCTGTGCCCCTGGTGGCCGTGCTTGCCCTCGGTGCCGGCGTCGGCGAGACCGGGCTGATCGCGGCGGCGCAGACACTGCCGTTCCTGCTGCTTTCGCTTCCGCTTGGGCTGCTCGCCGACCGGGTTGCCCGGCGGCGGCTGATGACCGCGGCAGAGCTGACGCGGTCCGTGGCGCTCGCAGCCATCCCGGTTCCTGCGGCGTTCAACTTCATCTCCGTCCCGCTGTTGGCGGCGCTGGGCTTCCTCGCCGCGACCGGCACCGTGGCCTACAGCGTCGCAGCGCCATCGCTGGTGCCGGCGCTGGTTCCGCACGCGAGGCTGGCCGCGGCGAACGGACGGCTGGAACTGGTGCGCAGCGCGGCCTTCGCGGCTGGCCCGGCCCTCGCCGGGGCGCTTGTGGCCTGGTCAGGCGCGTCGCCGGCCTTCATGCTGGCAGCCGTGCTCTCGGCGCTGGCGGCGTTCCTGTTGTGGAACATCGAGGAACCCGCCCGCGCCGCCGTGCCGCGCCGCCCGGTGCTGCAAGACCTGCGCGAGGGCGCTGGCTTCGCCTGGTCGCACCCTCTGCTGCGGCCCATCCTGCTGACCGCAGTGGCCTGGAACCTGTCGTGGTTCGTGCTGCAAGCCGCCTATGTGCCCTATGCGGTCGAGCGGCTGGGGCTAACGGCAGCGACGGTCGGGATCACGCTAGCGGCCTATGGCGCGGGCATGGTGGTGGGCGCTGCGCTCGCCTCCCGGATCGCGCGCGTGGTGCCTTTCGGCGCATTGGTGGCGATCGGGCCGGTCGTCTCCGTGGCTGCGGCCGGCGCCATGCTGCTCTCGCTTTGGGTGCCGGGCGCTGCCTTGCCCATGTTGTCGTTTTTCCTGTTCGGCGCTGGGCCAATCATCTGGACCATCGCGCAGACGACACTGCGGCAGGCGGTGACGCCCGCCAGGATGCTGGGCCAGGTGTCGGCGGTGGTGATGATGGCAACCTACGGGGCGCGTCCGCTCGGGGCGGGCATTGCCGGGTTCGCGGGGCTGACCTGGGGCTTGCCCTGCTGCATCGGCCTGGCCTTTGCGGGCTTTCTCGTGCAGGCGCTCATTATTCTCGCTTCACCCGTGCCGTGGCTGGCGCGGTTGCCGGATGCGGTTGCGGCCTGACCTAGAACGGGTTCTTCACCGCGCCCCGCTTCTTCGGCGGCGGGATCGCGTCGGGAAGGCCTGTGTCGGCCTCCATCGCCTGGATCACCGATGCCAGCACGGCCTGCAGCCGCTGCGCCAGCGCCAGCCCGGCCTTGTCCCGCGTCAGGTCCAGGCTGCCGTAGCAGGCGATGCGGTCGCGCCCGTTCTCAAGCTTGAGGTCGCCGACCTCGATGGCGGCGCTATCGTCGGCGAACGGCTTCATCTCCGGCATCAACGGCTCCTCTGCTCACGGCCTGCCCGGTCGCCAGCATAGCCGTTCTGCCGGTCCCCGTTGTAGCCATTTTGCCGCTCCCCGGCATTTCCGTTCTGCCGCTCCCCGCCATAGCCATGCGGCGTCGGCGTGGGCAGCCGCATCACGGCGTTGCGCGCACGCGGCGGCAGGCTCGGGAAAACATCGATCCCGGTCAGCCCGGCCAGTTGCGCCATGCTGACCGCCGTCCACGTCGCGTCGTCGGTGTTCTCGGTCACGTAGGCGGCGGCGGAACGGCTGCCGGGGTCCAGCACCGCCTTGAACACGTAGGTCGGCACGACGACGTGGCCGACCGTCGCCAACTGGTCGCCCTTGAAGATCGGCCCGGTGACGACGTAAAGCTCGCCGCGGCGCTCGGCCAAGGTGCGGACGGCGCTCTCGATCCCCTCCCACAATCCGCGGTTCAGGCGCGGGGCCTGCGGGACCATGTTGGCCAGGCTGAAACTCTCTTGCTGCGCGGCCGGGTCGGGCATGTCGCCGCTCGGGGACATATGGCCGCGGTCGAAGCCGCTGCGGGCATAGTCGGCGAGGTCCGCCCGCTCATCGGGCGGCAGGGCAGTCTCGGCGTGGAACTCGCTTTCGCGGCGCAGGGTGCGGGCGGCGTCGATGCGGTCAGCGGTCAGGTGCTCGGCCGAGTAGAGCGGCGTGCGCGTGAGCGCGGAGTGCAGCACGGCGAACGCCTCGAAACACAGAGGGCGCGTTCCGGCCGCCAGGCGCGGGTTGAGCAGGTTGGGCGCTTGCCCGGCGGCGAAGTGCTCGGGGCACCGGGTCGGCGCAGCCGCGGCGGCCCAGCCCTGGAGCAGCAAGGCCGCGGCCCATGCGAAGATGCGTGGCGTTGTTTTCAAAGCGGCTTCCCTGATCCCGACTCGACGAAGGCTGCCTACTTGTAGCGGCTCGCATACGGCGCTGTCGCGCTTCCATGCGACGCACGCTATGTTGCCTGCGTGAGCACCCCTGTCCCCCCGCCGGTCGACCTCACCATCAACGGCCACGTCGCGACCCTGACCATGCAGGACCCGGCCAAACGCAACGCGCTCGGCGGCGCCATGCTGGCTGGGCTCACCAGCGCATTCCGCAGCCTTGAGGCCCAGGACATCCGGGCGGTGCTGCTGCGCGCGCGTCCGGGCGACCGGGTGTGGTGCGCCGGGTTCGACATCGGCGACCTCAGGCCCGACTTCGACCCGTTGGCGCAGGACGGCCCGTTGCAGGCACTGTTCCGCTGCGTGGCGGAGTGCCGGGCGCCGGTGGTGGCCATGCTGCACGGCTCGGCCTGGGGCGGCGGCACCGACTTGGCGTTGCGCTGCGACATCGCGGTGGCGGACCCGACCTGCACCTTGGCCTTCACCCCGGCGCGGCTCGGCCTGCCCTACGACGCCGACGGGCTGCTGAACGTGCTGCTGCGTGGCGGCATGCACGTCGCTATGGAAATGTTCAGCACGGCCGACCCGGTGCCGGCGGAACGCGCCTTGGCGCTGCGCCTGGTGAACCATGTGGTCCCGGAAACGGAGCTGGAGGCGTTCACCTTCGCCCTCGCGGGCCGCATCGCCGCCAATGCGCCGCTGTCGGTTGCCAGCGCCAAGCAGCAGTTGCGCGCCTTGGCGCAGGCCATGCCGATGCCGCCCGCGTTGACGCAGCGCTTGCAGGAGGGCCGGCGCAGGGCGCTGCAAAGCGGTGATTACCGGGATGGCTTGGCGGCGTTCCATGCGCGCCGCGCTCCGGTGTTCCGGGGCGAGTAGCCTCAGCGTGCCGGGTGCTGCATCTTTCAGCTTGTGGAGCGCTGCTCCACGATGAAGCGCCACACGTCGTCCAGCACCGGCCCGCGGCGGCTGAACAGCGGCGCAAAGGTGGTGACGATGCCGATGTGGCCGACGCCTGGGTAGATCCGGCTCTGCACCGCACCGCCCGCCGCCGCGACCCGCGCCGCGAGGGACCGGGTGTTGGCCGGGCGCACCGTGGCGTCGGCGTCCCCGGCCAGCAGGAGCAGCGGCGGGTTGCGGCCGTCCACGTAGGTGACGGGCTGGCTCGCCGGGCCGTCGTCCACGGGGGCGAACACCGGGATGATGTCGGGGTCAGTCATCGGCAGAAAGTCATACGGCCCGGCTAGCCCCACGACCCCCGCGACCTGCGCGCGGTCCAGCCCGGCGCGGGCCAGCCAGCGCGGGTCGACGGCCAGCATCGCCGCGTTGTATGCGCCGGCCGAGTGGCCGACGATGAACAGCCGGTGCGGGTCGGCGCCGAACTCGGCCGCGTGGGCGACGGCCCAGGCGACAGCGTGCGCGTTGTCGTCGAGGAAATCGGGGAAGGCGACCTCGGGATACAGCCGGTAGTCCGGGACCACGACCACCGCGCCGCGTGCCGCGAGCGGGATGGCCACAAAGGCATAGCTGCCACGGTCGCCGGTGCGCCAGCTTCCGCCATAGAGGAACACGATGAGCGGGCGCGGCTCGGCGTCGTCGTTGTTCCGATACACGTCGAGCTGCCGCCGCGGCCCATCGCCGTAGGGGATGCCGCGGTCGACGGAGACGCCCTCCGACGCGATGGTCGCATTCAGGAGGGCAGCCGGGGAGCAGCCCGCGAGAATGGCGGCGCAAAACGCTAAAATGACTGGAACGATCTGGGGCACGCACTGCTAACCCGAGGGTTTCACCTGGATTCCTATGTATTGCTGGGCTGCGGCGCGCCATCCCTCATTGGTTTAGGAATTGTATGAATAGGCCATCAACTCGCGTAATGCGGTTGACGCTGGGCGAACAAAACTAGATTGTTTCAATTCCAGGCGGATCAAGGCAGGCAAGATGGCGTCCGCAACGTATAAGCCTGCGCCATTTTCGCCCGTGCCATTTTCGCCTGTGCGCGTCGATGCTGGCGACCTGCTGATCATACAACGCTCTGGGTTGTTCGACGTGAGATGGTTCTCCGCGCGCAACACGGATTTGGTCGAAGCCGGGATCGACACGCTGGCGCACTACTCGCGCTACGGATGGCGCGAGGGCCGCTGGCCCAACGCATATTTCGATCCCGCCTGGTACTTGAGCCGTAGCCGCGACGTCCGCGAGACCGGGCGGGAGCCGCTGCTGCACTACATAGAGCACGGCGAGGCCGAGGGCCGGCAGCCGGTCGAGTGGTTCGATCCCGAGTGGTACCGTAGGACCAACTCCGTCCCGGCTGGACAGCTTTGCCTGGCGCACTTCTTGGTCCACCGGTGCGGCGGCCTGATCGGCCCCATCCCGGAGTTCGACCCGGCGTTCTACCTCAGCCACTCCCCCGACGTGCGGGCGGCGCTGATGGACCCGTTCGAGCACTACATGGTGCAGGGCGCGATCGAGAACCGGCAGCCGATGGCGGGCTTCGACGGCGTGTTCTACCGCAAGCGCTATCTGCGCAACCTGCCGGACGCCAACCCGCTCGTGCACTACCGCCAGCACCGCCACGAGCCCGGCGTGTTCGCGGTCCGCCCTGCCGTCGACAGCGACATCCCGTCCGAGGTGCGCCGCAACGCGCAGCCGGGGCCGCTGTTCGAGGAGGTGCAGCCGCTGCCGCCGGACGCGGGCCGGCGCGCGAAGGTGCTGGCGTTCTATTTGCCGCAGTTCCATCCGGTGCCGGAGAACGACGCCTGGTGGGGCCGGGGCTTCACCGAGTGGACCAATGTCGCCCGCGGGCTGCCCCGGTTCGCCGGGCACTACCAGCCGCGCATCCCGCGTGATTTGGGCCACTACCGGCTGCAAGGCACGGATACGCTGCGGCAACAGGCGCAACTCGCGCGCGGTGCCGGCGTGCACGGCTTCATTTTCTACTTCTACTGGTTCAACGGCCACCGGCTGCTGGATGCGCCGCTCGACGCCCTGCTGGCCGACCCGTCGGTGGACCTGCCGTTCTGCCTGATGTGGGCGAACGAGAACTGGACCCGGCGCTGGGACGGGTCGGAGGATGAGGTGCTGGTCTCGCAGGACTACCGCCGGGCAGACGAGCCGGCGCTGGCGGCGGAGCTGCTGCGCCATTTCCGCGACGCGCGATACATCCGGCTCGGTGGGCGGCCGGTGCTGATGGTGTATCGCGCGGGGCTGATCCCGGCGACGGCCGCTGCCGTGGATCGGTGGCGTGCCCTGTTCCGCGCGCACGGCGAGGACCCGCTCTTTGTCATGGCGCAAAGCTTTGACGACCGTGATCCCAATGACTTCGGCATGGACGCGGCGGTCGAATTCCCGCCGCACAAGCTGACCAACGACCTGGAGCTGCTGAACCCTGGGCTGCGCATGCTGGACCATGCGGCGACGGCGCGGGTGCTGTCCTACGATGCCGTGGCGGCGGCGGCGGACCTCGCGCCCGCGCCGTATCCGTTGATACGCACGGCGGTGCCGAGCTGGGACAACGACGCCCGGCGGCAGGGCGCCGGGATGGTCCTGCACGGATCGACGCCGGCCGCCTACCAGGCCTGGCTCGACCGGCTGATCACCGCCGCCGTGGCGCAGCCGGTCGAGGGGGAGGCGGTCGTCTGCGTGAACGCCTGGAACGAGTGGGCGGAGGGGGCATACCTCGAACCCGACGTGCATTTCGGCGCCGCTTACCTGAATGCGACCGGACGCGCTGTGGCCGGGGTCGCCGTCGAGGCTGGGCGCCGCAAGCTGCTGCTGGTCGGGCACGACGCTTGGCCTTCGGGGGCGCAGATGCTGCTGCTGAACCTCGGGCGCCACCTACGCGACGTGCGCGGCATGGATGTCGCGTTCCTGCTGCTGGGCGGCGGGGCGCTCGCGGCGGACTACCAGGCGGTGGGGCCGACCACGATCCTGGCCGGGTTGCAGGACCTGCCCCGGCAGGCTCAGGCGGCCGTGGCCCGAGGGTATGGCCGTGCCATCGTGAACACCTCCGCCGCGGCGGGAGTGTGCGAGGAGTTGGTGCGGGCCGGCGTCGCCTGCACGCTGCTGGTCCACGAGCTGCCGCGGCTGCTGCGGGAGCGCGGCTTGGTGGAGGCGGCTGGCCGTGGGGCGGCGGTGGCGGCGAACGTGGTGTTCGCGGC
>JAABUX010005037.1_pt1 | contig 16391 bp, 16 predicted proteins | sample 5561851 | NCBI WGS metagenome assembly JAABUX01 (sample SAMN10711883, study PRJNA513361) | rock metagenome | isolation source: Antarctica rocks | place: Antarctica: Victoria Land, Richard Nunatak red sandstone | collected 2016-01-03 | reverse complement strand
CCTCCCGCTCATCATCGGTCATCTCCTGCAGGGCAGCCACGTCACGCTCTCCCACCTTCTTGATTGGGAGGAGCTTCTCAAGAACGACCCGCTGCGCAATCACCGATTTAAATTCGTTGAAGACGAGGTAGACCGAGTCGATCTCCGCGCGCTCATAGCGCTCGACGATACTCTGGCTGATCTTCGTCACCTCCCCGAAATCAGGTTTGGCGAGCAGGCCCGTATGATCGCCCGTCACCTCGATCGGCTCGGCGCGATGACGGATCGTCTCGAAGTGCGTCGCGAGATCGTTATCGTAGTGCTCTTCCGTGCGTTCGTACTTCGCCTCAGGGTAGCGCTTCCGATACAGGTCGCGCGCCTTTCTTCCGATTGGTTCGATGTCCAGCGTCTGCCCCTTCTGGCGGCGCTCGTCAATGAACTGCTGCGCAGCCTTTGTGATGTTGGAGTTGAAGGCGCCAGCGAAGCCCTTATCCCCTGCCACCACGACCACAAGGACGTTCTTCTCCTCGCGCTCGACCAGAAGCGGGTTCATCACGTCACCAGTTCCCTCGTTGTAGAGCTCGGTTCTCCGCACCAGCGACTCCAAGACATTGGTCAGCATCTGTGCATACGGGCGCGCCTGCATCGTGTGCTCCTGCGCACGTCGCAGCTTCGCCGCTGAAACCATCTTCATGGCCTTGGTGATCTGCCGCGTGTTCTTCACACTGCGGATGCGGCGCCGGAGATCGAGTACGTTTGCCATCGTCTACGCCCTTGCCGGGTTCCCCTCCCCAGCGGCCTCTTTGGGAACGCCGGCAGTCGGCGCCTTCGGCTGGTTTTGATCTTTCCGGCTTTTGATGTCCGCGAGAAAGCCTGCCTTGTAGTCGTTGATCGCAGCAGTGAGCCGGCCCTTGAGATCGTCGTCCAGAGCCTTCTTCGTCGCGATATCACTCAGCACAGATCCCGACGAGCCTTCGAGATACTTGTAGAAGCCGTCCTCGAACGCACGGAGGTCAGAGACCTCAACATCGTCGAGCAAGCCGTTCGTTCCGGCAAACAGGATCGCGACCTGCTTCTCAAAGGAAAGCGGCTGAAACTGCGGCTGCTTGAGCAGCTCCGTCAACCGCTGGCCGCGGCTCAGCTGCTGCTGCGTCACCTTGTCGAGATCGGAGCCGAACTGGGCAAATGCAGCCAGTTCGCGATACTGCGCCAGATCCAGCTTCAGCGTTGCACCTACCTGCTTGGTCGCCTTGGTTGCCGCGGCGAATCCAACGCGGGAGACCGACAGACCCACGTTGACTGCCGGCCGAACGCCCGAGTTGAAGAGGTCGGTCTCAAGGAAGATCTGGCCATCCGTGATCGAGATCACGTTGGTAGGGATGTAGGCCGAAACGTCGCCCGCCTGCGTTTCGATTACAGGCAGCGCCGTGAGCGACCCGCCGCCCAGTTTGTCCGAGAGCTTGGCCGAACGTTCCAGGAGCCGCGAATGCAGATAAAACACATCGCCTGGGTAGGCCTCGCGGCCCGGCGGACGTCGCAGGAGCAGCGAGATCTCGCGATAGCTCGCCGCGTGCTTGGAGAGATCGTCATAGATCACCAGCGCATGCTTGCCGTTGTCGCGGAAGTATTCGCCGATAGCCGTCGCGGCAAAGGGCGCGAGATACTGCATCGGCGCAGGCTCTGAGGCCGTCGCAGCAACAACGATCGTATAGGCCATCGCCCCGTACTGCTCCAGCGTTTGTACCACCTGAGCGACCGACGACCGCTTCTGACCGATCGCGCAGTAGATGCAGATCAGGTTGTTCTTGGCCGAATTGATAATCGTGTCGAGCAGAATCGCCGTCTTGCCGGTTTGCCGGTCGCCAATGATCAGCTCTCGCTGTCCACGTCCGATCGGGATCATGGTATCGATGGCCTTGATGCCGGTCGCCATCGGCTCGCGCACGCTTTGGCGATCGATCACACCTGGCGCCAGGCGCTCGACCGGCAGGGTCTGGTCCGTGTTGATCGGCCCCTTGTCGTCGATCGGCTGCCCGAGCGCATTGACGACACGGCCGATCATGGCATCGCCGACCGGTACCGACATGATCTTGCCGGTGCGCTTCACTTCGTCGCCTTCGCTGATCTCGGTGTAATCCCCCAACAACACAGCGCCAACCTGGTCTTCATCAAGGTTCATGGCAAGACCCGCCACGCCATGCGGAAACTCGATCAGCTCGCCCGCCATAACCTTATCCAGCCCGTGGACGCGCGCGATACCGTCGCCAAGCGAGATGACTGTGCCGACCTCGTCCACCTGGATGCGCTGCTCGTAGTTCTCAATCTGCTGGCGAAGCAGTTCGGTGATCTCATCGGCCTTGATAGCGTTGCCCTGTGCCATTGTGCGTTGTCCTGGTCCTGCAAATTCTGTGAACTGTCCTGCGAATTCTGTGGCTCTCTTCGACTCTACCGGGATCACCCGGAATCTCAGGCGACCTGAGCGCCCGCCAGCCTCTGCTTCAGGTCCGCGAGCTGCGCCTTCACCGATCCGTCATAGACGGTCGACCCGATCTTCACCACGACACCGCCGAGCAGCGAAGCATCCTCGCTGTAGGCGATCCGGGCCTTGCCGCCCGCCTTTTTCGTCACCTGCTCTTCTAACTGAGCGCGGTCGGAGCTATCGAGCGGATGGGCACTGATGACCTCGGCCTCGACCAGCCCTGACTGCTCGTCGGCGACTATGGCATAGTCTGACAGCATCTCGGAAAGGCTGCCCAGCCTCTGGTGTGCCATGATGACGGCCACGAAGTTTCGCACCGGGGGCGCCATCCGAAGCCGCCCAGCGATCGCGTCCAGAACACGAACTTTCTGCTCCTGCGCGATCGACGGATTCATCAGCACTTCGCGGAGTTCGCGACTGCCATCCAGCGTCGCCGCAAAGTCCGCAAGCTGCTGCTGGGCCGCGGTTGGATCGACATGTGCTGCCGTGACCACCTGGCCAAAGGCGCGCGCATATCTTGACGAAAAGACCGACATCAGTTCTGCCCATTCCTTTCGTCTTCGCCGCTCAGCCTGCGCGCGAAGTTCTGCACCAGCAGTCGGTCCGTCTCCGCACTCACAACCAACCTCTTGGCTGCCTCATCGATGGCCAACCCCGCTGCGAACTGCTGAATCTGTCGTCGCGCCTGCGTGGTCGTAGTGGCAATCTCCTGTTCGGCCGCTGCCAGAATCTTCTGCTTCTCAACCTCTACGGCGGCTTTGACGCGCTGCTCCTCGAGAGCCCAGTCCTTCTCCGCCTGCAACCGCATCGCGGCAATCTGCTCGTCCAGTTTGCTGAGGCGGTCCTCCACGCTGTTCATGCGCGCGGCTGCCTCTTCGGTCGCCATCCGCGCTTCGACCAGATGCTTCTGGATGTGGCCTGTGCGGTTCCGAAATGTCTTCGGGAGTTCCTTCGCAAGGAACCAGCCGATCACCAAGGCGAGGACGGCGAAGTTCGCCACCTCAAACGCCGTCGCCGCGCTCTCGGGACTCATCCCCAGCTTCGCGCCAAGAGCTTTGACGACAGCCGAGTGCCTGTACGCATCGTTCTCATCGATCTCCTGCTTGTTTGCCTCAGGAGACCTCGCCTCGGGTGTGCTGCTCTGTGCGGGTTGATCGCTGCCCGCGCCCGTGGAAGGAGACTGCGCATGAAGTGCCGGCGCCGGAGCGAGCAGAAAGAATGCAAACATGGTCAGGGCTGCCAGACGCAGACGAACCCGTCCGGAGAGGTTGCCAAGAGTTGAGATCACTGGTTGGCCTCCGGAAGTGAGATGCCCGCGGGCAGCACCGCACGAAGGATCTGTGTGGTCAATGCTCCGCTCGTAGACTCGATCTGTGCACGCGCTGCCACCGCACTCTCTTCAATCTCCCGTCGCGAGGCCTGCACACGCTCCTGGGTGGAACGCCGGACCTCACCAAGAGCAGTCTCCCGCTCGTCGCTCCAGCGCTTCAGCATCTGCTCGCGAGCCGTGAAGATCTCTGCCTTCGCACCGCGCAGCTTGTCCTCATAGACCGTAGTCTCCGCCTCCGCGGCCGAGAGTGCGCCACGCGCCTGCTCCAAAGCTCCACTAGTCCGCGCGCGGCGTTCCGCCAGCGTCCTCTCCAGAGGACGTCGAACCAACGCCTCATAAGCTGCGATCAGCAGCACAAAGAAGATCATCGTCGGCACAGAGCCGAGCACAAGTTCCCCGAGTTGGTGAAGAATCAGGTCCATTCAGTTCAAGGGATGTGGCTGAAGCCACGTCGGAATACCTTATGAAGCAGCGCCCGCGCAAACTTTACCCATAACAGCCTGACAAAGATAGATGGATGAGCGGATACATCTACTTTCTAGCAAAGCGCTCTCCTAAGTGTCAAACCCGGGTGCGATTATCGATCGCCATGTGCGACTACCGCACAAAAATTTTGCCACGATGTCTGGCCTAGAGGTAAGCAAGCCCTTACAATCAAGTCACCACCCCGACCCGAGTCTGGGTCACATAGGCCGCGTGACTGGGGACACTACCTCCGCTCCCCTTTCAGGCGGCCTATGCTGTGTCCGACGCAGGGTCCCGCAGTTGAAATCGACGATAGCGGTTGAGAAGCGATGCTGGCCCTACAGCACGGAAGAAGGCGAGGTTCCCTTCAAAGCTCTTTCCCTCAATCGTGGCGCCCGCCTCGATCGCCGCCATGGCCCGGCCCTCTGACTGTGGGAGCCGGAAGTGTATCTCCAACAGAGGATCTTCCGTCAGCTTGGCATCGATGGCCATCAAAAGTTCATCGAGACCCGTCCGCCTCAGGCCAGAGACGGCGATCGCTCCCGCATGCTCGGTAGCCAGGCGATTCTCTTCCGTGAGCAGATCGATCTTGTTGAGAACCTCGAGAACTGGGGTTTCGGAGACGTTGAGCTCCCCAAGAACTCCCAAAACCTGCCGTCGCTGCTCGTCCCGAGTCGGGCTCGATGCGTCCTGGACGTGGAGGAGGAGTTCTGCGCGTTCGACCTCTTCAAGCGTGGCGCGAAAACTCGTCACCAGCGTATGTGGAAGGTCGCGGATGAAACCCACCGTATCGGACAGCAGGATCTTTCGCCGGGACGGAAGCTTCAGCTGCCGCAGCTTCGTGTCCAGTGTCGCAAACATCCGCGCGGACTCGAGCACGCCCGCATCGGTCAGAGCGTTGAATAGCGTGCTCTTGCCCGCATTGGTATACCCCACGAGCGCAACTACCGGTACAGGAACACCTTCACGTCGCTGCCTCTGCTGACGCCGTATGCGCCGCACGGACTCGAGCTGCTCCTTTACGTGATCAATGCGTAGATTGATCTTTCTCCGGTCCGTCTCGAGCTTCGTCTCCCCTGGACCGCGCGTGCCAATGCCGCCGCCCAGCTGGCTCATCGCCTTACCCTTTCCCGTAAGCCTCGGCAGCTGATACTCCAGCTGCGCCAGCTCCACCTGCAGCTGCCCCTCGCGCGTACGTGCGTGCCGGGCAAAGATGTCGAGGATCAGCTGTGTACGGTCGATCACCCGGCAAGGCAGTCGGTCGTCCAGGTTGCGCAGCTGGGAAGGGCTGAGATCGTGGTCAAAGAGCACCACGTCAGCTCCCGTCGACGCCACCACACCCTCAATCTCTTCGAGCTTGCCCTGGCCCACCAGAGTTGCAGCGTCTGGCCGAGCGCGCCGCTGTTGCAACGTGGCGACGACCTCAGCACCTGCGCTGCGTGCCAGCTCCTCGAACTCCGCAATGGCCTCTGCGTTATCCGTGGCGGCGTCGCTCGCCTCCGGCAGCAACGCTTCCCCAACCTCTTGTCGGAGGCTGGCCGCTGCACTTCGCGCCAGTTTTGCTGCCGGGGTAAGTCTGCGCCGCTCGCCGGTGAAGTACACACTAACAAGGACAGCTCGCTCTGCATTCGGCCGCGAACGTTGCTGATCGGCCTTTCGAGACGGCAGCGAAGCGTCGCCTTGCCCATCAGCGTCGCCTGCAACGTGTCCTGCTCTTCTGGGCGTAGGCAAAGTCTCAGTGACCGCTCTGGCTGCCGGTCGTTTCACCTGCGACCCCTGTCCCCGGCGCCGAACGGTGCTGCTCCGGACGAACCTCAGCACGGGGCTCGGGACGGAGATCGCCGTGTGCTCCGCTTCGACCGCTCACCACGGTTGAGATCGCGTGCTTGAAGATCAGTTGCTCCTGGCTGTTGTTCTCCAGCAGCACGGAATACTTGTCGAAGGAACGAATTCTCCCCGTCAGCTTGACTCCGCTTACAAGGTAGATCGTGATCGGACTCTTGTCCTTCCGGACCGTATTGAGAAATGTGTCCTGGATGTTCTGCGCCGGCTTCGAATCCATGGGGCCGATCTCCTCTTTCCTTCTGTTCTCCTGCGTGCAAGCTCTGCCGTGTGTCAACGCATCTTCAGCAAGCTATCGAATCGCCTTTCCGTTAGAAAAGACCAAGATTCTTCACAATACGACCATCTCCTCCCGCTTTCAACCCCACAGGGCGAAACGCAACCTTTAAGCCCGCTGGAGGGGCCTCCAGTCCCCACACAAGTGACATTTATCATGGCAGGAATGGACCAGAGTACCTCTCGCCCTATTGTGATGCTTGATCTGTCCCGGCAGTTCGCCGGCATCCGTGAGGAGGTCCTCGCAGCCATCGCGGCCGTCTGCGACTCGCAACAGCTGATTCTTGGCCCGGAGGTCGCCCGCTTCGAGGCCGCCGCAGCCCGCGCCTGCGGTACAACCCACGCTATCGGTTGCGCGAGCGGCACCGACGCCCTCTGGCTGACAATGGCCGCCGCCGGCATCGGCCCGGGTGACGCTGTCATCACCTCTCCCTTCAGCTTCTTCGCCAGCGTCAGCTCCATCCTCCGCTGCGGTGCCCAACCCCTGCTCGCGGACATCGATCCGGTCACCTACAACCTATCCCCCACCGCGGTCGAATCGATCCTTCAACAGCGTTCAGAGCCCTCCGTGCGGATTCGCGCCATCCTCCCGGTCCACCTCTACGGCCAGTGCGCGGATATGGACGCCTTCGCCGAACTCCAGCACACGCACGACCTCCTGCTCATCGAAGACGCCGCCCAGGCCTTTGGAGCCTCCTGGCGCGGCACACCAGCCGGAGCCCTGGGAGACGCCGCAGCCTTTAGCTTCTACCCCACCAAAAACCTCAGCGCCATGGGCGACGCAGGCCTAGTCACCACCTCATCGGCAGATCTCGACGACCACTGCCGATCTTTGCGCGCGCACGGCATGCGCCGGCGCTACTTCCACGACGAGGTCGGGTGGAACTCCAGACTGGACACCATGCAGGCCGCCATCCTCGAGGTCAAACTCCGCCATCTCCCCCGCTGGAACCGGCAGCGCCGCGCAGTCGCCGCCCTCTACAACCAGATCTTCGACGCCAGCGGTCTGGTCGCCGCTCCCCACGAATCACTCTCCAGAAACTCTCAAAAGATCGTCCTTCCCTTTACCGACCCACGCGCGACCCACGTCTTTAACCAGTACGTCATCCGCGCACCGCGCCGCGACCAGCTCCGGCAACACCTCGCACACCGAGGCATCAGCAGCGAGATCTACTACCCCCTTCCGCTGCATCAACAGGCAGCACTCGCCCACCTCGGATACCGCGCCGGCGACTTCCCCATCAGCGAAGCTGCTGCCGCCGAGGTCCTCGCTCTTCCCATCTACCCCGAGCTTCGCCCCGATGAGCAGGAGACCGTCGTCGACGCAATCCGAGCCTTCTACGCCTGATCCGCCCATTCTTACCGGCGTTTCCTGCCCTTCTTCTCCTCGACGGGCTGCGGATGTGCCGGCTCTGTAGGCGTGCTCCCCGGTGCGATCACCCGGCGCACCAGGTTCCCTTCAAGCCGGTAGGTCTTGGTCATTGTCCTCGTCGGCACAACCGCTCCACTCACCGGGTCTGGAACCACGGGGGGAGCATCGGCCGTCAGCAGCCGGTACCGAAACGTCGGGGCTAGCACCCCAGCCGCTGGCCCCTTCGCATACGGGTCAGCCTCCCGACGAACCTCGACCGGCAGGTAACCTTCGATATTTTTCTCGCGAAATCCCGTCTCGTACCGGTGCTTCTTCGCGTTCCAGATAAACACCCGCACCTGGTCGAAGTCGTACGGCAGCCCCGCCTTATACGGACTCAGCACCGTCACATACTCCGGCACATCCTTGTCGTCCATCGGCGCCTCAGGATCGTTGACCCTGGCCAGCAGATACGCCCCCACAGTCCGCTGTCCCTCCGCGTAGCGCGTCAGCGACTCCGGCGCATCCACGTCCATCATCCTGCTCAGCAACCAGCCGGTCCGGCCCTGCGAGTCCCGCACCAGCCACCAATCCTCCATCGGTGGTCCAGGCAGTACCTCCGGCACAACCTTGCTCTCAGTCCCCGCCCTCCCTTTGACCACCTTCGGGACGGCCACCGCCACCAGAGCCGCCGCCTTCTGCCCCGGCGGTAAGGCCTTCTCGAGCGTCGCCCGCCGCAGCAGCTTCAGCTTCTCCCCCTCCGTCAGCCGATAGAGCTTCTCCGTGTCACGTCCCGGCTTCAGGTGCATATACACCTCGTCCCGCACCACCGCCGAAGCCACCGCCGGGTCCTTTGCATGCTCCGACTTCATCCGATCGAATCCGTCCGAAACCTGCTGGGGAGCAACGACCTTTTCATCAATCCAGCCCAACTCCCCCTTCGGCGTCTTCACCCGCAGAAACCGGCGGCCATGCTCCAGCACCTCCAGCTTGTCCCCGTTCTCCACCGTTCCCGTCCGGTTCGACACCGCGGCCACGCGATCCCGCAGATACGTCTGCTTCGCCGTCACATAGACGTACTCGTTCTCAAGCTTCGGCCGCAGCCGGGAACACCCGCTCAATGCCACAAACGTACAAAGAACCAGGAGTTCGAGACTCCATGAAAGACCAGGCAATCTAAAAAATCTCAAGTAGCAATCCACTCCAGGGAAGGGCGATACGTGTAATCATAGCGGTTCTCCCATGCCGTCCCTCGAACCTCAGTGGGTCGTGGCCACAAGAGTCGATCCAGCTGGGCTGGCTCCACTGGCCACCTTCGCCGCCGTATTCAGCTTGCCCCCAACCGTCGCGTCAAAGCTGTACAACGTCACGTCCGGACTGCCTCCGGCTGCGACGGCAAGCAGGTAGCTGCCGCTTCGCTCCGCCACGAGCGAGGTCAGGAGGCTGCCACTGGCGTACGGAGATCCGCTCAGCGCGGTCAACGTGCCACCCGTCCCAATCGAAAATCCCGAGATCGTCCCGTCCTGCCGGTTCGCCGCATAAACGTACTTGCCCGCGTTATCGACCGCCACATCAAACGTCCCCTGCCCCGTCGCAAACGGCGACCCCGAGATCGAGGTCAGCAGACCAGCCGCTCCAATCGTGTACACCCCTAGTCCCCCGATATCTCCGCTCCTTGCGATGTACAACATCGACCCAGTTGGGTCCGTCACCAGCGAGTTGTCGCTGGTCCGAATCGACGCCGGAGAAAGGTGCTGGCTCGCCGCGATCGCTCCCGTCGATGTGTTCAGCGTAAACACCTCGTCCCCACCCGTCCCCAGAGCCACAAAGACGTAGTTCCCCACCGGCGAAACCCGCACCATTAACGGAACGGGCGTGGCATCCGTCACCGTATACGTCGCTCCTTGCATGGCCGTGAGCGCGCCGGTCGACGAGTTGATCTGCCACTCATCCACGGTCGCACCCTGGCTGTTCAAGCCAAACAGCCACTGTCCGTCGGGCGAGACCGCCAGCGACAACTCGCTTCCAATCGCCACGCCCGCCGCCTGCGCCGATGTCGACAGTGATCCGTCGGAGTTGATCGCGAACCGATACAGCGCGCCCGGTCCCGCCACGTAAAGAAAATTGTTGTAGCGCGTCACCACCGCGCTCTGCGGCAAAAAGCCAAGCGCATACGGCGAACTCGGCGTAAGCGTTAGTGCGCCCGCTCCCACCAGAAATCCGCTCACCGTCTGAGTCGCTGCATTCACCACATACACATAGTTGGACCCCGAACCGCCCACCGTTACGCTCCCGTTGCCACCCGAGTTCGTATTTGGAGTGAAGAAGTTGTCGCATCCCATGAGCGCCGGCAGCACTCCCAGAAACAGCAGCCCCGCCGCCCACCCCAGCCCAAACCTCCTCCAACTGCGGAACACTGCCATAACCCTCTCCCTCCTAAGCACACCCATCATCGCAGTCGCCGACGGCTCCGCAACAGTGCCGCCCATGCAAAAACTGCTTGCCATCTATAATCCGCCGAATGAGCCCTCCACGACGGCAACGCCGGTCAGCCCCAACCGCCTTACTTCTGCTGACCCTGCTCCCCACCGCATCCCGGCCAGCCTACCCCTTGGACGGCGCCGGCCAAACTTCGGCTCCGGACCACGCCGTAATCGAGCGAGAACTTCGCGCCGATCTCGACTTTCTCGCCGACGACCAACTTCACGGCCGCGGCTCCGCTACCCGCGACGAGCACATCGCAGCCCTCTTCGCCGCCGCGCAGTTCCAGGCGCTCGGCCTCGATCCCGCCGGCGACAATCACACCTTCATCCAGCGAAGCCTGCTCCCCTCCCCCCTCCCGCCCCGTATCCAGCAGCGCCTCTCCAACTTCGAAGACACCCCGCGCACCGAGACCTGGAACGCCATTGCCATCCTCCCCGGCACCGTTCCGGACAGTGAGGCGATCCTCCTCACCGCACACCTCGATCACCTCGGCGTCGGCAAGCCAGACCTCTCCAAGCCGCAAGCCGACCTCATCTACAACGGCGCCGACGACGACGCGTCCGGTACCGCCGCTGTCCTCACCCTCGCCCACGTCCTCGCCTCCGGCCCCCGCCCCCGCCCCCGCCCCCGCCGGTCCGTCATCTTCGCTCTCTTCGGCTCGGAGGAGCTCGGGGGCTTCGGCAACCGGGCATTTCTCGCCCATCCGCCCGTGCCGCTCACCTCCATCGCCGCCAACCTCGAGTTCGAGATGATCGGCCGGCCCGATCCCGCCGTTGCCCCTGGCACCCTCTGGCTCACCGGATTCGAGCGCTCCGACCTCGGCCCCGAACTCGCACATCACGGAGCCCATCTCGTCGCTGACCCCCACCCCAAGGAGCAGTTCTTCCGCCGCTCCGACAATTACGCCCTCGCTCTCCATGGCATCGTCGCGCAGACCGTCTCCAGCTTCGGTCTCCACAAGGACTACCACCATCCGTCCGATGAGCTGGCGACCATCGACTTCGACCACCTCGCCAGTGCCGTCGCATCCATGATCGAGCCCATCCGCTGGCTCAGCTCCACCAGCTGGAAACCCGCCTGGAACCCCGGCGGCCAACCCTTGCCCGAACCGCCCTCGAACCCGGCGTCGCCACCCTCCGCCCACCATCCGTAGAGCACCTTTCACTAAACCTAGTTCAGCCGCTCGCGCTCGCCTCGGCCAAACCGCCAGTCCAGCGGCCGACGATCCGCAGGCGCCTCGCTCTCCTCGTGCCAGTAGTCGATCGCCGTCTCGCCCGCCCTCCAGCACAGCATCACCACACCTCCCTCCACGGCGCAGGGCAGATCCAGCAGACCCGCTTGTAAAGCGTGCACCTTGGCCCCAATCTCCTCGATCTCACCCACTGTCGCCCCCACATCCTGCACCGCCTTGTCACGCTCCGCTCTCCTCCGTGCCGCCGACCGGACATCCACACGGAGCCCTCCCGACAGAAAGATGCGCCGGTTCAGCTCCTCCATCTCCACCTCCAGCTCCGCCCCGCGAACCGCAGCCCTCTGCGCCCGAAGCACCAGCCCCTCCAGCACCGGAAGCAGCGTCTGCGCCTCGATCAACGTAAATGTCTTCCCCATCCCTTTTATCTCCCGCGACCATTGGATGTTGGAGCCGCCCAAACACGATTCAGACACGATTCACCGCCAGGCCCGATCTCCCACCCTCGGCAGGGCGCACCACAGTACCGCATTCGCCTGTCGCCGCATTTGTTCTGGAGGAACACACGCCGTATCATGGACGCACGTATGCCGAGCTTCCAGGACAGCGCTGTTATCTTCATCCTCGCTCTGCTCCTCTTCGGCCCCAAGAAGCTGCCCGAGCTCGCCCGCCAGCTCGGCAAACTCATGGGCGAGTTCCGTCGGGCCTCCAACGAGTTCCGCATGCAGATGGAAGACGAGCTCAGAGCCAGCGAGCAGGCCGAGAAACAAAAGCAGATCGCAGCGATTGAAGCCGCTGCTCCAGTCACACCCGCAATCAGCGCAGGCGAACACAACACCATCGCCGTCCCTACAACCGAGGCCGAGGCGCAGCACATTGCTGATTCCATAGAAGATCCGCTGGACAGCCATCCGCACATGCAGCCCCCGTACGTGCAGCCTCCCGACGGTCCCAACGGTTCCGCCACCACGCCCCCCGCCCCACTGCCTGCGCCCGTGCCCATCGCCACCTCCGGCGACCTCAGCCTTATGCCTCCCGCAACCGGTCTGCCTGTCGCCCGTTCCGCCCCCCTCCCCGAGACCTCCGCCCTGACGCCGGTCTTCGACGCCATCCCGCAGGCCTTCGATCCGGACGCATCGTCACGCGCAGGACACCCGGCCAACAACGGACACCCAGCCTCCAACGGACACCCGGTAAACTCCAGCCTCACCCCAGACGAGGCCGTCACCCATGGCTGACGTCATCGACAACGTCCGCGCCGCCGTCAGCGATCGCGCCGAGCTCCCCGGCATGAGCCTGATGGAGCACCTCACCGAGCTCCGCAAGCGCCTCATCCATTCGGTCGCCTATCTCCTCGTCGGCTTCGCCGTCGCCTACGCCTTCCATGAACGCCTTTACGACTATGTCCAGAAACCAGTCCTCAATCTCGGACTGCAGCTCAACTTCACCCACCCCACCGACGGCCTCAATCTCTACCTCAAGACCTCGCTCGTCGGGGGCGCCATCCTCGCCTCGCCCTTTATCCTCTACCAGATCTGGCTCTTCATCTCGCCCGGCATGTACTCCCATGAGAAACGCTACGTCTGGCCTTTCATGTCCGCCACCATCGGCCTCTTCCTCGCCGGCGCCTGGTTCGGCTATCGCTGGGTCCTCCCCGGCGCCATTAAGGTCCTCGTCCTCGATTTTGGCAAGCGCTTCCATCCCATCCTCACCATCGACGACTACACCGGCTTCTTCCTCGCCGTCATCCTCGGCCTCGGCATCACCTTTGAGCTGCCCATCCTCATCTTCTTCCTGGCGCTCTTCGGCATCGTCGACGCTAAATTCCTCATCAGGCACATCCGCTACGCCATCCTCATCATCTTCGTCATCGCCGCCGTTATCTGTCCCACCCCAGACCCCGTCGGCATGACCCTCTTCGCCACCCCCATGCTCGCCCTCTACTTCGTCGGCGTCGGCGTCGCCTTCCTCGTCCACCCGGCCCGCCGCAAAGCGAAAGAGCTCAAAACCTCCGCATGAGAAGCAAATTCGTCGACTCTGCCTTGGTTCCTCTCATGGCCGTCATCTCGACCGGAGCGAAGCGCAGTGGAGGGACCCCCATATTGGCCTCTTCCCTTCTGTGGGCAGCATCTCTCTTCGTACTCATCGCCCCCATCCAAGCCCAGCAGCACACCGCCCCCCACTTCAGCGGACAAGCCGCCTATACCCTCACCCAGCAATACCTCAACACCGCCCCCCACCGCTGGATCGGCTCCGAAGGCCACACCAAAGCCGAAGACTTCCTCAAACAACACTTTGCCTCCGAGGCCGCCAAAGGCAACTTCGAGACTGACAGCTTTTCCGCCAGCACCCCCATCGGCCTCCTCCCCATGCGCAACTACATCGTGCGCTACCCCGGCAAAAAAGACGGCATCATCGTCATTGGCAGCCACTACGAGACCAACTACTGGCTCAAGGACGTCAACTTCGTCGGCGCAAATGACGGAGCCGCCACCTCCGCCCTTCTCATTGAACTCGGCAACTATCTCCGCGCCCACCCGCCCGAGGGCTATAGTGTTTGGCTCGTCTTCTTCGATGGCGAAGAGTCCATCAAACCCGCCTGGACCAGCTCCGACTCCCTCTACGGCAGCCGCCACCTCGCCGCCAAGTGGTCCGCCAACGGCACGCTCTCCAAGGTCAAGGCCTTTCTGCTCGCCGATATGATCGGCGACAAGGACCTCAACGTCGACCGCGACGCCAACTCCACCCCCTGGCTGCTCGACATGCTCAAGCTCGCCGCCAAAGACACCGGCCATAGCGCCTCCGTCTTCAAGAACGCCACCCAGGTCGAGGACGATCACCTCCCCTTCCAGCAGCGCGGCGTCCCCGTTCTCGACATCATCGACCTCGACTACGGCCCGCCCACCCGCGAGCACCCGGAGGGCAGCTTCCACCACACCGAACAGGACACCCTCGACAAGGTCAGCCCCCGGTCGCTGCAAATCTCAGGCGACCTCGTCCTCGATATGATCCACCTCATCAATCAGCGCGGCTAGAGCTCGCCTCGAACGGTCTCCATCGCCCAGTATCCGTCGGCATCAACATGGGCCTCGCCTCTCTGCTGTACTGCTTGGCCTCTCTCCCCGCTCACCAAACATCCAACCCCCATGCCATCCACAACTCCGCTCTCCCACTGGATAGGCTTTCACCTCTTTCTCCTCCTTCTGCTCGCCGCAGAGCTCCTCTACGCCCGCCGCCCGGCAAACCGTCCCCCGCGCCGAAACGGGAGCTCCGCCTACCGAACTGCCGTCTTCGCAACCGCTCTCTGGATCACCGCCGCCCTCGCCTTCTCCGCCTTTATCTACGCCACCCTCGGCACCCATTTCACCACCGAGTACCTCGCCGGCTACGCCATCGAAGAAGCCCTCTCGGTCGATAACCTCTTTCTCTTCCTCCTGCTCTTCCGCGTCTTTCACATCAGCCCGCCCAATCAGCCACGTGTGCTCTTCTGGGGTGTAGCCGGTGCCATCGTCATGCGCGGCCTCTTCATCGCCGCGGGCATCGGCCTCCTGCAACACTTTCACTGGGTCAGCTACGCCTTCGGCGCCCTTCTCCTCGTCGCCGCCCTCCGCCTCCTCAAGCCGGAAGACCCGGAGAGTGCTCAGCAGACGCCCCGCTGGATCCGCTGGATCTCCCGCATACACCCCGTCAGCCTCCGGCAGGACGCCTTCTTCGTCGAGGAAAACGGCCGCCACATGGCGACCATGCTCCTGCTCGCCCTCATCGCCATCGAACTCACCGACCTCGTCTTCGCCCTCGACTCCATCCCGGCCGTGCTCTCCGTCACCCGTCATCCATTCCTCGCTTACACGTCCAACATCATGGCCGTCATGGGCCTCCGCTCCCTCTTCTTCCTTCTCTCCGACCTCCTCACCCGACTTCGCTATCTCCACTACGGCCTCGCTGCTGTACTCGGGTTCGCAGCCTTCAAAATGCTGGCCGCCGCCTGGATAGAGATCGGGCCGCTGACGTCCCTGGCAGTGATCATAGGCATCCTCACCGTCACGGTCCTACTCTCGCTCCGAAAAGTGCCTCCTCATGGCGAACGCCCCTCGCCTGAAAGCTCAGTGCAACACTAGATCGGGCTACATTCGGAGATCCTTACCCAACAGAGTGCAAACCTTTGCAGATAGATTTCCCTAACTCATCTCACCTGGTTTACAGGCACCCATAAGTCCCCTCCCTTGTTGGGCTAGGTCCAATACAGCAATGTTCCATGATGGCTTCGCAATTGCACACTCTGCGTCTGGAGTCCCCATGAAAACATTGCTTGCTGCCTTCACTGTTGCCGCACTCGCACTCTCTGCCACATCGCTCCGAGCCGATCTGCTCGGCTCAAAAGTAAGCGGAACCCTCAACTTCGGGACCTCCACCACAAACTTCTTCAACCCCGCCTTTGGCTTCGTGCCCAGCACCTACGGCAACAGCTCCGGCGCAAACAACGTCACCATCGGTCCAGGCGTCGAGTTCGGATTCATGGACGGAGCGAATCGCGACACCGCAAACTTCACTGCCACCGGCCTCACCGTCGGCGATGTCTGCCTCCTCGGCACCGACTGCGCCGGAAACGCCCCCTTCATCATGACCTTCACCGATCCTTCCTTCGCCACGGCAGTCCTCCTCACCAACAGCCTCGGGATCACCTTCAACCTCTCCGGCGACATCCTCACCATCCGGGATGCCGGAACCACCGTTCCAGGCGGGAACGCCACCGCCACCTTCGACCTCGGCTCTACGGCCGCTACGCCCGAGCCAGGCACCATGGGCCTGGTCGCAACCGGCCTCCTCGGTGCCGCTGGAGCCATGCGCAGGCGCCTCACCGCATAACACCCCCCCCTCTGCAACCTCGGGCCGGGACCCAGTCCCGGCCCCTTTCTTTTCACCACACTTGCACAGGCCTCCTTCCCCCACCAACCTAAAATTGCCCTCATGGCCCCCGCCACCCTGCTCCGCTCCC
>JAABUX010005036.1_pt1 | contig 16391 bp, 11 predicted proteins | sample 5561851 | NCBI WGS metagenome assembly JAABUX01 (sample SAMN10711883, study PRJNA513361) | rock metagenome | isolation source: Antarctica rocks | place: Antarctica: Victoria Land, Richard Nunatak red sandstone | collected 2016-01-03 | reverse complement strand
AGGGAGTTTTTAACTAGTAACGGTTTCTCTAGCGGCTAACGAGTATATTCGGTGCTCGGGGGTAAAATTATAAGGAACACCCTTATAAGCAACGTAGTAGTAGCTTGAGTAGGCGTATAAATTAATTATTAGGAGGCGGTTATATTATAACTATTTACTAAATAGAAATAGGAGCGGATATTAGAGGGCTATATAAGAAGAATACTAGTTAGGGATTAATATAAGACCCCCCTTAATAGTTTTAATATAGATATCCCGCTTAATCTAGCCTCTTATAATATTATTAGGAGTTATTATAATATAAGTAACTTCTATAAAAGTAGGGTAATTATAAGTACCTTTATCCTATTATTTAAGATTTAGCTATTAGATATAAATACTTATAATATTAATAGGATATTATAATTTATCCTCCTTAAGGCGGTTATAATAGGATTTAAACCCCTAGATATATAAGTTAATAGACCGGAGGGTATATTAAGTAGAAGTAAGGGTATCTTAATTTAAATTATTAAAATATTAATAGTAAATATTTAGTTACTCCTATATACTATCTAGTATATAGATCTAGGCGAATTTTAGCTTAAAGCTATTATTAGTAATAAGAGGACCTATTAGATAATAATTAGACCCCTAGATCTAGAAGGTAGTTTAATTAATATAGGTATTAATATTAATTATACCCTTACTAGTAAAGGAGAGATAATTATTATAACTAATAATATTATCTAAAAATTCTTTACTACGTATAATCCTCCTTTAAATAGACTATCTATTAATAATAATATTATTTATATTACTAAGTAATTTATTAATAAATTATACCCTAAGCTCCGCCTCCTTTTAAGGCCCCTTAGGTAATAAGTTAATATTAGCTAGCTTATATAATTAGTTAGGGGATAGCTAATTATTCTTCCTACTATTATAGTATAACTATTAACTACCCCTTATATTAGTATTTTTTTTTATAATAGTACGTTATAGTATAGATATCTATTTATAGGGGTATTAAATAATCTATTAACTAGGTAGGGTATTATATCTCCTACTTTCTAGGGATCCCTATATACTTAATATCCCTAGCCTAGTATCTACCCCTAATATATATTATTCTAACGCTAGTATAAGCCTTATTAAATAGGGGGTTAGTACTTAGTATTATTATCTTTATTACCCTACTAGTAAGTATACTAGTAATATATTTCTAGATAATATTTAGGAGCTAGTAGAGGAGTAATTTCTTAGGGGTCTCTTTAAAGATAGGGGGAGTAGGTTATTCAGGGTTCCTAGGAGGGATAACTACTTAAATAGTTATATTAGTAATAGCTATATACTACTAGGGGGTAATACCCTTATTAAGGTAGTTATAAGGGTAAGTACCTAATAGTATTTCTCTAAGGCGAGGTTCTATTAATATAATATCTCTAGGATTTATTAATAGGTTCTTAGATCTAACCTAGGTTCTTAAATTAGTCTTCTTTAAGCGTCTAATATACCTTATACTATTACTCTTATAAGATTTAACCCTCTTATTAATAGTATTAAGGTATAGCTTAAAAAGAGCTACGCGCTTAGAAGGTATTAATAGGGAGGTAGAGGAGCTAAATTTAGTATAAGAGGGGTAATACTATATTATTTAAAGATAGCTAGTACGGTTTATATATTATAAATTATAAGGGGAGGTATTAGTATTTATAAGTTAATATTATAAGTAAAAAAGAGGTAGGAAGAAAAAATTATTAATATAGTAGGGAGGCGCTAAGATATAATACTATTAGAATAATTTAGGAGGTAAACCTATTAATTCTAATATATCTCCTAATATAATAGACCGATTTTAATTATTTTTAAAGCCTTAGATAGGTAAAAGTAAGCTATATAATATCATTTAAATGGAAAATATTATAAAGGGTAGGTATATATATAGGTAGAATATAAAGAAATATCTAAGTTCTAATATTCGCGCTAGTCCTAGAGGGGTAATTAGGGGACTTATTAACTAACTAATAAGTTATAATAAGCTTAGGGTCTAAAATTAGGTATTTTCTATTATAGTAAGAAGATAGTAGAGGTAGTAAGAGAAATAATAAATATAAAATAAATAATAAAGACCTAGCTATATTAATAATAACTAAATAATAACTATAATAATAACTATAATAATTAATCTCTTTTAAAGCCTTTATATATTATACTAATAGTCGCTATAAAATAAGGTACGTCTATTAGGGTAGGAAGGATAGATTCTCTATATTATTTAGTAGGAGCTGCTAATATCCACCGAATGCTTACTAAGCACTGTGCTAACCGCATATGGACTGCACCTTCCTTCTCTCTTGTTTAATCGTAGTACTACAGTGACGAGTATCTTATATCTAAGTAATGTGGTACCATGTTCTTGCACACAACACTGTCTTACTAGACGGTCATATGAAAATGTTATACTAATAAGCACTGTGGCTTTCTATGTATCCAGAGGATGTCATGCAATTTACTCGCCTTATATGTCTCAATGGAGGCTCCTTTGTAGACACATTACATTCATGCTCGAAAAGCCGCAAGACCACGATTCATAGGTCTTCTAGCTAATCAAGGCCCTGGTTCTCCACGATCGATTCAAGTCGGCCTATCATCTTGGGATTATTCACGGTTACCCCCGTTTGCATTGGAAGAAGACGCAAATTTACCTAATTTACCTCTCCACAAGTTTGCGCCTATCCAGTATTTCAATGAGGATTTCGATTTAAGTAGTTAGAATTTGTCCTGGAAACGCGATATTGCAATCAGGTAGTCCCATCATCTACGGGAGTGGAAGACATTACCAACTCATATCTTCGGCGTCTCTCCCTTCGAAACGCCTTCCCGTTAGATATTGTATTTACATTCAACAATTTCCTAGAGCTTACACATACCCTTCATGCCACCCGTTGCCAACCAGTCAGACCACCGATACATCACCAGACATCTCAGTACATCCTCAATTATGGATTCCTTTGACCCGTCTGACCAACTAGTTCCACAGCAATGTCACTCGTCGCGAAAGACAACAGACAAATCGTTCTTCGTGCAAACAGAAGTCGCCAAACTTGGCCCAGTGGGTTGAATCTGAAGCTAGGAAATAAGTGTGGTGGACGGTTTGGATCAATGGGGAGGATGGTTTGAAGAAAAGAACCGAGAAGAAAAGTGATAGAATAGGGAAGCGGATGGCATGGCAAGTGTAGCCGCACTCAACAATACGGCGTTTTGCAAGGACGGTGTTGATGGCCTGCGAATGACAGAAATGTTGAAATTCCATATACATGCGGGTCCAACTGCCTCAAATTTCATCTATTTTAAGTGTTCTATGCACTATCGATTCTCATCTCGATCCTTGAGGCAATCTCTTGAATCATGTATAGAGCACGAGCAACACCCGCCAATCTGGACAGGTTGGCCAATCAGACGTCTTTGTTGTGAAGTAACTCTAGCCGGATCTCATTTACTTTACATGGGCTGATTCTAATCACGTCATCAGGAGATTCCAGAATGTTCTGACATTTGCAGTGTTAACATGGACTGTCATTATACCATTGGGCTAGCGTAGGGTCTCGGCGCCGTTATCCCTTATATATCAAGACTCTTCCTGCTAAAACACACAACCCTCCAATACATGAGCAGAATGTGGTCAAAGAAAACCATTTTGAACGCCGTCTTGGTGATTCTACTTTCTGTGATCTCTGGAGTCTGTTTGGACACTAAGATAGCTCTTTTCCTTGCACATCAATACTGGCAATTGGAGCCTTCTGCGTCGTTTGACGTTCCAGCATTCATAAAATTCAAAACACCAATAGAAAAATGTCTTTTCTTTTGTTATTGGCCCATACTTATCGTTGTGATCATCCTGTGGAGATTCTTCACATTCTCCTTTCAGCCTGGAAAATTGATGGTATCATGGGAGAATGAGGATCAGAACACAAGGAGGCAAGGACAGCCGCACGAATCCGAAAACGCAGAGGAAATACTTGTATCGTATATAATCTCAATCTGAATAGGTGCAATGTGTATCTTACCAGCAAACAGCGAAGCTCTTCAACCCCACTTCAACTCTCACATCAATCGCCCGTCACCAAGAATTGATTTCCGGCCCTTTGCTATCATAATGGCTCCCTCAAAGCCGCAACACCGCAAGCGATATGGTGGTGTCCAGAAGCTGAGAGATGGTATGCACCCGGTGCAACGAAGGGCTGCGGCCAAAAAGACCGGTTCGTATTCCTTTGAGCTTGCTGGAATGTCACCAGTAATGTATTTTGATGCACTATCACATTATTCCCCCCCATTCTGCCCCCAGTTTCATCTAGGATGATGACCACATTCACAAGATTGTCTCCAATTTCCTATAGCAGCCTGGCTAATCGATATCACAGAAAAGGAAGCCGCCGCATGAGGTTACTGTTTGATTATGAGACCGTTCGCATGCGAAAGAGCTTTTCGAGGTTGGAGAGAGATAGGCTGCACGTTGTGCTCCAACGTCTTCAGTAAAGCGAGCCGGAGAGATCTTGGGTGATAGAACTTCTGAGGACGACATGGACTTGACCGTCATCTAGTCGTCGATGAGTCTCACTGTTGTAGGGGATGAGAGCAAAGGCATCTAGGCGTTCGCTCGCTTCATTAGTCTAGCATAATATAATCATCTGGGGTTCGACCACCCAATGGAGCCATTCAAAGAACAGTTTCCAAGAGGCTGATCACCGAAGTTTGTTGCCGAATGGCATGGTGTATAACGTGTATGCATGAGCAGATATGCTGATATTGACAACAAGATATCCATACTATTGTAGTAGACGACCGGTCGAAAGCAATTGCATATCAAGCAGAGCCTAGCACCGTACACTTACTACATGTGAGAAAGACATCGCAATGTCGTACCGAAGCTTCTGGAAAATACTTAGTGATCTACCGTGCCATCCCCAAGCAATTTCAGTTACCAAGTTGTCGTACACAGAGGACCCGACCAAATCAAGCGCATTCAAAAGTCTTGGCACCATCCAGGCGCTAGACCAAAGAAAGTGGGAAGCGGTGAAGGGCGTCAGCTTCGCAACCAACGTCAAACTTATACGAGCAGACGGATCATTGCCTTTAGACCAAGGCCAACTTCGTCACTGTCATAGGTTACATCGGTGGACAAGTCGTATTCGACGGCTTGTTGCGGGTGAGCACAGTCAGACCGGGATCTCATGTTGTTACTGTACATCTCTATAACAGAGTTGCGATGTTTTCCTTACCCTCGAGAAACAGACTCCAGCACGATTTCATAGTAGAAGATCTTGTCACCTTGCCCTCACCCTCGTGTTATTGTTGCTTGAAATCCCAATCATGCATTCTACATCCTACATGTCCTTGTGCTTCCTCCTCACCTCCTTTCCACTTTTCTCGACAGCGAAGAGTTCTGATCGACTATTGCTGCCGAAGCCAAATGGCGCCTTCGAAGTCGGGATGGGTACGATGGAAATGATTGACAAGAGCAGACTCCAGCCGTTCGCAGCAGATGTCCAGCCCCGCCGATTTATGATATCCTCGTTCTATCCCGTCAAATCACACAGCCCAACCACACCAGTCGACTACCTGCCACCCACAATAGCAGCTTTCGAGAATACCTGGCAAGAACTCACCACCGGCCTCGACTCCCCCAACGGCACCTTCGAGAAGCTCGCCATCCACCTAGCCAGTCCCTCCGCTGAAACCCACGTATCACCAATCGTCCTCTTCTCCCCAGCCGAGGGCACCAACCGCTACCTCTACAGCGCCATCGCCCAACAGATTGCCAGCACAGGCTACATCGTCATAACAATCGACGCCCCCCGCGACGTCGACATAGTCCAATACCCCGACTCAACAACCGACCTCATAAACACCACCGTCGCCACAACCGCCTCCCCCTCCAACATCAACCTCGCAGTCACCACCCGCGCCCAAGACGCAACCTTCGTCCTCGATCAACTCTCCCACCCCTCCATAACCTCCAAACTACTACCCAACCTCACACACAACCGCCTCAACACCGGAAAAGTAGCCATGTTCGGCCACTCCCTCGGCGGCGCCGCAACCGCAGCCGCCATGCTGACCGACCCCCGCATCGCCGGCGGCCTAGCCATGGACGGCGCCCTCTTCGGCCCCGTCATCCAGCAAGGTCTCGACAGACCATTCATGTTCATGGCACACACAAACCACACACGAACCAACGACAACAGCACCAACGATCCCTATAACTCCTGGTACGAGATCTGGTCCAAGCTACGCGGATGGAAACTCGACATCCAGCTCGCAAACTCCCAGCATTACACCTTCTCCGATTTCCCCATCGTGTTGGAAACTCTGGGGATTGTGCCCAATGCGACCGTTGCTGGGAACCTGCTCGTGACGGATCTGGATGGCGCGAGGGCGTTGCAGATCGTGACGACGTATGTTGGTGCGTTTTTGGATATGGTGTTGAAGTGTGAAATTGCACCGCTGCTTGAAGGTCCTGTGGATGCTTTTCCGGAAGTCACGTTCGAACGTTGAGAGATTCATGGTATATATATTATAGGAATGGTTGTGCGACGTAGGTGGTAGTAGTGTCCAAAGAATCTGATACTAGTATTGGCCCATTGAAGATTCTTGGGGTGCCTCAATGGTTCGGCACAGCTGCTGTTGTATGTAGAAGTTGTGCAGAATTCATCTACTGACGTACTTGACTTACTGGATCTGTCGTCGCCGACCACGGTGTCCTGTTTGAAAATCAGTCTGTGTTGACCAAGAGCAATGCAAGAGCAAGGTTGAGGCTCGTTGTTCACGTGTCGAATTCTCGCTTTATGCTAGGTTCGGTCACGGTCAACAAAAATTGACAAGACCAAATCTTTTCACAAGAAGTACATGGGAACGACGTCAGAGTTATGTCATTATGTGTGAAGCATTCAATTGGTATCATGTCAACGCTATTCGCGCTCACCATCGTCTTGCCAATCCATCCCTCAAGATCTCAATTTCGCACAAGCCAATACATCTCATTAGAGCGTCATCGTGATTAGCGTGGCGTCTCAAGCATAACTCACACCCCCTGTAACCTTCGTGTCACGATCCGCCCTGAAAACCAGCAACCCCGAAACGACAAAAGAAACACTGTCAAGAACATCAGTACACCACCCCGCACGCCAAAGCAATCCGCAAGAGAACTCACATCTCAATAAAATCAAACGCGATACCAATATCCCATCTCGCCAGCGGCTGATCCGAGTACAGGCGGATGCTTTCTTTTCCTTTCCCTCCCCTTTCACACACATCCGCCCCCTTCCCAGTAACCCTCGCGTCACAGCCACCTTTCGGCCTGAGCATCAACACGGCCGTCGCGATCCAGAGGAGGAAAACGACAGCTTCGGCCACGAGGCGGAGTGTGGTGCGCGTGGCGGAGCCGCCGGAGAAGGGGTTCGAGGTGAGGTGATGTGTTACTAAGGCGTGGATGGTGAGGGCGAATGTGAATATTGTGGCGATGACTGCGGGGTTGTGTTAGTATAAGTATATGTATAAGTATATATATGCGTGAGTCGCGTCGCGAATTGAGGCACTCCGGTGCGGGTCGAAGGGGCTGGGAATGTGTATATATGTACCTCCGACGGCTAAGGCGCCGTTGATATTGTCCCACCATCCACGATGGACGCCGGCGTCGCAGACTAGGACGAGGAAACCGATACCGAATAGCAGCTGCACAATGCGGGTGAAGTAGAGCGTTCGAGGATTGCTGAGGATGGACATAGTTGCGGACCGTGACAGAGACGAGGAGTAGAAAAGAGATACGAGGAGAGTATCAGGGAGTCGTGTGTAATCGGACAGTCCTGTTACTTGAACTCCTCCAAACCGTTCTTTCTGAATGCAATCAATCAATCAATCGATCAATCCCGTATGATCTTTTCTTTTCTCAGCAGAGGACACGAATGTTCAAATCCAAACCCGACAACCAAAAAGAAGGAAGCATCAACCTAATATAAAACACCGACACACGACTCAGCCCCTCACCGCAGCTCCTGCACCTCCTCCCAACCCTGCCCACCACACTCATGCATCAAGATCCTCCACCCAAACACCCGCGTCCTAAAACCCACCCATCAGCCTTGCAGGATGCATACCCTGCATACCATCCGCCCACTCTCAATGGCCAAAACCACTTCATCTTGCAGGCAGGCAAGGCAGGAAGGCAGCTGTGCTATGCCCGAATCCTTCGACCGCGGCACACTAGACTCTTCGTCTCGAATCCGTGCACAGCCCTGTAGCCTAAATACGGAGTGGATGTTTCAGAACTTTGCGGAGCAGCGGTGGACCAATCAATGGTTTGAGACTCGATGGAGTATCCTTGCACGCTCTCTGACAAGTGTGTCGTCGTTACCTTGTGCTTTGCCGCGCGGTAGGTAAGAGCCTTCGTGAGCCTAGATGGTCCGTTTACATACAGGCTTGAATTTCTTGCGATGTTGTGTGCTTCATCGTATATGGTACTATATCTAGACTGCAATGATGAAGAGGTGCGAGTGATTGGGGTATTAGGAATTTTAGGGGGTGTAGTCATTCATCTATATAGAGTAACGCATTTGAGAAGTGCGGGGAACAGCGCTTTACCTGCGATTCGGCCGCTAAGCCAGGCTATTCTATAAATAGACGGTGCGCTCCTCCCAAGCCTCATACGTTGAAATACCCAAAATAGTGCCCTCATTCATTGCATCACCGCTATGCCCGAATGACTTGAAGAGGTCGAGACAAGGATTGGGAGGACGGGTCTGGCCAAGATGGCATTGCTAGAATCTGGTAGCAACCCAACAGGAAACAGGCTTTGATATGTCTTATGTACTTCTCAAAAGTTCACCACGGACAACTCCAGGATCTCGAACTGCGAGATTTTGGATTCTAGGGATTAGATGCTTCCATGATATAACCTCTACCGTAAAACCTGATGCCCAAAACGCTAGTCTCAATATCGCTGCATCCCCAATAAATGCACAAAGACGCCGATGCTATGCTCCGCAGTTACCCTGCCCCAAATCCCACCATGCACGTTCAAAGGTCAAGGCCGTCTCAACATCTTCTGCCACATCGACTTCTTCTTAGCCGCCTGCCCGTAATTCTCCTCCTCAATATTATGCTTCCCCACAATGCTCAGGAAAACCTGATCCAACGTCGTCTGGCTGACCGAATAATACTCGAACCCCAGTTCCTCCTTGTGCGCCTCCAGTAACGTGAACAGAGCCCCGACTCCGCTACGGTTCGCGTCGACCTCTTGGATGGCATCGACCCGAACTTCCGGTGATTTCGGATGTTGCGGTTGTTGTAGAGCTGACCGGCTCGCAGGGACAGAGAACCGAAGTTGCCCATGGAAGGTCCTATCTTCTACAGCTGCGCCGTCAAGGTGGGTATTGATCCATAATTTGATTCGATCCATTTCCGACTCCGGCGTGTGAGGGGCAGTTTTCATGATAAGGTGCACGTGGTAGCGGTCTCCATGTTTGCGTCGCAACCCTTCGCTGGTCCCCAAAGCAAGCATCTTCTTGCCCATGATCCCAGCCCGATCCGCCAAAGCATCGGCTTCTTCCATGCTGTGGGTTGTCAAGACGAGGCTACGGCCTGGAACCACACTTGCCAGAGTGCGCCACATGACTCGTTTCGCGCAAACATCCATGCCGGACGAAGGCTCGTCAAGCAAGAGGACCGATGGGTTGCCCATGAGCGCGATGGCAAGTGATAGCTTGCGCTTGTTGCCTCCCGAAAGCTTGGCCGCCATGCGGTGCTGGAATGCACCAAGTCCAACAGCCCGAATCACTTCTCGGACGTTATGGTCAACGTCTTCGACGCCTATTCATTCAGTGTCAGCATTGCTTATAACGTAATCAAGCCACGGGACAGAGTCATTCGATATTGCTGCGAAGAAGAAAAGGGCCTAAGAGAAGAAACTACTCCCAAATCACGGACGATAATGGCCCCAGCCAGCCAATGAAGGACTGTGTAAGCCAGGCAAACGCCGATATTTTCGAAACCTTCAAGAAAACAGATTGGAAAATGCCTTACCTCGAACGCGCGCATAGAACCGGAGATGTTCCACAACTGTCATCTGATCGCAAGCGTCGACCTGTGGGCATACTCCGAGGTGGTTTCGTGCTGCTGCTCTCCTTTTACTGAGTGCAATATTCTCAACGTATATCTCGCCACTGGTATGTGATGGCTGGATGTCACCCCTGATGAGTGAAATTGTTGTAGACTTGCCAGCGCCGTTGGGTCCCAACAAAGCAAAGACCTCTCCTCGCTTGACACCGAAAGTAATGTCTTGGACTGCAACGTTGCTTCCGTAAGCTTTCGTGATGTGCTGGACTCGCAAGCCATCATCAGGTGCCGTGCTGACACGCTTGACTTCGGCAGCTATCTCGTCATCAAGGGGATCTACCTCCTCCGCATCTTCACTTTTGTACTGCTGGCGACGGATTCGGGCCCAAATAGAGCCGCTGTCCCACCATAAAAGTACCCCAAAAAGGAAGAAAGATTGGGCTATAAGGTACAATATAGGCCCACCGTACAACGTAATCTTTCCTGGATAAGATGCAATATGGTTCTGCCCTTCGCACAGGGTTGAGAAAACATTCAAAGCCACGAAAAGGGCGCGGATCAGGTTGCCAGCGGGCGTTATGAGGCCGATGGTGAAATGCGTGACCAACAGATAGCTGTCCACTTTATTTGTCGGAGCATAAGTGAGAACACTGAGATAGGCGATGAAGTACAGCAAGAACATGACCGCTTGTCCACCCGCAGCAAAAGCGAAGGCAGCGAGCTGGGATCTGGCAACCAGTGAAATGACGTATGATAGAAGCGTGGATGATATACCATACAGGAACAACACTACGAAGAGGTATTCGGCGTGATACCAAGCGTCACTAACACCCCGGAAGATTATGATTGTAAGAACGCTCGCCGCAAGGACGATCACGAAGTCAAAGGTCAGGTAGGCGGACCACAGACAGATGCTGCGAACACCATTGCTGTAATGGAGCTGACGAACGTTCCTCAACCTCTCGAGCGTAGGATAAAGGGCAAAGAACGCAGGGAAAGCGGACATTGCAAGCCCGAAGTATACGACGAGCTGCAATGTCTTGCCTGCTGATGGTAACAACGGTGTGTCAAAAGCCTGAAACTGAGTACTGATCGAGACGTTGAGCAAGAGTGTATCGAGTGCGTTCTGTGTAATGGTAGCTAGGGAGATATCGCCATTGCCTTTGTACGCGAATGTTGGTGGTGAATTGTCATCACCCAAAAAGAAGCCGCCAGGGGTGACGTTCCCATAGAACTGTCGGACATAGTTGTTGAAGTCATCCAGAGTGCCATTGACAGCATGGATTGAGGACTGTAACGTTGATAGTCCATTTCCTGCGGAACCACTCGAGTTTCCACCGGGTAAAGTCGCCTCAATGCGAGCAAGATCTAGTGGTGTGAATTTGCTTGCTGGTCCAACGACAAGTTTATAGTTCACCTGAGTAAGCAAGGACTTCAGTTCTGACGGAGAGATAGAATCTGTAGGTGAGCAGCCCGGGGCCTTAAAGCCTTTGAGGAATAAGGTCACTAGTCCTGCGGCAACAACAGGGATAAGAAACGCGGCCGCATAGGGTATCCAGTTCCGTTGGAACACAGTCCACCTCTTACGAAACAAAGTAACAGCTTGGCGGAACGATCCTATCTGCTTACTTGTTTGAAGCTGGAGACGACGGTCATTGCCAATTAGGCCGTTATCCTTGTCGTCTGCAATGACCACTTCCTCGCTGGACCTGGCTTTGGCACTGTCGCTGCTGTGAGACTCCTCTGGACTGATGGGGCCAATGACCGTAAAAGATTCAAGGTCTTCCGCAATATTGAAAAAGATCTCTTCGATGGTCGGCGAACTGATCTCATAGTTCTTGATCTCATGCGACTCTAATAGCCGGACAAACTCCGCTGCCGAGCTTGAGTCGGGCAAGGTGAAAATTGTCTGATCCACCATCTCTTTGGACACAACGCCATCAAATTGCGGAAGAGTACGCTCATCTCCTGGCGTTTTGAACACATGGATACGATACCCACCGCCAAGACGATGTTTCAACTCCACAGAGGAGCCTTGAGCTTTAAGACTTCCACGTGATAGGATGGCAATCTGATCGGAGAGCAGATCTGCTTCATCTAAGAAATGAGTAGTGAATATTATGGTGCGCTTCCCGCGCTCGTTGAGAAGGATCTGCCAAAGCTTCTGACGAGCAAGCGCATCGACTCCGCTAGAACACTCATCCACGCAACAGACACGACTACCACCAGTGAACATCATACTAAGTAAGGCATGAGTGTCAGCAACGTAATTGATGAACAGCTTTCACCAACATAAAGTAAATGCGCGCGCAAGCGAGAGGAGAGCAATGGAATGTCTTTGCTTCCGGGGCAATATGATCAAACGCTACTTGCATCAGACAATCAACACGGAAGTGGACACACCTTAGCTGGAGCTTGCGCTTTTGGCCCCCCGATAATTGACGAGACTGGGCATCTATCTTCCGATCGAGATCGCAAGCAGCGATAAGCTCGTGCATCTCCTCTTTAGATGAGGGCGAACCCGTCGATTTGAGTCGATTGAAGATCTTCACATGCTCATACGAGGTTAAGTTGTCCCAGAGAACATTCTTTTGCGGACAAATCCCGAGCCCACCATAACCGTCAACGGCGATGGTACCCGATGTGATGGTGTTCAGTCCACTGATGGCTTCAAGCGTCGTAGATTTACCGCTCCCGTTGGCTCCAAGTAAGACCATGATTTGGCCCTGTGGAATGGTCAGGTTCAAGTCGTCAACGGCTACGACAGTCTCCTTGCGCTTCCCAAATCTTGTTGCAACATTCCGGGCCCAGAACGACGGCGTATAGCGTTTGGTGAAACCGGTGAGCTGAACGGCGGCCACAGAACGATCGGTGGCATTGGTGAGCTGTCGCCCCTTCGAAGCCGTACCATAGAGAGTCCGCTCGACGATGGCCCCAAGGATCGGGAATACCATGATTTGTATGATTGCAAAAATGAAGAAAGCGATCCCGGGCAAAGTCGATGGGTTTTCCGGCGCGGCTTTTATGAGATTCGTGCCCTTATCTTGTCGCTCCCATCGAGCCATCAGAATGGTGAAGAATGTATAGTTCATCGGTGGAAAGAGAATGCTGAGGATTGCAACCGCACCGGTACTGGATTTGGCAATGACTTGAGCCAAGACAGCCAGAAGAAGGGAGACTATCGTCGTCACGATGCCACTGAGTTGAGCTTTGTGGAAGAAAGCTTCACAATATCCTGGAGTCAGCATCGCAATTTATGGATCAACTGTAGCGTCGCGAAATAAGCTTCACTGGGGAAAGGAAAAGATTCCAACATACCGGCGCCAAAAATGGAGAAGGACGAAAGAGAGAGCCCGGTCAATATATTGAAGAAGATGAGGATTGCAATGTCGGTTTTGGCAAACACCCCATATGATAGTATCAAGCCGATACCGATCCATCCTATACATCGTTAGTATCTTGGTCTACTCATTCATGGGATGATTATCGCGCTTGCCTGGTAGGAACATGATGTCGAAAGCAATATGATTGGCAAGAAGTCGCAAGGCTTGGGGCTCCCAGCGCCTCTTATTTGGCATTGAAGCTTCAATGATCTGGGTCATCCCAAGCTCCCTTTCCGAGGCCATGAGACCTACAAGCTGGTAGATGACTCCAACGATCCCGATGAAGAAGGCTACTGCTAGGATGTCGATGATCCCTCCCATATAGCGGACACGAATTTGATTGTTTCGCTCGGCTTGGGTCTGCGAAGTGAAAGGGTACTCGTCGACCTCTTTCGGGATTGCCAAGTGACTGATGCTGGAATTCCGAGCTGCAATGGCAAAATCAATGGCATGTTGGAGAGGTAAGACGTAGAGCTCTTGGTCGTTGTTGGCATTAGTGGTGTCGATCTTGTTTCCTAATCCTCCGTCCGCTCTCAAACTGTAATTCCATTGGCCGTTGCCATTGCCTTCGGTAGGCGATCCATAGAAGACAGCGGCGCCGTAGCATGAGGAAACGGCGCGAATGGACGATCGACATGTGGTAAGTAAACCATCCTCCTTTGTCAAGATCTGAACCTGTTTCCCAGTAGACCTGACCTGGTCTGCGACATTATTGATGACCGCATTGATCTCGCCTCCGGTGAAGCCATTATTCACAAAGGCTACCGTATCTCTTCCTCCCGCATTTTGCAAACCACTGACGAGTGACCTGACCGGCGTAGCCTTACCTATGCCGTAGTGCGAAGGTGGGATGAACAGATTGCGGGCATAGGCCAGGAAACCGGTAAAAATGACGGGCAGAAGGAAGCATCTCTGGGAAATGCATCAGCGTCAGCCATTGTCAAGTTCGCTGCCACTTACCAAGGGGGTGGAAAAGGCGTGACGAAAGAGAACGATGAGGATGTTCTTGTACACCAGGGTAGTGGTTTGTCGAAACCACATCTCAACGTCTGTTCACTCTTCTGCCCAATGGGAGCAATGACTTGTTTCGACAGTCGGGCCTTATTGTATGTATGATGTACCCATGAATGTATGCCAGTGACATAGGCGAGCATGCAGCCGTATGAGATCTGGCAGGACGTCTTTGGCGACTGTCAAGGGGGATCTACTACATAGTATACATATCTGGTGAGGAGCCACGGAGCATAGCATGATCTTGTAGAGGTCACCATATTACGTATTCGTAATGTAGGGCCCGATTCTGCGCTAGAAAGAAGCATGCAGCGGGAGCTAAGCCTTTCCGGCCTCCAGCCGCCGACCATCGATTGGACTAAGCCGCAAAACTAGCTTCATTACGCCTAGCCTTATCTTGGTACTACTCGGTCGGCCCTGATGTTGTGCCCGCTGCACACGACTTGCCAAGATCAGATTCTGAGGTAGCCTACTCGGAATACGACATCACATCGCTGACAGACAGTCGTAGTAGTAGGCTTCATCTTGCTCTGTTTCATACTTCAAGGTTGCTCGTTGCTCGATAGAAACGTCCCCTAAACATTGCAAGCCCATTCACCTGATCAAGACTACGCTTACCATCGTAATTCACCCGTCTTAGCCATAACGAGCTCACCTGACAATTCCGAGCTACGCTTTACTACTTAGACTAGCACCGGGAGAAGCCACCTCACCCATCAATCGGCTCGAAGATACTTTAGTCTCTTGCGAATGTCGCTGCTAAATACTTAGCCTCGGGATTTGTAGTAGTACGTGGTTGGCACGTGTACTAGTATTATAGTACCTTAGGCTCAGTGGCTCAGTTGAAAACCCCACCAAGTGTCCGCCGCAGGGCTGTACTACAACATACCTTAGTGTGGTGTGACTTGCAACCGAACAATGCGCTAGACCATCGCCAGCTGTCACATCGCTTCCCATCGTGAAAGACATACGACTATGGATCAAGCTGCCCGCGGCTCGTCTGCCCTTGCCTCCAAAGACTTCGGCTCTGCCGTCAGACTCTATACCGATGCCATTGCTCAGAACCCTGGCGCAGTCGATTATTACATAAAACGCTCCACAGCATACACCCGCCTTTCTCCTCCTGATCATAGTGCTGCCTTCAAAGATGCCGAAACTGCGCTCTCGCTCGCCTCCAAGCGAGCTAAGAGGGAGCTCATCACGCAATCCCAGCTCAGACGAGCAATCACTCTGTTCGGACTGGAGAGATATGCAGATGCCGAGCAGTGCCTGCAGTGGGTTAAGAAGCTTGACGAGAAGGAGAAGTCGTTGGCGATATGGGACATAAAAATAAAGGGCAAATTAAAAGGCTTGGAGGAGGGCGACGAGCGTACCAAAGTGACGGTGAAGGAGATACCAGAAGTGGAGGCTCCAATCCCATCGAAAAGCCAGAGCAATTCCAAGGCCGTGGAAACCAAACCCAAACCCAGCAATGGCGCCCAGGAGATATCTAAGCCAATCGTTCCACCTGCGGAGGGGGTTCAAACACCGGCAAGCAAGATACGGCACGACTGGATCCAAACGAATGATAGTGTCATAATCACTCTCTACTGCAAAGGCATACCCAAGGACAAGGCCACTGTCGACATCAAGTCAAGCTCGCTCGAGGTGTCATTTCCGCTGCCCACCGGTTCAGACTACCAGTTCTCACTAGATCCTCTCTTCTCAAGTATCGACAGGATGAAGTCGTACTACAAGATTATGTCTACCAAAGCTGAGTTCACGCTCATGAAATCAACACCAGGCCAGAAATGGTCGTCAATCGAGGGAAGTCAATCAGTGCAAGGTGAGAGTCCAGAAATAGATGGCAACTCCGGTGCAGACAAGTCCGACGAAGTCGTCAAACGCGCCCTTCTCGCCGACAAA
>JAABUX010005034.1_pt1 | contig 16393 bp, 6 predicted proteins | sample 5561851 | NCBI WGS metagenome assembly JAABUX01 (sample SAMN10711883, study PRJNA513361) | rock metagenome | isolation source: Antarctica rocks | place: Antarctica: Victoria Land, Richard Nunatak red sandstone | collected 2016-01-03 | reverse complement strand
CCTGTCGGGGCGTAATATTCAGGTGTTTTACGATACGGTGAGGAGTCTAATGGATACTTGTAAGTGTATGTACCTGTAGCCGTTAATCCCTAGTTAATTGCTTGCGTTTTAAGGTAGTAGGTACCTCGATGGCTATATAGCTGGCAATACTATTAGGGAGGAGAAGCGATGTCAGGTATAAAATACGCCGTTACCCTGACAATATACGTCATGTATCCTAACTAGCGTCTACCCCGGGCCGACCTCTTCCGAACATTTTTCCCTGGATACCATAGTAATCCTTCGTGGCTAAAAGTTTTAACTCGCGAATTCAAGCTAGCAGGGATAAGGTGCGCGCCTACCCCTGGACAAACACGAACCTTGCAATCGAGAAAACTCATGGTGACAGCGCCACCGTGTAAGTTGGTCAAAGAAGCACAAGGGATCTAGCAGTAAATAGTGGTCATTATATAGCTACTCCGTGTGGTTAGACCTCGAAGGTCGAAGATAGAGATTGTTCGGGAACGAATGTACGGGGAATTGACAAAAGCGATCATCAAATTTGGCCCCGATGGCCCCTCCAATGACAAAGAGGTCATGCTTAAGCCTCCGGTCAAAAATCTTAGGGCGAGGCCAGGCGTATTTCTAGGTATCTCTTTTTCATCTTCTCGATCCGATCGATGCACCTGATCCGAAATCCTTTCACCCAGTGGCATTGCCAAAAAGAAGTAAAGCAACCCAAAAATGGACAATACTCCGGGCGCCTGCCAGTGTGTACGTTCCTCCACTCGCTCGACTTCATAGATAGTATGCACATCCGCCCAGAAAAACGTAGATACGATGATGCGCGAAAATAACGAATGACAAGAATTGCAGAAGCGTCGTTAATGCGGGCAATGCCGGCAGGTGATGCGAAGGAGTCAGGACAGCCAATGCCCACTCCACTTTCTTCCAACCAGCAGCGTCCCATCAGCGCGTCCAGACAATGGGATCGCCTGCATGCCGCCCGGAAGTTCGCCTGTCTCAAGCTTAAGTATGTGCATCCATCTGCCCATGACGAGATAATCGTGCGGGTCTACAGCACCGTTGGGTTGGTGCTTGATGAATGTCATTAGTGTGGACAGTGCCGCGCGTGCTTCGTCTTGGGAAGGCGCCGTGGACGGTGTCACGCTGCCGATGCTAGGACTAGTATTTGCTGATAGTAGCGCCATTGATAGGGGACTGGCCTTGATCGTTCTGGTTCGGGCTGTAGCCGCTAAGGAAGCTGGTAAGGCAGGGTTAGGGCCACAGCTTGAGATTGGCGAAAAGAAAGGTGAGGTAGGACTCCTGTAATCGCTTGCAAAGGAAGACATGTCGGAGAAGCTGTTCAAAGACGCTGTACTTTGTGAATGTGCGCGTCCATAGGCCGAGCCATCCATGTAGCTATCAGGGCTGTGGATCTTCACATCGTCCTCGGGTGAGCTGATGGGTAGACCGTCCCGTCCGATGGGCGAGATGCCATTGGAAGTTTCCGATCCGGACTTCAATCCTTCTCGCTCCTCGGGGGTATTTGCGCCAGGAAGATGATTTTTCGCCTTGAAATGCTCCAACCAAGCAAGATCATTGACTTGGTCGTGATATCCAGTGCTGCCAACCGTCGTTGCGAAAATCCTGGCTTGATGCCTGATTTTGTTGTCGTCTAGCGACAACCCTTGGCTCAGACGATTTTTCGCCCACTGTGACAGCGTTCGTTCGATATCTGGGAATTCACTCTTCGACCTTCTTATTGGCGATTGGCTACCCTCCATTGGAAGAAGATACTTCCCTTTGTTTCGCAGAACTTTTGATACAGTACTTTAGTAGGGCGATCAGTCATGGGTAATTTTGGTGGACACATTACAGTGGACAAACCTCCGCTCAACGCGAAATATAGCTGATTGCTTTTGTCAGCAAGTACTTCTCAAATACGAGAGTATGCCACACCCACCACCAATTTCCGTTTGCTTGACATTAGGATTCTCGCTGTGATATTCGCACATGCGTCGCCGTTCGCTGTCTGTCAACGTCCTTCTCGAACCGGATCTCGTGTGTGGTGGCTTGCTCAGTGCTGGAGCCGGAGCGAGCGGCAGTATAGGTCGATGTAACGGTATAGGCGCCGGAGGGCTGCTGTTTTCAAAAGAAGGTTGCATTGGTCGACTGTCCATTGGACCCATCTGTACGTGTGAGTCGCCATAGTCATTCCGCAGGAAATACTGCGGGGAGTGGTCCTCCGCAACGTCGACCATATGGTCCTGATCATGGTGCAGGCCGTAATTCTGCTGCTCCATCTTGATGTCGACGAAAGGGTCGTGCATGTTGTTGCAGAAGCTGGAAGGAAGCATGAAGTCAGCCAAAAGGCCCAAGGCGTCATGCCAGGAGTTTAGCATGCAATTGAGGACTCGACGACTGAATCATCCATGCCGATTAGCGGCGATGGCCAATCAACTCCAATGTTGTGCATCATGTGACTCAATGCCTATGCGCCCACCCTTGCACGATCTGCCTGATGGCGCACAGACTCTCTTGCCGCCCGAGAAATGGCTAGACCTCAAAGATCTTTTAGAATGACTCGTAGGACAGGGATCGTCGGCGATCTGAAGTCAAGGTCTTGAGGTGGTAGCCATGTTACGGGCGGCTAGTAGTGCTTTGATCCGGATGCTACGAATCTAATGGCTACTGGCGCCAGAGTCGAGACACTATAGGTAGAGACGGAAGCTAAATCCGGGATTCAGTACCGTAGCAGGTTAGAATTCGATGATTGGAGTAGTATTGGAGCAAGAACAACGGCCGTAGACGAGAGATGGTCCAAAGCTAGGAGTAGATATTGCGCATCGGTAGCGAATGTTATAGATTGTCGGTACTGCGGTACAGGAAACCCCTAGCTTCTCAGAGATGGCGCGACATATGTCGCTATTAGATGCTGGTCAAGTCGAGTATACCATACGATCCTTGTTCAAGCGCTAGTCAAATAGCTGGTTCTTGGGAATATACAACTATCTTCGCACCGAACGAGACATATGTGTTTATTTTCGATCATCATTTTGAATGCAGCAGGGAAGGCTTCCAGATACAGCTTGATACTAAAATTAGGGTTATAGAAAAGAGAAAATATACGTTTTTAACCGGCCAAGCCTCGCTATGACATATGGTCAAGACGGCTCCCCGTGATCTCTTGACGCCACACTCTTCATGATCTCGAAAGAGTGCCCTATTGTGGCGCTGTTACCGTAAAATTTGTTCGTGGTCGTCCAAAAATGGGCCGGGGAAGTGGGATCACGGTCCATGGGTAGGCCCGCACCCCCTGCTTGAACTCGCGAGTTAAAACTCCCAGCCACAAAATCTTTCACCTCCAGCTCATGCTGACGACCCATTTCAAATCAGCCCCAGGAGGAGAGACGAACTCAATATTACAGGGAAAACGAGTAATTACCGTCTATAATCGTATCTCCATGTGCGCGAAAAGCTCCTAGTTTCTTTATTCCCATGCTTTAACTACATAGGGCACCCCATGATGGAGCCATCTGACGTGTATATATATAGAGCTAATTGATAGGTATATGATCCGCTTTTTCATTACCCAGCTTGATAAGACGTTGATCTACCGTCTAAAACCTCAAAGGTGGGCTAAAGGTTAATCCCTACCGTGTTTCTAGTCTGCAGTAGTAAGGTTGAAACAAGAATTCCAATAAGCTAACGCTCGCGCTGCGACTAGGTATGGCAGCCAAAATAGGGCTCAAATATGGGTCTACCGCAAATATCGTGGAAAGCAAGCCCCTAGTGCGCCAAGTGTAGTTTGTGAGCAGCCGAGTTGTAATAAGCCTCTCTTGACGATCTTGTCGAGCATCGGAATTCTCCACATAGCAGGTCCCCGTCATGGTGTCTAAGCGCTTCCATGCCTCCATCAGTCGAAGGATTCCATAATGCGCTAAATTTGGAGGCGTCACACCGTCCACGCCTCGAGATGAAGGCGCATGATAGATGGGCGCCAACATTTCCTTGCTTTAGCTGCTAGGTCCAGATCACCTGACTGAACTTGCCTGCGGGTGATTTACTAGACTACCCGTATTCCATTGGCTAGTTTCGCCGGTGATTCCCGCTTTTAAGCCTTCTGTCAAGGGTACTTGGTCCTCAGGGCTAATGATTGTTAGCGCCGCACTACTTTCTCCATGCCGCCCTACCAAATTTGTATGCAAGTAACAGAGATTTTGATCCTATATCTACTATTATCTGCTAATATTTGGTATGCTCCCCCTTTGCAGCGATCACCGCCGCACATCTTGCAGGCATAGATTCGATTAAATGGTCCAATTGAGCTTGACCGATCGATTGCCACGCCTCACTCAGAGCTTTACGCAGAGTCTTGTAATTCTTCAGGTCCTCCATAATATACTTACCAGTAATCCAGTCTTTGATGAGGTCCCAAAGGGACTCAATTGGATTTAGATCCGGTGAGTAGGCAGGCCAAAAGATAGGGTGAATACCTAATTGTCTTAATACCTCTTGTGTCCGCCTGCCTGCATGAGAACTAGCATTATCCTGCATCAATTGAAGCTCTGGATACTGGCCAATCTAACCAGTAATCTCAGGAACAACATGCTGGAAATAGGAGTCCTGGTTTAATTGAACCCCATGCCTTTTCCCAAAGTAGACCAGGACCTAGACCAGTCTTCCCAGCAAAACTGCCCCAGAACATCCATCCTCTTGACTTTGGCTCCTTATTAATCACACAAGTATGCTCATACTCCTCCCCTTTTCGTCTTGTTACCCACACCCTGGTATGGCGATTGGTGACCCAGGTCTCATCCGTCCACAGTATAAAATTCCATTGGGTCCTCGTCTAATCTTGGTATTCTAAAGCCCATGCCAATCGAGCTCGACGATTTTTCTCAGAAAGGGGAGGTTTACGGTACGTAGGGTGTTTCCGAAAGCCCTCCTTTTACAAGGCGTGTTGGATCGTTACAGGAGAAATCCTATCCCATCCTAATTCTGAAGGGATTTCGAAGTATGATAAGCGACGATTTCTCCGGCTTGCATATACAAATTCGATAAGGACCTGTAGGGATTCTGTATTAAGAGAAGACTTAGCACCTGAGCACTTAAATTGAGGTGTAAGACGATGGTTCCATGCATATTAAACCTGACGTTGCGAGATATTTAGGCCTATCTTATGTAAGGTATGGACCTGAAGACGTAGATCGCGAGTGAGAGTTTTAGATTAGGGTGTCTTAGGTGGTTGCTGATCCATACTAATGTTGATGGTGGATTAGAAGAAATCTCCTGTTACTTGCATACGAAATTGGTAGGGCGGCATGGAGAAAAGTAGTGCGGCGCTAACAATCATTATCCCTGTGGACTAGTAGTAAACACATAGCCTAGAGTATATACTGCTATCTATAATTATCTCAGTTTTAATACCTATAAACTTATTAAAGATCCTACTTACTTTAACCTCTAAACCTAGGCTATCCTTACGGCCTTAATAGGTTAAAGAATATAAATAAATATAACTAGAAGGTTTAGGAGGTTAATACTAAGCTAAAGGAGCTAGTAGTTAAAGTTATTTATTCTTTAATTTAAATAAAGTTCTCCTTAGTCAAGTATCCCTTATAGCTAGGTATAAAGAATAGCGCTAGTAAACCTCTAAGAGTTATATTATAATAATATCCAGGGCTTATAACTATACCTAAGGAAAAGAGAAGGGGGATAATGATAAATTATATTAGAGCTACGCCTACTATTATAATATTCTTTATAAATCCTATTTCGCTTACGTCTTAGACTTATACTAGGAATAATACCGTTATCTAAAGCCTAATAAATTTAAAAAGGCCTTAGAAAGGTCTACTACTACTACCTCTATTACTACTATAGCCGTAAAAGCTTAAAGAAGTAAAAACTAGACATACTAAGCCTAACTTTATAGGTTATACTAATAATTTTATGATTATACAAAGCGGCTACTAAAGACATTATTCATTTAATGGTAACCTCCTAAACTTCTCTCTTACCTAGAACAATTCTTATAGATTTAGGGTATAACTAATATACTTCTTAAGGTTATAATAAACTACTAACCTAAAACTAAGTAAAACTTCCAATATTATTAGGCGGTGCCTAATACTCCTTATAAGGATGTAGGACTATCAAGCCTAATTATAATGTTAATACTTATTAATTAAATTTAATACTAGTTTTAAATATATAATAGGTCTCTAACCTAGGCGTTAGGGGTCGGCTCCTATTTACAAGCCAGCTCTTTAATACTAATATTAACATAAGTTATAAGAAGAATAGTTATATAATCTCTAAAGGCCTTATAGCCTTTAATACTAGCTAATTCATAGGAGTTTATACTCTAGATCTATAGAAGCCCTGATCTCTTAACCTAGTTAGTATCTCTTAAAAGTTATAGGTCCTAGCCTCTCTAATTAAGTCCAGTCATAATTCTTATAATTCTAGGTAGAAGAGGAGGATATACTTTATATCTTATTTCACTTAGTTATAACTATATCTAAAGTCCTAGATTCCTAGGATATTAGCTTTAAGTAGGAATACCTTAAAGCTATTTTTCTTATTGTAAAGTTAAGTTACTATTAAGCTTTCCGCCTTTCTTAGACCTAAGTAATAGTTAATATAATTACTTAAGAGGGGGCCCGTTACTACTAGGGTCTAGCTTTCCTCTAGGATATTTACTTAGTAGGACTTCTACTATTCCTCTTATTAGAGCTACTTTAAATCCTTTATCTTTATTAGAATATTATTAGTATTTTTAAACTCCTTAATATCTCTTATTAGGTTGTACTAATAGGCTTTTGATTAGATACTTATTACTACTTAGTCCTAGCTTATAAATCTAAGCTCTTATAAGGCCTACTTCTCCTTCTCTTATATTAAGGTAGGGGCCTAGCGTCTAGCTCTACTATATTTGCCCTTTAACCGGCGCTAGAACTTCCTATTCTCTGCTATTATATTCGTGTAGGTAATACGGAGCGCTTAGGATATTATTACTAGATTATTAAGTTATACTTAGATTACTACCTCTACCTCTAGTACTAGTATTAGCGTCGTCTTATACGCGCAAAGAACTAATCTTAAGTAGTTATTTTATATTATCCTAAGTATATATATATAAGTCTTTATAACGCCGACCTTTAGGTAGTATTATATCGGGGCTGTAAATATAAGTATTAATTAGACTATAATACGATAAACTATCTTATATCTTATAGAGTTTACTCTCTAGATTAAACCTATTAAGTACTTAAGTACTTAATATTAGGTAGTAGCCCTTACCTTAATCTAGGTTATATTAGCGTGTATTATCACATCATGACAGGACTCGCCCCATATCATGAGCTGCCAGGTTATCAGATCAAGACATTGTACGAAAAAGGGACGTTTCGGAAATATCATAAGGGGCTGCTGGGAAGGCAAATATGATTGCATGGAGGCTGTCGTTACGGACATAGACATGCAAGGTATGTCAATTGACCTAAGAGAGTGTAGACAGAAATTAATCTGAATTCCGATAGACTCCAAACAGCAACGCTCGAACGCTGTGATATATCCTTCTCTTATCCCCGTCTTTCGACTTGTACTGCTCTGCCTCACGGCCTTCGGCCTCGGGTTTTCGGCCCCCCACATCCTGGCTGGGTTTAGGTCTCTGTCGAATCCGCCGAAGAGGTTGTCGTGAAAGAGAGGACCTAAACAGCTGGTGCTAAAGCATGATTTGTTAGTCATATATGATGACGTTTGAAGCGACCAACCTTCTAAGCAGGACATGCCGGGCAAGGTCCAGGCCTCTTCGTGCTCCCAAGGACCGCACTGCTCTGTATTACGGTGCTTATTACGGCACATGTTCTGCCTGCCTGGATCGCTGCGGAGCACGGGATAGTCACGTTTTCCTACAAGATGTGAGGCGGTTTTTTCCAACACCCTTTGTAGGAGTAAGCAGTTTCGGAGGATTGGCACATCTCAAGGGTTACAAATAGTGTGGTGAACGAGCAGAATCTGAATATTTTTGATTTTCTACCTGTGGGGTCACTATGTAGATTGCGATACTCTATTAAGCTTGTGGCGAGTATTTATACTATATCAAATGCGCGAAGGGGGCAGCAATTCTGTCTCCAGCCTAGAAGTAGGTATCCGGAGATAAGGCAACCTGATATCGACGTGGACGTATGCGATTGGCACACGTCCTGCGAAGCTGCGGCCAGCTAATTAGTAAATTTTAAAAGAGTACTTATATAATATATAAGCTACTTAAGTAAAGTATATATGTAAGTAAAGGAATTTAATTATAGATATTATTAAAGATTAACTCTTATTAAATATAAAAAATATCAAGCTTAACTTATAAAGAAGTTATTATATAAATACTTAAGCCTATTTAAGGTACTTAAATAAATTAAGGAATAAACTTGTAAATTAGATCTCCTCAAGATATTTTAAATATATTTTATCTTTTATATCTTACTCTTAAAGCCTTATATTAAGGATTATAATGATATTTTAAATATCTTATAAGTATAACTTATTAAGGATAATAATAAGTATGAGATGAAATTTATAATAAATAGTCTTAATACTTAATATATAAAGACCTTTAGTATATACTATATCTAAGCTACTTAATAACTCTTAATATATCTTTAATTAAAATTATACTTATAACTTTATAACTAAGTACCTTATATTAAATAAGAAGTTAATAAAGTAGTTTTTTAACTAGGCTAAGAAGTTAGATTATAGCTTTATTAAGGCTCTTATAGATAAATAAGAAGATATATATAAATACTTTAATAGGATCTTAGGGGTTATAAAGTAGTAGTACTAATAGCTTAATAATTTTAAATCCTTATAAGAAAACACTTATAATAAGATACTTAATGATATAATAAAATTAATTTCCCCTTATGTAACTATTATAATAGGGTAGCTAATTAAAAGTTAAGAGGTTAAGGCTACTATTTATTAAGTAAAGATAATCTCCTTAATAAGTTCTATAAGGGAATAAAAAAGTATAATATAAAAAGGAATTAGGCCCTAATCTTTATAAAGAAGCTAATAGCTTTTTATAATATAATTTAAGAGTTAGGAGTAATACTAGAAATTTAGATAAATAATATCTTAACCCTCTTATATAAAGAAAAAGGGGATATAAATACAAATTATAAATTATTTATAAATATATTAATATATAGGCTAATAAGTATAATAAGTATAATAATTAACCCCTAGTAATTAATATTCCTCTTAAGAAGACTAATTAATAATAATGTTAAAATTATCTAATATCTTATCATGAAATTATCTTAAAAAGTTAAAGGAACCTTTATCCTTTTCTTAGATTAAGAAAAGGTATATAATTAAGTTAGTTATAAATTTCTTTAAGTTATATTAAAGAGACTTAACTTCCCTTAGGAGTTTACCTCCTAAATCTACTTACTTTATTGAGGGGCTAAGATTAAGATACTTATTAATAGCTATATAAGGAGGATATTACTAGTATATAAAGACCCTTATACCTACTTATTATAATATTTATTATAATTTTAAGTTAAACTTCTTTATATTACTTAAATTATTATTACCTCTTCTTAAGTATATATAACAGACTATTAAGGGTAAGAGGAAGTTTATTATTATTATTATTTAGCTTATTAGATATTATATACCTTTCTTCAACCTTCTTCTAATAGATCTAAAAACTTTATAAGGATTTAAGGAGGTAATTTAATTAATTAATAAAATATTATAATTAATTATTATTTATTATAAGTATATAAGATAAGGAAGTTATACTTATAATAAGGCTATCCCTTATTAATAGACTAACCGACGAGTTAGGTTATAATTCCATCTTTTAGAATTAAATCACCGAGCCTTTTAGCGCGTTACTATTAATAGTATAAAATATAACACTCGATTCTACCTTTTAGAATTGAATCGCCCAGAATTAGTGGCTTGGCGGTCTTAGCGATTCCTCGCGGTTAGTCTACTTATTAATAAAGCTTTTATAATATTTAATTTTTAAATAGCCTTGATTATATATAAGAGAGTAATAATATTAATAATAAATTTAAGATTTAAGGCTCTTAATCCTCTTTCTTAATAAGATAATAAGAGTAAAGGTCTCTTATTATCTTTTATACCTTATCATCTTATATTATTTTATAATAAGCCTCTTTTAATTTATCTTTAACTTGAATTAATATCTTGATAAAGTATAAGATATATTTAAATAAGGATAATATAAATATATTGACTACTATTATCCTCTCCTTAAGAGAGAGGTAAAATCTTCTTTAATAAAAGGCTTAGTATTTGACTTTTTTAAAGATTTTATTTTAAAACTTATTAAGCTACTTATTAATATAAATGCTTATTAGGATTCTTCAATATTTATAAGTATTTACTAGTAGGATAATCTATACTTCAAGTATCTTAATTAATAATATATAATTTCAATTAATTAATCTTTATTTTAATAACTTACTTATATTCTATATTATATGAGCCTCCTTTTATAATTAAAGGATAATCCTTATATTACTAATATATATTATAATTTTTAATTAAAGGTCCCTTACTTAGATTTTATAAATCTATAAGTCTTTTATTATTAATTATATTAGACCTTTAATTATGATTATAAAGAGAATGTAACTTAAAGAGTCCCCTTAATATATATTATTATATATTAGATAATACCCTCCTTATAAGATTATCAATAAATACCTTAATTTTAGCCCCTTTATAAAGTAAGTAAACTTGGGAGGTAAACTCTTAAAGTAAGCTAAGTCTCTTTAATATAATTTAAAGAAACTTATATAAAGATCCCTTTAGCTTAATTACTAGGGACTAATAATTATATTTAATATACTTATTAGCTTATATATTAAGATATTATAAATAACTTATAATCTTATATTTATAACTAATAAGGACTAATAGTTCTTAATATTTATCTACTCCCCTTTCTCTTTATATAAGAGGATTAAGATAATATTTATTTAATATTTTTAGATTACCTTTAACTCTTAAATTATATTATGAAAAGCTATTGACGTCTTTATAAGGATTAAGACTTAATTTCTTTTTATATTATATTTTATTATTACCTTATAAAAATAATTAAGAAGATTATCTTTACCTAATAATATTCTTAATATTACTCAATAAATAGTAGCTTTAACCTCTTAAATTTTAATTAACTACCCTATTATAATAGGCAAAGGGAAATTAATATTATTATATATCTTAGAGAAAGCCTCCTAATTATAAATTACTTGTTAAATATTTTATTATAAGTATTTCTGATAAGAATTTAATATTATAAAGTTATTAATAATATTATTTTATCACACTTAAAATCTTATTAAAGTCCTTATATATATATATATATATTTATTTATAAGAGCCTTAATAAAGTTATAATTTAACTTCTTAATCTAATTATAAAATTACTTCATTAACTTCTTATTTAGTATAAGGTACTTAATTATAAGATTTTAAGTACAATTTTAATCAAAGATATTTATAAAATACTCCTCTTAGATCTTAATTATTATTATTTAAGCTTTTGACTTAAAATCCTTATTAAGGTTCTTTAAATTCTTTCCCCTTTTCTAATATTACAAATAATAATAAGGGAGGTTTAACTTAAGCTTATTTTTAAATCAATAATCTTATTTAATAAGCTCCTTTATAAATCTTATAATTATTACCTTATATAAATATTACTTAATTATTAGGTTCTTCCTTAAGAGATTACTTAAGGCTTACTAGTAAGCTATCTTTACCTTACTCCTTTTATAATATAAGGGTAAATTACTAGTAGTTAATGCTTTAAATCATGAATAATTTATAACCTATTATTATTATAACTACCTTATAATCTATTAATAACCTTATTAATATAATCTCCTACCTTAATATATTACTTAGTTAATCTAAATATAAATTTAATTAATCTTTAAGACTAATTTTATACCTAGTTTATAATATATAAATACTTTTAGGCTTGAGTTTTTAAACTATTAGTTATTTATAAAATTATCTACTTTATTACCTCCTAACTTTTCAAGTAGCTTAAACAAGACTCATGAATCATTAAAAATTATTAGGATTAAGAATACTTTATTTATTAAAATTAAGGAAATATTTTAGTCCCCTCTTATTATATTATAAGGTATTAATAGTAATATCTATTATTACTAGACTAACTATCAAGTCAGTTTTTGATTCTAACTTTTGGAATCGACTAAATACTTAATCCTAACTCTTAGAATTGACTTAAATACTTGATTCCTGCTATTAGAATCGACCTAAAAACCTTAAATAGTCGGTAACTACTTTAGGTACTAACTCGAATCACTAAGGTACCGATAGTTAGTAAGGGCTACTAAAACAGTCTAAAAATAGTCTACTTTTAATCTAATTTTAGAATAATTTTCAGCCGTAAAATTTTAGCCCTAATCCTACTAAGCCTAGTCTTACATATGCATTACTATTTTACATCACCTGGAAATATTACTAAAAATATTAGTAATATTATCAAGACTAGTACTAAAAATAGTACTAATAGTATTAAAAATAGTAGTATTTGTAATATATTACTAGTATTTAGTCTTAGTAACTTAAATCTTCCTAATTCTTGAAAATATGAATTATCTTTTTACATTACTAGGGAGTACTACTGAAGATATTAGTAATTTAATTAAAAATCATACTAAAATTAGTACCAAATTAGTACCAGTTTTAATTATATACTATAAATAAAAGTTCTAGCGATTCGAGTCAATACCTTCGAGTTAATACTCGATTCCTAGTTAGGTATTAACTCGAATACTTAATACCTAAATTAGCTATTAACTCGAATACTCAATACCTAAATTAGGTATCAAATCGCCAAGACTCGAGTCGGGTACCTGACTCGAGTTCGAAGTACTAACTTAACGCGGTTATTCTCATTATAAGTCCTATATTCTTCAAGTTAATTAGGTATTACCTTTTAAAGGGGTATATATTAAGGCTACTATTAAAATAAAACCTTTATATTTAATTTCAAATATTAAGATTATTTTATAAAGGTTTTATTTAATATTTATTTATTCTTTATTTTATTAGAAGATAATCTTAATCTTAATAATAATAGTTATCTTATTGTAATCGTTATGATTTATAATTATTAATATTTAAGGATAATATAACTTATAATATTTTATAATATTTATGTAATAAATTTACCTCTTATAATAATAAAATGTTATAATTATACTTTATTATTATTTTAATTAGATTTAAGATTAAATAAATATTTAATAAGATTATCTTAATCTTATATATAATTATAATTTATATAATTATTAATCTTTCTTTCCATAAGGAGTTTATTTCCTTTATAAAGGCTAATATTTGTATGTTAAAGTAGTTAAAAATTAAGTACCCCTCTTAAATAAATATTATATTCTCTAATTAAACTTATTAATATAAATCTAATTACAAAGGAGTTTATATATTTAAGCTTAAGTCTCCTTATAAGGAACGTAAACTTATAGATATTAAGGCTTAATTTAAAGATTATAATAACTTTATTATTAATAAGTTATTTAACCTCCTTATATTTTATTGAGAAGTATACCCCTTTAAGCTCCTTCATTATTAAGTTGGCTATTTAAGATTAAGAGCTGAATAATAGTTTAATTATATATAAAAAAGATGGGGCTTTATATCTTCGTATATAAAAGGAAGGTACCGAGTGTTAATAATATTAATTATAAATATAATTAAAGGTATTAAGATATAAAGTATATACTTATATTCTATCCTAAGTAAAGGGTAGAAAGTTAATACTTTAAAAGGATAGGATTAAATAACTTTAATTAAATAATATTAATATTAAAAGAATTAAAAGTAGCAATTAAGTAAGTTATTTAATAAAGTATACTTAGCTAGTTTATATTAATAAGGGAGTAACTCTTTAAGACTAGTAAGAGTAAATAAGTTATAACTAGAAGGTAAGATAGTAAGTAACTCTTATAAGAGATATATAAAAAATAATATAAAGAGTAAGGGATAGGATAATAGAGGTTTAGAAGTATAATAATAAACAGGGTAAAGGTCAAGAGTTTTCTTTTATAAGTTATAATTTCCTTTAGAATAAGTTAGATATAGATTGCCCTTATTAGCTGTAAGTAGCTAGATAGTAGAGTATGAAATAAAAATATAAGGTATAAGAGAAGGAGGACTAGGAGCTTAAAAATCTTATAATTGGATAATTATAATAGTAAGCGTAAGAGAGGTAAGTAAAAGGGATAAAGTATATACAAAAGAATACTTCTTAATATAAAGGAGATAATAATATTTATAAATTATGTACTTACTAAAACAGGTACTTATAGACTTTCTAGTATAAATACCTAGTAAAAGGAGGTATAATAGGACTTTAAGGTATATACCTACTATTCCTACTCTTAAACTAGCTATTAATAAAAGGTAGTAGTATTACTAAAATAATATAAGTATAAGGAGTATAATGAGGATCTAGGTATATATTAATTAATGATAAACTTATATAAGTATTAAACTAATAGATCCCATGGCTAATAAAGTTTAAGCTAGAAAATAAGAGAAGAAGTAAGATATAAAGAATAAAAGGGATAAAATATAAGATTATAATACTAAACGTAATATACTCTCTACTTACTAGGATAAAAAGAGTAAAGTATTCTAATAAATCCCTTCCTATAATAAAAATAATAAATAAGACTCCTTCTTAAGAGGCTTATATATTTTACTCTTATCTATAATAATATTACTATTACCCTCGAGTATGAGTACTATATTTTATTAGTTAGCTATAATAATAGTAATAGTAGCAGAAGAAGAAAAATAGGGGGACTAGGCTATAAAAGGATAGGTAAAGATCCTAACAAGTATACAGGTCTTTATCTAACTTAGGATATAACTACTATTTTAATCGATTTTATAAAGTAAAGTTAAAAATTCTTTAAATCTTATAATATAATAACCTCTATAATAATACTAATAAGTATTAGATTTATAATAACTAGTAACTAGACTCTAGCCTTAAGTAAGAAGCTAGACATCCTTTATAAATAGTAAAATAAGACTAATATGTAAATTAAATAAATAATTAATAGAATAGGATAACTTATACTTATAATACATTAGATAATTATTATAAGAAGTTATACGCCCCAAGTAGCTATACTATATAAGTAATTAGAGTACTAGTAGGAGCTCTTTAATACGCTTTATACTAATTAAGTCTATTATTAATAATACCTAAGTAAAGGAATAGAGTAAATATATATTTCTTTAAGTAATATTACTAATAAGTACTCGCCGTAATTATAGTACGTACTAATGGAGTTTTTTTCAAAAATCTTTTAATATTTACTAGGCTTTGAGTCAAATTTTTAGCCTATGAAAAGTATTACCTGATTAGGCCTAGTTTATATTTTTTGTAAGTAGGATATCCCGCGGGATATCCTATCCTATGCCGAAAATCAGGGGCGTACGAGAAACCTCTCATAACTAAAAGCTCTTACTTGCTATCTCCCTTTTCTTATAACATTTTACTTCTTAGGTAGCTTAAGAAGTTCTTATGTCAGGATGCATACAGAGCAAATCATGTAGATGTGGTGACTAGGATTCTAAAACTAGGGAGTAAGTATATACATGAGTTCGCCTAAAATATACCCAGGCTGGTAAGCCAAGCCACGCTAAGCCTATTGTAGTAAGTGGTTAAGCAGGCCTGATTACCGTGTTATAATTGGGAAACACCATCTGTGCTATAGGCGTGTCACGGTGATGGATAACACCATATGCCTGGATTGCCTGGGCACGATCGTAACACCTTACTACTAAGATTATTGTCAGGATGCACATAGAGCAAGTCATATAGATATGGTGAACGAGGATACTAAAGCTAGGGAGCGAGTATATACAGCCAGCTGGCAGATATCAGGAAGGCCAAGGCACTAGGCCTGACTGGAGTAGCCTTTCTCGTAACAATTATATTATTTATCATATCTAATTAATAATATTCTCATAACTCTTTAGATACTTTCTTCCCTTTTTATTTCATCTTTAATACCTTTATTAATTTTAGTAGTAAGACTACCTATTAAGGGTATTTTATCTACTTTAGCTAAAGTTTATAAGTTAAAATTATTATAAGTAGCCTGCCGCGGCTACTAGACTTAATAGTATTAATAAGGTAAATAGATTTAATAGTTGTTATAATATAATATTTATTAAGATATTTATTAAGGTAGTTATTAAGAGGTCTTAATAAGTACCTGCTTTATAACTTCTTACCTTATATAAATAGCTAATTATCTCTTCTTTATTTAATAAATTAATT
>JAABUX010005032.1_pt1 | contig 16404 bp, 18 predicted proteins | sample 5561851 | NCBI WGS metagenome assembly JAABUX01 (sample SAMN10711883, study PRJNA513361) | rock metagenome | isolation source: Antarctica rocks | place: Antarctica: Victoria Land, Richard Nunatak red sandstone | collected 2016-01-03 | reverse complement strand
CCTCGACTACGCCACCAGCCTGCGCGCCCCGAAAACCTACCTCCGCACCCGCACCTACCAGGACGGCCTCGGCGCCCAGGTCCAGCTCCTCCTCGCCGAATTCTTCGCCTGCTGGGCCAAACACATCGCCTACCCCGAACTCACCCTCCCCCCCACCGTAGCCCTCAAACGCTGGCTCAAATCCGCCTCCTCGCCCCCATCTCGCGGCAACAACACCAACAACAACAACAACAACTCCACCACCACCAAAACAAACCAAGGCAAAGGCAACAAAAACGCCAAACTCAACGCCTCAATCGCCCTCCTCCTCCAAAAAATGACCGCAAACGCGCTCTTTATCGAAAAGCATCGCACGCAGGTCCGGTTCGCCCCCTCGGATCGAGAAGGCGTGGAGGGGTTTTTACGAGATATGCGGGTCGAGGAGACGCCGCTGGGGGCGTTTGTGGAGGGGATGAGGAAGGTGGCGGAGGAGAAGGCGAGAGTGGTGGAGGAGGGGAGGAGGGAGGAGGGGGCGAGGGAGAAGGAGGGGGAGAAGGAGAAGGGAAAGGGAGGGCGAAGGGGAGAGGTTGTGGCTGTAGATGAGGATGTGGATGAGGACGAGGATGAGGATATGGGGGATGGAGATGATGAATGAATGAATTAGATCGTTCAAAGTCACTTTCCGATGGATCAGTTCAGAGCGGTAAATGTAATGCCTGATAAACCCAGGTACCACATACCTATCAACCTCCAAGTCTATGCACACCGTATACCTCCCACCTCCCACCCCATTAACAATGATAATAATTTCCCGCCCCCTTCCATCTCCACAAAGCCAAGGAACATTACTCACGAGCCCCTCCGAGCCCCGAGCCAAACCCCACCGCCTAGAAACCAGCAACCGTAATAACGATAGCCTATATCCAAGCACGAAAGGTCCCAGCCACCCGCCACCCCGCCCTCGCGGAATTAAGTAGAGCCAAGGAGCTTCATCCAGTTCTAGACCGGAGACGATACACGACAATGAATGATACACCGAACCGAACCGAACGACTTCAGGGAATCCCCCAGCGATACAATGCAATGCATGCAGCAAGGGGGAATCATACGCATAAACATGCCACCCACAGCACCGTCAACAGTGCAGCGCAAGACAGACGAGAGCGCCTCCAACACCCTGCAGTTCTTAAGAAGAGGTTTGTACACAAAAGTAGAGGATGATTCACACAAAAAGAAAAAAGGATGATTCTACATGGCCATCTGACCCGCCTTCACAGGAACGACCGGCGTTTGGATTTCCGACACGCACTGCGAAGAGTGTTGTTTGTGATACTTGAGGCCGTTGAGGTTCTTGTACCGCTTGCCGCAATCGTCGCAGCGGTACGGTTTGTGCTTTTCCATGCCGAGAGTGCCGGGATACACCTCGAGCGTATCGGGGTCGACGATGGAGAAGGTCCCGTTGACGTTGGCGGCGAGCTTTTGGGTGTTGTGTCCGTGCTGGGGTTTGCATTAGCAGGTGATTGTGTGAGCAGGAGGAAATGGGAAACGTACACTTTTGTGGTACTTGAGGCCGTTTTGATTCTTGTACGCTTTCTCGCAGCCGATGACAGGACAGTGAAAAGGCTTCGGTACACCACCGTCGGCTGAGGGATCGGGTACCCCTGCCCTCTTCTGCTCTTCACGTATTGTCCTTGCAAGATCACTGTTCTCGCTGTACTGGCCGTCGCCCAATTGAGTTGCGGACGTTGGGAGACTTGGTTGTTGAGGTGGAGTGGTCTGAGCAAATCCACCGTTCAGTGTAAACAGCCTCTTGGCCGGCTCGCTTATGCACAGGTCTATCATCTCGTTTCCGTTCCCGAAAGGGTATCCGCTATAGGCTGGGTTCTGCAAATATTGCATGTTATTCATGCTCATGCCGCCCATATCCCCAATGAAGTCTCCGTCAAGCTCACCGGGTGTCCCCGGAGCAGACGAGTCGGGAGTATAATGAGATTGCTGTAACGGGTGGGGGATATGTGTACTCAGCGTTGGGGTGTTGACTGACGAGACTGTGGGGTTGTGGTGAAACATGTTGCCGTTTCTGCCAGCTGATACGGGAGTAGTAGGCTGTGAGTTGCGAAGACCCTGGTATTGTGGTTGTACTGGATTAGCCATATTGAGCGTGTTCAGGTTCAATGGAGCTACTCGAGTTGAAGACGACTGGCGGAACTGCGACGGCTGCGGAGCTCTAGTTTGACTCTGGCTTGCGTATTGTGGCTGCTGCGCATTGGTAGATGCGGCTCCATAGACGTCCTCCATTTCCATATCCTCGACGCCATCGTCGTCGTGTGAGGAAGGCTGCAGCACAGGAGCAAAGCCTCGTGTAATCTGCTGAGCCTGAGATTGCCTTGGCGTGACCGGGGTGGACGAACGCTGTGGGGTAGCCTGTCCTGCCGCTGAGGTGTCGATCTGCGGCGGTCTTTCGGTCGGTCCACCTTGCTGTATGTTCGAAGTGGCCACAGCGGCGCGGGCTGCCCTTGCATCTGGTATAGGATTGATCTGACTCAACTTCTGCCTCTTCAGTGATGGCGGCACATTGTTTGAATGGTCCTCCTCATAATGCTGGAGTAGCTCGTGTAAAGATGGGAAGATAGTTTCACAACAGGAGAAATCCCGCATGAAGTTTGCTTCCAGCTTTGGAAGATAGGACGAAGAATGAAAGGAGGGAGATTGGTATGCAAAGGGAGACGTCCCTTGCATGATGATGCTGTGTAAGGTTAGCACTCGATACGGTCTGTCGGATGTTCGTTCGTAATGACATACTCGTCGCGAATCCAACTTCCCACAGAATTACCACCCCAGCTCATGCCAGTGAGTAGACTGCTCGCAAGGCTGCCCCTCCGTGGCTTCTCCCGGCTGGCAGCGTTGACCAGTATAGGTTGCGCGGCGCTACCGATCTGTGATCCTGACATACCGCCCTGGTGAGCCGACTCTACCCGTCCTGGCGGACCAATTCCCTCCATTGCTGCGGTCGATGTGCCTTCGTCACCCAAAGTGGTCCTGAGAGCTGATGTGAGATTCGAGGTCTGTGGCGGACCCCAGGGTGAATCATATCTTGACGGCGTGGCAATCTCGATGGGCGCTGCTCGAGACCCCATAGCTAGATGACTTGAAGGCTCATTGAACAGTGGGAACGTGGAGTCTTCGAAATCGGATTCCAACAGAGTCGAGTCGACGTAGGGACTGGTATTACACCCGAAGCCAAAGCCACTGAGCTTGTGGTGCCACGAGTAGGGGTTCTCTTTCTCTGCTTTCCGTGGAAAGCCAGTCGCAAAAGCCCGGGGAGTGCTTATGGGTGTATTATCCGCAGTCAAAGAGCGCTCGCGATCACTCACGGCTGGTGAGAAGTGCAGAGGAGGTGGAGTGTCGCGGGAATCCAGCTTTACGACTTGGATGGAAGTGTTGGGAAGGGGCGGCGGGTGCGAGTCGGACGAAAGGAGAAGGGCGGAAGTGAAGATGAGCGAAAGGATGAGAGTTGTTTGGATCTCCTGGGAGTGAGTTCAGTATTAAGAGTTGGGGGGTTGCAATTATATGGGGCTGTTGTATGAAAAGTGACGTGGGACTGTTGAGTAAGGTATAGGACAGTAGCGTATTTTGTAGGAGGATGGAGTAATAGTGACGGCTCAAGTTGCTCGAATGGGCGCCTTTACCCGGCAGTCAAGCTCATCTACCGCGGTGCCACAGCAACTCAACCCACAATATATCCTTCTTCATGCTTCCTCGCGACCCAATGACTCGGCGTCGCCGCCATCTGGCGCATATGTTGAGCTGAACTCTGAGCTACGATGCATCACTTAGCTTAGAATATGGATGGGTGCGTGGGAGCGCGGCAAGCGACTTATCCTTCTTCCACCAGACGGTGCTCGTGTGCTGTTTGGTAAGGGGAAACAGTAGACTGGTATCATATACACATGAAACGCTTAGTTCTATGTCATAATGGAATGATTTAGACTTCATCGCGGGCTCAGATCTCACTTATTCTAAGGGTGATTGATCTATCGCATGTGTAGCTTTGCGACCTTGTCTCCACAACCAAGGTGCCAAGTACATGGCGCCATCATACTGCATCCCAAGCGGAGCCTTCCACAAACAACTATTTACTAGAAGTGGAATGGCGTAGTTTGCATAACCATGGTACTAGTGACTGTGGTCTAGACTTCCATATCAAGTATCCACGTTCAACAAATTCAGTTACTTAATCGGCATGTCCGGAACGAAGCGAGACAGTGGCAACATGCCTTCCAATCCCTTGAAGCCTGCCACACAATTGAAGCATTCATCAGAATCAGCTTCTCTCGACAAGTATGTTCATCCACAACAGGCCCACAACGCAGAGGACTCAGCTGTGACAAAGGCTGAGAAGTATGAGAGACACGGTATTGGAGCTGCAGTGAAGGCGTCGCCAGCTGAGGCAGAATCTCACAGTGCTGAAGGCCACGTGGAAGTTTCGCCATCTAAGAGGATAAAGTTGGATAACGCCACTGATCATGAAGCGCAAGACTCTCACGTTGCTAGCGGCGACGTGGAAGAGTCTCCATCTAGAAGGATGAATTTGGAAGACCTAAGCACAGATGAGGCGAAAGCTCCCACTAGAAGTCAAAGACTGAAAGGAGTTGCTCCGATCAAACAAGAGTAGGTCACTTTGAAACGAGTGTCAAGGATTCTGTGGCTCATGCTTGTCAAGGTACCTAGTATTTCCACCAGGAAGTAAACAAGACAAGGGTGCTTCTGTAGCCGACGATGATAAAGCAGAAGGTGCTGCTCACATTGAATATGCTAGAGGCTCCCAAGGAGGGAAGCAGAAAGAAAAATCACGAGGCCAAAATACTAATCGCAACTTTGGAGTCTCGCGGGACGAGGTAGGCTTGTGTGCGAGTCGATCGAACAGTCCGGAATTCTCACCTAGTGAGTGCAGGTTCGGAAGCAGCTGCAAATTCGAACATGACCTTCGGAAGTACCTCACAGACTGGAAGAGGGCTGATCTGCCAACCTTTGACGGAGTATGTCCTATCTGGAAACGGAAAGGCAAATGCGATGTTGGTTGGAAATGCCGCTTTGTTGGCTCACACAGCACCGAGCGAGAGACGGAGGATGGAAGAAAAGAACTCGTGCTCCTTGAGTTTAAGATCGAAAGCGGCAAACCCCCTTTGTCAGGGGTATCGGAAAACGGTACTATCAATGAGATATCGACTCAGGCCAAAAGTGATCTTATGAAGCGCAGGTTCAAAACGCCCAAAGCGGATAAGTACACTGCCTGGATTGACACTAATGGGAAAGAGCTGGAGGAACAAACGCGCAGAGATGCTCAAATGCGTCGTAGCGAAGTCGATGGAGATGGTCTCGAGGCTCCTGATGGCAGTGGCGAGAAGGCTGCTCTAGAGGACAACAGAGCGCGGTTCACTGAGCCCCCTCTCCAACCATCCGAAAAGCGCAGGATCTATTTCGGACCCGAGACGCCAGTGCTCGCTCCACTGACGACCCAAGGTAATCTACCTTTTCGACGATTATGTGTTGGCCTTGGCGCACAGGTCACGTATTCAGAGATGGCCATGGGTCTGCCATTGATACAGGGTCAAAAGTCCGAATGGGCACTGATGCGAGCCCATGAATCGGAAGCCACCCCACCCAGTTTCAATCCAAGCAACTGTGTCGTGAAAGTGTATGATAATGCAAAAGACATCAAGTTTGGAGCGCAAATTGCAGCCAATAAACCCTGGCAAGCCCTGAAAACCACGGAAGTATTGTCTCAATTATGTCCGCATCTGCGAGTGATTGATCTCAACTGCGGGTGTCCAATTGATCTCGTCTTTCGTACAGGCGCTGGTTCTGCCCTTCTTGACAGTCAAGGGAAGCTTGAGAAGATCGTTCGCGGCATGAATGCTGTGTCAGGAGAGATTCCAATCACGGTGAAGATACGCATGGGAACGAAAGACAACAAACCAAATGCTCTCAAACTGGTGGATCGCCTGGTATATGGTGGAGAGGAGGCGTTGAGATCTGGCGAAGGGCCGTGCGGTGCTGCTGCTATCACACTTCACGGTCGAAGCCGGCAGCAAAGGTACACCAAGAACGCAGACTGGAACTATATCTCGGACTGTGCAGCTCTCATCAAGGAGTATAATGAAAAAGGCAATGATTTGGCAGACACGGTTCGGGAAGCTGACGGTAGGTCACAGGCTAATGGGAAAGTGTATTTCCTCGGCAATGGCGATTGTTACTCCCATGTTGACTACCAAACACACATAGAAGAAGCGAAGGTAGACTCGGTCATGATCGCTCGTGGTGCGCTTATCAAACCATGGATATTCGAAGAGATCCAGCAAGGCCACTATATTGATAAATCCGCCAGTGAGCGGCTCGGTCTTGTGGAGCAGTACGTTCGCTATGGACTGGAAACCTGGGGTTCTGACGAGATGGGCGTCGGGACTACGAGAAGATTCCTTCTGGAATGGTTGAGCTTTGCCTACAGGTACGTCCCTGTCGGGATCCTTGAACACCTGCCACCCAAATTGCAAGACCGTCCGCCGGCGTGGAGAGGGAGGAACGATCTGGAGACTCTGCTGGGCAGTGATAATTATAAAGATTGGATCAAGATAAGGTACATCGTTCAAGCGTGCGCCTGCTGGGTGTCCAGGACTAATTGTGCTGTAGTGAAATGTTTCTTGGACCAGCCCATAAGGACTTTAACTTTCAGCCAAAGCACAAGTCGAACAGTTATGAGATTGAAGCGGAGGGCTAAACGGCGTCGATGCATTTGCTATATATTGGACATTACCACTATGGCCAGACAATGCGGGTAATGGCATCCCAAGCGGATACAATTGATGTAAAGCCCAAGAGAGATCCTCATTCAAGGGGCTCACGTTGGCTCTGAATTGAATGATGAAGAAGGTAGAACTACCCGTAAGATATTGGATGTGCCTGCGAGCGTAGACTTAAATAATCGGACACGAGAGGCCAGAAGAGGCGTTCCTCAGTGCACAGACATCAGGCTCTTGAATTGTATAGTCGCATGTTGGATTACCCTGTTTGTCGCTTGGGGGATTTTGCCAAGAAACAGGGGAAGTGACGTTTCATGGCTGAGCAACAGCTAAGGTAGAATAACGTTTTATTGCCTGTCAATCTGGATTTCTCAACAACACGATCAAGCTATTAGAGTCCCCTTGTATGTGAGCTTCCACCGCCAGAGAAGCATCCTTTAAGCAAAGACAGACAGCTCACCTGTAAGGTAGCGTCTGAAGAGCAAGCGCAAGAGGCCGATCAGGTACAAGCGAACGTCATACCGCCCACTTTCCTGGAACCTAGAACATAACATAACACGATCAACATCCCACCGCCTCCATGACTTTATATTACACTCTCGTAAGCTCTTCACATTTCTGACGGCTTCTTCTCAATTAGCTACCTCCACCGCCGCACAATCCATATACATCTGCCGAAAGCTGCTCACGGATCGCAATCACAATGCCTTCCCTTATCTATGCTCCGGTCATTAGCCCGATCCCACAGCTTCCTCCAATACAATACTAACGCGACCGCTTTCTAGGTGTTCGCGCTCTTGGTGTTCGAGATGTCACTCTTCGGACTGCTCATCGTCCCTCTACCTTACACTATCAAGCGAAGACTCTTCAACTTCATCTCCGATAATCCCATCGTAGCGAAACTCCAATATGGCATGAAGGTTGGTACCTTGAACGTCACGGCATTCTACAAAGGCTCATAGCAGGACAGATCACGTTCATCTTCATCCTGATCCTGTTCATTGACAGCGTGAACCGTGTCTACAGCGTTCAGGTCGAATTGGCCAAGACAAAATCAAGCAATAAGTACGTGCGAGCCTGATGATCGAAGCAAGACTATCGCTAACACATCCCAGCTCTGCCATGCTTGAAGGCTCCGGACGTATGGAAGTCCAAGCCCGCAAATTCTACTCTCAACGTAACATGTACCTCTGTGGCTTCACCCTCTTCCTGTCTTTGATCCTCAACCGCACCTATGTCATGATTCTCGACACTCTCCGCCTCGAAGAGAAGGTCAAGCAATACGAAGGCGACCCAAAAGCCCAGGGGAAACAATCTGAGAGGTTGTCGCAGGCTGGAGGTGCCGGAGAGATCGGCAAGCTGAAGAACCAACTGGCGCAGAAGGACCGTGACATGGAGACACTCAAGAAGCAGAGTGAGGGCCTCAGCCGCGAATACAACAGCCTCGGTGATCAAGTTAGCAGCCAAGACCAGACCCCAAGGAAGGATAGGTAAATCATACCAAGCACTCGGTCTACCAAGGCTCCGTCGCACGACCAACCAGATCTTTGTGTGTGAGAATTATGGGCGTGGTAATGGAGCAACAAAAGCGGGTGGTTCACGTGGAAGCTGTTGGTCGGGTGATACTTCACTGCAAAGAGTGCCTTGCATTGTTCCTACATGTGACAGACGTACAGGCAGAATAGATGACAGACGTACAGTCGGAATAGATGCAAACAGTACCAATTGAATGTTTTGAGACTACGGCATCTTGCAGTATCGGACTTCCATCCTGTGACTCCCGCAAGGGACTATTCCATCTCCCCACGCACCCTTCTACCCAAGTCCCCATCCCCATATCCCCTCTCCTCCCCTCCACTCACCTAAACCCAAACAAGCTCCCTCGCCCCTCAAGGACCGCTACCTTACCTCCCCAGCTCCACCCCAGGTCCCCTCCCGCACGCCATAGTCCCCAAAAACCCAAAATCCTTCCACAGCCCGCCAGCCAGCTCATCAACCGACACTAAAGCCCGTCGCTGGACGGATTGTGATTGGATTATGACGTATAGCTGTCAAACAGATAGCGAGTAAAGTCTTTTACTTAGGTAGGCTTCCCGCTCTGAGCGCTTACGGCTGGGATGGAACCTATCGCGTGGGACCCCGATTGTGGGAGTGAGGGAGCGAGCGAGCAAGCAAGCACGCAAGCAAGCGGTGTATGTACTTTTGGGAGTTGGTTTGGGGCCAATTGTAGAGGGTATGGCGCGTGTTTTGAGCTCGGTTTGGGGGACGGATGGGGGATGGATGGAAATAGGGATTGACTTGTGGCTTTCTTTTAGGCGTGGAATATGCATGGAGATCTATTCTATGTAAAAGTAAGCGCTTCCTTCACATTAACAAAAGACATGTTTATTTTTCGAACGGGCGCTTCATGTTCATATTTAATACCTTATTCATAGCATTCTTCTTTGACGTTAAAGATAGGTATTTGGTACCCTTCAAATATGCATCTCGTGCATGCTGGCTGCAGCCTTGCGATCCTTGCACTTCGTTTGGCGTGGGTTGGCTTGGCTTGGCCTGAGCTTTGTTGTTGCCGTGCGGCGTGGAGCAAAACTTTCCCTTTGGCGTTGCGCGTGGTCGACTAAATAGATATCTTCATGGCTGCACTTCGCAACGGGGTGCATTGGACTCCACGTCCCCGCATACATTCGAGATCTCTCCTGGGCCACACACTGTTGACGTTCATGGCTATGAACTATCGAACGGGCTGAGAGGCTTACTCTACCCTTTGGAAAGCCGACTGCTACGCTACTTTAGACCCCGCAGATGCTCGCTCGTAGCCTCAGCATACTACTACATCATCTCCGCCGCTTCCTTCGTCTGCCGTTGGCCTTTTCGCGGATCAATTGATCATAAACCGATACCGCATCTTTTCATGGTCGTCTCAAGGTCCTCGTAACGATGATGGCGTTGACATCGCCCATGCTACCCTCTCCCGAGCGTTCCCTCATGTCGGCCTTTTCCCCATACTCCGACTCCCCCACGTCGCCAGCACCCTTCCGGTCACCTCCTTCTTCTCGTCCAATGTATGTCATCCAGCAGTCGTAGGGTCCGTACGCTGAACATCGCAGGTCCAACGACTATTCAAACTCCCTCCACCCTCCGTATGTGCAATCCCCGCTGGCTTGGAGTCCCAGTGACATCGCCGATCCTTCACCCATCGCCACATCTTCCAACGGCACCGATACGACGGATATCGACGACTCGGGGGAAGCACGCGAAGACTTGGACATTACGCCTCAACCACCAAAGACCGCTGAGGCGTTGCCAAAGGTACATCCGCTGCACCGGCAAAGGAGCAATATGCTTACGGAGTGGTAGCTCGAAACGTCAAACGCAGCAAAAGACGCGTTAAAGCCAAGGTCGGATGAAGACGAGCAGCCGAGTTCGGTCATACATGCGCCCCAAGGCTTTGATGCATTTGTGAGAATCTTGATCGGCAGAATCCTACAGAGATACTGATCGGATACAGCACCGAACATCGTCTTCGTCCACGCATGCATCTCCACCGTCTCCTCAAATCTCAGGCATCATCGTCGTATCACCACCAGAAGGTGACAATGAAGGGGAGAAGGTACAGCAGCTTTCATAACTAGAGATACGACACAACGATACTAACACTCGTCCAGAAGGTGACCAACAGCCATAGTCCCGGCTCACCTCCGCCAATACAGACAACGATAGCTCCTGTCGCGAGGGACTGGTCGGCCACACCCAGAGCCCAAACCAGACCAGAGGTAGAAGCACAAGTGTTCGAGCAGTCCAAGAGACCTCAAGCCTCCAGGTCTAGCTCGCGCTCGAGTACTCTCGCTGGTAAATAAAGACCTGCTGCTGTACGTTTCAACCCTGACTTTGCACAGATATACCGGAAGCATCGGATGCTGATAACAATGAGGACCGTACACCGAATGCCCATCTATCCCTTTTTGATCACACGATAGAACGCTTCCAAGAGACGGCCGATGAGGTCGCAGCACTGAAAATTGCATTGAGCGAATGCTGGACGCTGTGCAATACCTTGGCTGGCCTGAGCTACATTCATCGCGAGAGAATCTTCAGTGACGAGCGGTCGTTCAATTTCTCGGTCAAAGGTGATGGGCAAGCGCAAGCATGGAAATCCTGTTGGAGATTGTGCCAAAAATTATACGAGACACGAGACGAAGAGATTGCCACCCAGGTCCGGCCGACCCTTGATCTCTGCCGCGACTTTTGTCAATGTCTGTTCGAAGTACGGCGGAGAGACAACGACGTGGCTGATTCCGTTCTGCGGGTCAGCTTCGAACTGAACAACCATCTTTATAATACTCATGATCGAACATTACCCGAAGCTTTCCGAGAACGGACGCTGGACTTTTACATCACCCTATGCCACCGTCTGATGAAGCAGCGATCGGACCTGGCAAGGGAAACGGACTCACTCCTCGAGGCATGCTGGTCGCTTGCAGAGATGCTCTTCAGCCTACGGCAAAACAAAAGGGAAGGGAAAGCTGCGGACGAAGAACTGCTGGGCTCGGCTGTACAGGCATGCTGGGAGCTCTGCGATCTCTTCCGCGAAGGCTGGACCCAAATCCGACCCGATCGTGGCACTCCCAGACCCAGCCAAACAACCTTCACCCAAGCCTTTCAGCAAGCCAAGCAATCTCAGGTCGCGGCCCCATTCACACACGTTCCCGAAGCCAACGAATCCGAAGACGAAGATTTCGGCCGGGCGAACCCCGAGACTCCCACCACCATCTTCGAGGACACGCAGCAAGTCTCTCCAGACGAAGGTCCCACCCCTAACATCCTCGTCCTCGGCCCCTCCGAGCACAGCAAACGGCAACAGCAACCGGTCCCGCATCCGCAGCAATGGTCCTCATCCTCCAGCACGCAGAGCGGCTACTCCCACTCCTCAGGCCGCACCACCTCCTCCACCTCCACGATCATCAACCCCACCACCACAACCACCACCACCGCACCCCACGCGGCCGAAGACCCCCACCTCACCTGCCTCAAACTCCTCATCGTCAAAGCCGCCATCAACGTCGGCTTCCAGCGCTCCACGCCCCCCTCCAACCTCGCCTCCTTCGTCAAGACCGTCCCGTCCGGCAGCTTCGGCACCCAGCCGTGGCAGACGCAGTTGCTGGACTCCTACAAGAAACTCGTCGCAGGCGATCCGGGGCTGCGAAGCCCGGGTCCGGCACGCAGGGCGAGAGCGGTGGATGTGGCGCGGAGTGTCAAGTGGATGGTGGGGAGTCATGGGCAGTATGCCTGGTTGAGGGATCTGTACCGGTTGGTGTTTGGATTTCATGTCGAAGAGGGGGCGGGGAGGGAGGGTGTCGTTATTCAGAGCTGATGATTCTTTCTTCCTCCGTGCGAGATATATATTTGGCCTTTTCACTGTCATGTATGTGCGTATTTTGGGTGGCTTTTCGTCCTCGTCTTCGTTTCCAGCAAGCGAGCGCGCTTTTTTTGGATATATATACCCCCTAGGCCGGTGGAGCGGTTCCGTCACATTCGTTCACTGTACAACATATTCCATCTTCTCTTCACACATCCCACACCACAAACGATAATCATCATCATCATTTACCTCATTTACCTCACCTCACCCAAGTGACCGAGGCCACTGTCTAGTCGCCATAATACCAACAACAACAACAACAATTATCCCATAGGCACGAAACCTCAAACCTCCAGAGTTTACGTTTTGTGTTTTGGTTTTCGGTCATACATACTTTAGGTGGAATAGGTACCTTGGGCCGCGCGGAAAAAGGTAAATTATAGGTAGGTAGGATGAAGGTTTTGTGTTTTGGATTGTGGATTTGGTGTACGTATCTCTAGACATGTGGATTTATTTGCATCTGATATCCTGGATCCTATTATTTAATTATGTCGTCCTCTACTTCTATTTCCATCTCCATCTCCATCTCCATTTCCATCTCCACCTCCACTTCCACTATCATAGAAAAACAAAACAAAACAAAACAAAACAAAACAAAACACAACACAATCCTCCACTCTACTCATCCCATCAACCTCCATAATCATACCTCGCTACCATCCCACCTACCAAAAATCAAATCAAATCAAATCAGATCCCCAAACCGCCTAGAATACATACAAGCCACAACCTCTCACCTACCTACCTACCTACCTACCTACCTACCCACCATCTCAACTATATAACCACACCAAACCACACCAAACCATCCCCTCTACTTCCAACATCAACGAAACAAACACCCACGAAATAAAAACCCATCCCACCCCACTCACTCACTCCCATCAAAAGACAGAACATGTGCTCCGCGAGTGAAGAAACGCAGACTGGCCATGAGTGCGTGTTGCGGGTCATGTATTCATTGATTGATTCTGGAACAGGAACGAGCAGAGGATGCGGAATCGAAGTAAGTGGAAAGGCGGGAGGAAGGACCGTTGATGAAAAAGGACTGAGAATTGGGAAAAAGGGGGAAATGGAAATGAAAAGTCCAAGTACGACGTTTCTATTCTATGAACTCGGAATATGACCTCTGCTATATATCCCCCCTACCTAGATAGCGATACTATCCACTCCCAGCCCCTCGTCAATGCCACTGCACATCCATCTCGCTCTGAATCTGCACCTTGATCGCCCCCGTCTTCGGATCCGCCGCCGTCTCAAACGCCTTGACCGCATCCTCTAAGTCAAAGCGATGCGTCACCAACCGATGCAGATCGAGAACCCCACTCTCCACCAACCGAATGGCCCTCGGCCACGTATTGGCATAGCGGTATTGGAACTGCAGGTCGATCTCCTGCGTGCTCAGCCTCATAAAGGGGAGCTGCATCTCGGGTTTGCCGACGCCGATGACGAACACCTTGCCGCCGAACTTGACGCTGTAGATGGCGGCGTTGACGCTGCTTTCCACGCCCGTGCACTCGAGCGCGATGGAGGGCTGCACGCCGCCGGCGAGGTCGATGATCTTTTTCCCGGCGTCCTCTTCGCCCACGCCTCTTTCGACCTTGAAAGTGCGCACGCGGGGCACGAGTTCCTTGGCGAAATCCAGACGGCTTTGGTCGATGTCGGTGATGACGAGAGGCTCCGCACCCGCGGCGGCGGCGCAGAGCAGCGTGATCAGCCCGATAGGTCCAGCTCCACAGATTAGTACGGGATCGCCGAGCTTGACTCCCGCTCTCTCCACTCCCGCAAGCGCAACGCTCAATGGCTCCAACAGCGCGCCGTTCTCGAAGCTCATGTCGCCGATTTTGTGGCACCAGACGGCCGGATGATTGACATAGCGTCTCAGTAATCCGTCGACCGGCGGGGTGGAGAGGAAGCGCATGTTCAAGCAGCCATTGTAGCGACCTGTGAGACAGGGTTCACATTGGTTGCATATGATATCTGGTTCGATCGCAACGCGGTCTCCGATCTTGAGGTGCTCGACTGAGGGGTGCTTAGCGATGATGACGCCAGCGGACTCGTGGCCAAGGATATGGTTGTCTGTAACGATCATGGGTCCGATGCGGCCGGCGTGCCAGAAGTGGATGTCTGATCTGAATATAGGGGTTTGGCATTAGTCGCCCTATCCATCTCACAAGAAGAGGGAAGGCTGACGAACCCGCAGATTCCTGTACTCTTGATTCCTACGGTGACTTGGCCGGGCTCGAGGCCGTCACCTTTCTTGACGCTGTCGAGACTGGGTCCCGAGTCTGCTACCCATAATTTGTGTTCGGGATCGGTGAAAACGCCAATGTTGGGCTTGCTGATGGTGTCCGTAACGGTAGCCATGGTGGCTCCGTGCTGAGGCCGTAGGAGGTTGGACGGAGCTGGACGAAGAGGAGAGATCGAGACCTTTTTCTTCTCTGCGAGCACAGATGGCGTCCTGTTTGCAGAGCTGTAGCTTGTCGTATCAGGCGCTCCAGTAACGTTGCAGGAAGAGCTGCATCAAGTAAGCTTGTGTAGCTGTAGATCTTGCCAACCAGAACGTGTTCTGCACAGCGAATTGTATGTAAGAATGTACAGAGCAGCCTACCAAAACCGTTGTGGTTGATGCTGTGGCTGGCGAAGGAGTTGGGCAAAGACCATCCCACCGCGGGGTACGGTTAATCTGCGGGCCATTGTTGACTCGGCTAATCCAACCCAACCCTAATCGATCAGTTGATAACAAAGGATTGTGGGGAACGGCGTCGTCGTGCCCGTTGTATATTGAAAGCAATGAAAAGATAACAGGACGACGAGGACAAGATAAGTGATGGAAAGAGAGGCAGTCCAGGCACACAGAGTAGCGATCGTGGAGGATTGCGCGACATACTTTGACCAGCTCGAAACACCCCCACGCCGTTCATTGGAACGGTTATAGAGTTGATGCATGCCATTGTCCATACAGTTTCAACTGAAGCCAACCTAGCTGTGCCCCGCATGCACACCAGTGGGACGCTGTGGTGGGGATCGAGAAGAAGCTTTTCGCTTCAGCACTGTATCAAGTTCAGGGTCCTTACCAGTTGAGACGCCAGTAACGCCAATCCAATGCTATTTGGTAACGCCAATGGCTATGCAGGCTCAAATCCCGTTCATAATCTCGTCAGGCGCCGTCAATTCTTCCCCAATGATCTTACATGAAAAGCTTTCTTGCATCTTCCGGCCGACTCTCGCTCGGGCAGTATGGGCATTTGAATCTCGAACCTTTGCTCAGCCTGGCCAGGGACTCCTGGGCAACGACATGACCGCAAGGCATCATCATCGGTGGGTTCTCATCTGTCGTTTGCTCTTTCGAGACAGGACAGACGAAAATGGAGTGGAAGTGGTAGGCCGGCGGCAAGGGTATCTCAACCTGAGGGAAAAATCAGCTTGTTTGTAGGACGGAAGTGCTCGCGAAGGATCTTACTGGAAGTTCATGCTGCGTCGTCCATTCCGTGCGCTTTTCTTTCATGATCGTCTGAAGCTTGAGCAGAGTTGGCAGAGCAATTGCTCCTGCTGTGGCAGCGATATACAGCGGTGATTCTGCGGACAGTCCAAGCAGTGAGCAGAATTCCCGGGTGAAAGAGTTGGCGAGATTCTCCCATGCATCTTCATTGTGAAAGATTCGTCGGTACGGCGATTGTGCCAGATTGGGAGAAAAAGCCATAGCAGCACAGAGCTGCTGAATGTCTTTCAAGTACCGTGCTTGAAAGCCCGAAAACTCATTGCGAGCATACTGAAGGGCTTCTTGCTGGCTTTGGGCCAAGTTCAGCACATCGTGCGGATCTGATCCTCCGGTGAAAAGCCATACAAATTGCAATTTTCCCAGCTCGAACTCTAGATTACTACCTCTGGTCTCCAAGGATCTGGTATTCTCTTTCGCCCAGTGGATGGCAGGTAGTAGGTTCTTTTCATTCTTCAGCTCATGCAGGATATGATACATATTGGCGAACCGTTTCCGTAATTCTTCTGATTTGAGGGAGTCGATCCCCAATCCATCCTCCAAATTTGTATACAAAGTAGCCGTTCTCGACTGACTATCCATATAAGGAGGATTGTTGGTGACATCAGTCAAGAATGTGGAGGCGACCGAGAATTGTCCTTCCCTTAGGAGATGCATCGCAATGGCACGGTTGATGAGACCGGGATGGGCAGACAATGCGTCATAGT
>JAABUX010005031.1_pt1 | contig 16408 bp, 12 predicted proteins | sample 5561851 | NCBI WGS metagenome assembly JAABUX01 (sample SAMN10711883, study PRJNA513361) | rock metagenome | isolation source: Antarctica rocks | place: Antarctica: Victoria Land, Richard Nunatak red sandstone | collected 2016-01-03 | reverse complement strand
AAGCCGACCACGTCGCCGACGGCGTAGATGTGCGGCACGGCGGTCTGGTAGTGCTCGTTGACCGTCAGCTTGCCGCGCTTGTCGGCCTCCAGCCCCGCGGCGGCAAGGTTGAGGTCGGCGGTCGCGCCGTTGCGGCCGATCGCGTGCAGGGTCTTCTCGGTGACGATAACCTTGCCCGAGGCCAGCGTTGTCTTGACGTGACCGTCGGGCAGCACGGCGCAACTCGTCAGTTCCTCTCCCAACCGCAACGTGACCCATTGTGACCGCAGGTAGTGGGCCAACTCGTCGGCGATCTCGCGATCCACGAACGACAAGAGGTCGGGGCGGGCGTCGACCAGGGTGACGCGCGTGCCCAGCGCGGCGAACATGCTGGCATACTCGATGCCGATCACGCCCGCGCCGACCACGGTCAGCGTCCTTGGGATGTCGCTCATGGTGAGGATCGAATCGGAGTTCAGGATATGCTCCCCGTCGAACTCGATGTCGCCCACCTGGGCCACCTCGCTGCCGGTGGCGATCACGATCGTCTGCGCGGAAATGGTGCGCGTGCCACAGTCGTCGGCGAGGCAGATCATGACGGTATGCGGATCGACGAAGGAGGCCGCGCCGTAGAGCATGTCGATGCCATTGCGATAGGCCTGCGCCTGGATGATGTCGCGCTCGCATTTCATGACGTAGGAGGCGCGCGCGTTGAGGTCGTCCATAGTGATCTCGCGCTTCACCGCGTAGCTCTCCCCATAGATGGCGTGCTCGCGGTAGCCGGACAGATAGACGACCGCCTCGCGGAACGACTTGCTGGGGATGGTGCCGGTGTTGATGCAGGTACCGCCGACGACGGGGCGCTTCTCGATCATCAGCGTGCGGCGGCCGGACTTGACCGAGGCGATCGCGGCGCGCTGGCCGGCGGGGCCGGTGCCCATCACCACGACATCGTAGCGCGAATGATCGGACGGAGTAGGGGGCGACGTGCGGGACCGGGATTGAGACATAGACATGGGACAGCCTTTCACAAGACAATAGACAATGTGAGCAAGGAGCCGCTACAGGCAGCATGAATGCGTCCGGGGCCGGCGACTACTCCCTCTTGTTGTCCCTATCTTAGCAAATACGCGGTAGCGACCGTGACCGACACATTGGGAGATGAGCGGGAATAGTGTAACAATAAGACATGACGTAGCGCGTCTCGCGACTCCGCGCCAGACGCTATCCCGCCGCTGTGATCTCCCCCGCGGTATCGATGCAAGATGGAGCCACTAGAAGATGGTACAACCGCCGGGAGATGACGACGCGCGCCTCGCCATCCTACGCCAGTATGACATCCTCGACACCGCCCCCGACAAGGCCTTCGACGACCTCGCTCGCCTGGCGGCGTCCCTCTGTGGGACCCCCATCGGGCAGATCAACTTCATCGATGCGGCCCGGCAGTGGAGCAAGGCGAGCACGACTCCGGTCCCGGATGTCCCCAGGGACGCGGCGTTCTGCGCCCAAGCTATCCTCCAGCCGGACCTGCTGATCGTCCCGGACCTGCAAGCCGATGAGCGGTTCGCGACGAATCCATTTGTCACTGCCCATCCGCGCCTGCGCTTCTACGCCGGCGCCCCCCTCACCACGGCCGACGGCTATGCGCTGGGGACGCTCTGCGTGATGGACGTCGTGCCTCGCGATCTGACCCCCGAGCAGCGGGGCAGCCTGCGTACCCTGGGGCGCCAGGTGATGACGCAGCTCGAGCTGCGGCGCGCCGTCACGGCGCTGGAGGGCACCGTGGCCGCGCGCCAGGAGGCCGAGGACGCGCTGCACCGCCAACTCGCCTTCACGCGCGCCATGACCAGCAGCGTGGGCGACGGCGTGTACGCGCTGGATCGCGACGGCCGCCTCACCTTTATCAATGCCGCCGCGCAGCGGATGCTGGGCTGGACCGAGGCAGAGTTGCTCGGCGCGCCGATGCACGAGACGATCCACTTCCAGCGCACCGACGGCACGCGCGTGCCAGCCGAGGAGTGCCCGCTGCTGGGAGTCATACGGTCGGGGATCATGGTGCGCGCCGACGAGGACGTGTTCACGCGCCGGGATGGAACCATGTTCTCGGTCGCCTACACCTCGTCGCCGATCATGTTAGACGGGCAGGTGGCGGGCGCCGTGCTGACCTTCAGCGACACTACCGCGCGCAAGCGGGCCGAGGAGCGGCTGCGCCTGCTGGAGTCGGTCGTCGTCAACGCCAACGACGCGGTCTTGATCACGGAGGCCGAACCGATCGATCCGCCCGGCCCGCGGGTGCTGTTCGTCAACGAGGCCTTTACCCGCATGACCGGCTATCGCCCAGACGAGGTCATCGGCCAGACGCCGCGCATGCTGCAAGGGCCGGAGACGGACCGTGCCGCGCTCGACAAGATTCGCCAGGCGCTCACACGCTGGAAGCCGGTGCGCGTCGAGGTCGTCAACCACCACAGGGACGGCACGCCGTTCTGGGTGGAGCTGAATATCGTGCCCATCGCCGACGAGCAGGGCTGGTTTACGCACTGGGTGTCGGTGCAGCGCGAGACGACCGCCCGCAAGCAGGCGGAGAAGGCGCTGGAGCGGGCCAGGGACGACGCCGAGCAAGCCAACCAGGCCAAGAGCGACTTCCTGTCCCGCATGAGCCATGAGCTGCGCACCCCGCTCAACGCGGTGCTAGGGTTCGCGCAACTCCTGGATATGGACGCCGTGGACGCGGAGCAACGCGACAGCGTGGAGCACATCCTCAAGGCGGGGCGGCACCTGCTCACGCTGATCAACGAGGTGCTGGACATCGCCCGCATCGAGGCCGGCCGCCTGGCCCTCTCGCTGGAACCGGTCAACGTGCGCGAGATCCTGCGCGAGGCGCGCTCCCTCCTGGCGCCCCTCGCCGCCGGGCGGGCTATCCACCTGGACGCGGACGTGACGAAGACCTGCGACCGGCACGTCCTGGCCGACCGACAGCGCATCAAGCAGGTGCTCTTAAACTTGCTGTCCAACGCCGTCAAGTATACGCGCGCCGGGGATGTCGTGGTCCTGTCGTGCGCCGAGACGGGGGCGGGCCGGCTGCGCATCACCGTGCGCGATACCGGTCCGGGCATCCCGGCGGACCGGCTGGGACGGCTGTTCACGCCCTTCGACCGCCTGGGGGCGGAGGGGACGGGGGTCGAAGGGAGCGGGATAGGGCTGGCCCTGTCGCAACGGCTGATGGAGGCGATGGGCGGGACCATCACGGTGGAGAGCGAGGTGGGGCGGGGCAGCGCCTTCACGGTGGAGCTGTCCCTGGCTGAACCCCCACTGGCGCTCCTGGGTCAGACGGAGGCGGACGTGGTGGTCCCGGCGCCGGGGCCGGGCGTGGGCCGCACGGTGCTGTACATCGAGGATAATCTCTCCAACTTCCAGCTGGTCCGGCGCATCCTGGCCGCGCGGCCACGTATTACGCTGCTCTCCGCCATGCAGGGCCGGCTGGGCCTCGACCTGGCCCGTGAGCATGCCCCCGACCTCATCCTGCTGGACCTGCACCTGCCCGACCTGGCGGGAGAAGAAGTCCTGCGGCAGGTGCGGGACACGGCCGCCACCCGCGACATCCCGGTCGTGGTGATCAGCGCCGACGCGACTCCGGGCCAGATCGACCGCCTGCTCGCCGCCGGGGCCGCGCACTTCCTGACCAAACCCTTCGACGTAGGGCACTTCCTGGCCATCGTCGACGACACCCTGCGCGATGATAGCGCCCCGCCGGCTGGAGGCCGCTAACCGTGATGCGGGACGACACCTTCCATGACGCCATGATCCTGATCGTGGACGACGAGCCGGTCAACGTGCACCTCCTTGAGCGTATCCTGGCGCGCTCCGACTATGCGCGCGTGACGAGTACGACCGACCCTACCCGCGTCCTCGCGCTATACGACGATCTTCAGCCCGATCTCATCCTCCTGGATCTGCATATGCCCCCGCCCGACGGCTTGACCCTGCTACGGCAACTGCGGGCGCTTATTCCGGGCGACGACCATCGACCCATCCTGATCCTGACCGCGGACACAACCCTGGCCGCCAAGCAGCGGGCGCTGGCGCTGGGCGCGACGGACTTCCTGACCAAACCGTTCGATGCCGTGGAGGTCGTGCTGCGTATCCGCAATCTGCTTGAGACCCGCTTCTTGCACCGGCGTCTCCACAACGAGAACGGCGTGCTAGAGGATCGCGTGCGCGCCCGCACGCGAGAGGTCGAGCAGGCCGGGATCGAGGTTCTGGAGCGGCTGGCGCTGGCCGCGGAGTACCGCGACGACGATACGGGCCAGCACACGCAACGGGTCGCGCGAACCGCCTCCCTTGTCGCTCACACCCTGGGACTGGCCGAGGATCAGGTCGACCTGATCCGACGGGCCGCCCCCCTGCACGATGTGGGCAAGATCGGCGTTCCCGACGGCATTCTGCTCAAGCCTGGCGCCCTCACCGCGGGGGAGCGCGAGCGCATGGAGACCCATACCGTCATCGGGGCCCGCATCCTCTCGGGCAGCCAGTTTACCCTGCTACGGCTGGCCGAGGAGATTGCCCACAGCCATCACGAGCGTTGGGATGGCGGCGGCTATCCGCGCGGGCTGCGGGGTGAGGATATTCCCCTGGCCGGGCGCATCGTGGCCGTGGCCGATGTCTTCGATGCCCTGACCCACAGGCGCCCCTACAAAGGCGCGTGGACCGTGGCGGAGGCGATGACCGAGGTTGAGCGCCAGAGCGGCCTGCAGTTCGACCCCCGCGTGGCGGAGTCTTTCCTGGCCAGTCTGAGATCCGGCGACGCCCTCCCAACGGCGCGCGCAAGCCGCTTCCAGACGGAACCGTAGTCATACAACGGATCTATCTGGCGTCGCGGAGGCGTACTTACCACGCCGACGGGAGCGAGTATGCGCGCCATAGCGTTGTCTTCCAGGGCAGCGTAGTCTAATGTCATTATATCCGCTCCGCGTCGCCGCGCGGGTCGCTGCCGTCGTGCTCGGCCTGTTCCTGTTCGCGCTGGGCGTGGCCCTGAATCTGCGCTCGGGCCTGGGGCTTGGTCCGTGGGACGTGCTGCACCAGGGCATCAGCCGGCATACGCCCCTCAGCTTTGGGCAGGCCAGCCAGGCCGTCGGCGCGCTGGTTATCGGGGTGGGGCTGCTGCTGCGCATCCGGCCCGGCGTCAGCACGGTCCTCAACATGGCGCTGATCGGCTTCTTCGTCGACCGCATCCTTGGCGCGTGGATTATCCCGTTCGCCGCGCCCGACGGCCTCGTCGTGCAACTCCTTGTCGACGCCCTTGGCGTGCTGCTGGTCGGGCTTGGCTCGGGCCTCTACATCCGCGGCGGCCTGGGGGCCGGCCCGCGCGACGGCCTGATGCTGGGGCTGCAGGCTCTCACGGGGCAGCGCATCGCCGTGACGCGCGCGGGGCTGGAGATCGTCGTGGCCGCAATCGGGTTCCTTCTCGGCGGGACGCTCGGCCTCGGCACGCTCGTCTTTGCACTGGGCGTCGGTCCCGCCGTCGAGCTCGGCTTCCGCCTGTGCGGCGTGTCGTCTCGCCGCGCCTCGGACTCTTGACCGGACTCCTCTCCCTTCTCGTAGCGGTGATGGCGTACGTGGCCATCCATAGCACGAATTAAAGATATGTAGCTGAGCAGCCTTCTACTCCTCCCCCTAACTCGCACACGGATATTTTGTATGCAAGCATTTGATCTGCTATCATCTATTATCGGCGTTGTACTAGCTAGAAGGAGGGGACGTGGGGCGCATCGAGGACTGTTTCATCTTCCAACTCGGCAAGGCCTATCAGCAGGTTAACCACGAGGCGAAGCGGCGACTCGCCCCCTATGGGGTGACGCCCGTGCAATACGGGCTGCTCGAGGTGCTCTGGGAGACCGACGGGCAGAGCGGGGCCGCGCTCGGCGAGCGCCTGCGCCTCGACGGAGCCACCATCACCGGGCTGCTCGACCGCATGGCTCACGCCGGCCTCATCGAGCGCCGGCCGCACCCCACGGATCGGCGCATCAACCACGTCTACCTCACGGATCAAGGGCGCGCCTTGCAGCGGGACCTCGACCGCGAGATCGACGCCCTCACCGCCGACATCCTCGGGCGGCTGTCTCCCGCGGACGCGGATCGCTTCCAGGACATCCTCGTCCGCGTGGGACGCGTCGAGAGCGGGGCGCCGGCATGATCGTCGCGAGGGTGCGGCGCGTGCATGACGCCTGGGTCACGCTGGCCCTCTGCTTCCTTGGCTTGCTCGCCGCCCAGGGCGTGCGGCTGTCCTTCGGCGCCTTCATGCTCCCCTGGGAGGCCACCTTCGGGGCGGATCGCGGCGCGGTCTCGCTCGTCTCGCTCCTGAGCTTCCTCGTCTACGGCCTGACGCAGCCACTCGTCGGCCGGCTGGCCGACCGTTACGGCGCCCGCCTCATCCTTTCGGGCAGCGTGCTGCTGGTTGGTCTGAGCCTGTTTGCCCTCGCCGCGGCCCGCTCACTGCCTCAACTCGCGCTCCTCTACGGGGTCGTGGCCTCGCTCGGCTTCGGCGGCGCCTCGGGCGTGGCGGCGTCGGTCGCCGTGACCGCCTGGTTCGTGGAGCGACGCGGTCTGGCCTTCGCGCTGATCGAAGCCGGCTTCGGCGCGGGCCAACTCCTGCTCGTCCCCGGCGCGCTCCTGGCCATCGACGCGCTGGGCTGGCGGTCCACCCTGGTTGTGATCGGCCTCGCCCTGTGCCTCGTCGTGTTCCCCGTGCTCCTGCTGCTGTTGCGCTCACGGCCGGGCGACGTGGGGCTGCGGCCTTACGGTGATGGGGCGAGCGGGACGGCGGCTGTCGCGACGGACGATGGGAGGGAGACGCCAAGATCGAGCATCGTCGCCACGCGAGCTTTCTGGGGCCTGGTGCTGCCCTTCTTCGTGTGCGGCTTCACCACGACGGGCATGATGGACACGCACCTCGTCCCCTACGCGCATGACATGGGCTTCTCGACCATGACCACTGGCGCCGCCATCGGCTTCCTGGCCGCCTTCAACATCCTGGGCATCCTGGCTTCGGGGCCGATCGCGGATCGCTGGGACAACCGCGCGCTGCTCGGCGGCCTCTACGGCGTCCGCGCCGTCTCGCTCATCGTCCTACTCGCGGCGCACCAGCCCGGCCAGCTCCTGTTTTTCGGCGCCCTGTTCGGCCTGGTCGATTTCGCCACGGTGGTCCCGACGCAGCTCCTGGCCTCGCGTTATTTCCGCGGGCGTGGGCTCGGCGTCGTCTTCGGCCTCCTCTCGTTGGGTCATCAGCTCGGCTCGGCGCTCGGCGCCTACGTGCCCGGCGTAGTCTACGACCGGACCGGCAGTTACGCGCCGGTTTTCGCGGCGGCCGTCGTCGTCCTCGCGGGGGCCGCTCTGTTCTGTGTCACGTTACCGCCCGCCCATCGTCAGCCTCGTCGTCCCCTCGCGGCGGCGGGCCTGGCATAACCGTCACGGTCGGCTGCCCAATAGCCCGCTGGCGCGTCCGGCACAGTAGGAGGATGTCGTGATCTTCGAGACGAAAGTGGCGCTGCTGGTGCGCGACGACTTGCTGGCCTGGCAGGGGCTCAATGTCGCGGCCTTTTTGGCCAGCGGCATCGCGGGCGCGGCGCCCGAGGCCATGGGCGAGCCCTACGAGGACGCCGCGGGACGGCGTTACGTGCCCCTGCTCGGCCAGCCGATGTTGATCTTCGCCGCGTCGGCCGCCGACCTGCTGAAAGCCCGGCGGATCGCGCTGGAGCAGGGTCTGACGACCGCCGCCTATGTCGCCGCCATGTTTGAGACCGGCCACGACGCCGCGAACCGCGAGGCCTTCCGCGCCGAACCGGCCGACACCCCCGACCTCGTCGGCCTGGCGTTGCGCGGCCTGAAGAAGGACGTGGACAAGGCGACGAAAGGACTCAAGCTGCATCCGTAGCGCCCTGGGGCATCGAAAAGGTACGGATTTGCGGGCGAGCCGTTTCCGATACCGCCCTCTCAGTGCGAGTAGACCGTCGTGACAGGCTACGTCACGACATCACTGCCGAGAGGAGACATCCCATGAAGCTGGCCGATCTCTCGCCCGCTCGCCTGGACTGGCTGAAGGACTGCCTGTACGACTCGCTGATCGAGAAGCACGAAGGGCCCTGGGACTGGGGCGGGTACCTGCTCGACAGCGAGGACCACGAGGACCACGAGGACCACGAGGACCACGAGGACCACGCCGAGTTCCTTGTCCTGGACGGCCACGAGGTGCTTTTGCCCGTCCCCGCCGACCACAACCCATACATCTCGGTGCTCCACGGCGCCGCCAGCGCCGATGGCCAGTTTGTCACCCTCTGGCTCAAAGACATGTACCTGAGCAGCCTCTACCCTGAGTACCACTACACCGAAAAGGACGCATGGTTCTGGGCCGGCCATCTGGCCGTCTGCCAGCGCGCGCCCGACGCGGACTGGTACGTCGCCGTGTTCTACCACGAGATGTACCTGCAAAGCAGCGATTCCAGCCCGGCCAGGGCGATCCTGCTGCCCCCGTGGCCCAAGCCGAACACAGTTACGCCTGCGATTTGAGCGCCATGATCTTGTTGTGCGTCATTTTTGACGTACAACAAGGTCAACGGATAATAAACTTTTGATGGCTGAGCATAGCGTAAGCCAATGGTCAGCGTAGGATGTCACCCGCCGGTATAGCGATACGATATGGATACACAGAATCGTGGTTATACGACGGACCTGTCCGGCGCCGCAGAGCCATTGCCGACGAGGTCGGCGAGCCTGATAGCATAGGAGGACAACAACGCGGCGCAAGCGAGAGGATGCCTGGCGCGCAGGGATAGGGATAGTGGAGAGGATGAGCGAGTCGTCGTGGCGCTTCGGGACCGATTCCATGGAGGGCGGGCTAAGGGCGACGCTCCTCGCCGTCCTCGTCGTCCTGGTCTCGTGGCCCGCGTCGCGACGTATCCCGGCGCCAGGACGTGAGGTGTGGGAGGCGCGGGCGCCGGCCCAAGCGTGCCATGGCGCGTCACGCCCGCCGGCGCCGACCGATGTCCGGGAGCTGCGCTGTTTCCTCGATCCTTTCTTTGCCCATCACATGGCGGAGCGTCACGTCCCCGGCGCCGTGTTCGTGCTCGTCAAGGACGATAAGATCGTCTTCGCACGGGGCTACGGCGACGCGGATCTAGCGCGCGCGGCGCCGGTGGTCCCCGATCGCACCATCTTCCGCGTCGCCTCCGTCTCCAAACTGTTCACGGCTACAGCGGTGATGCAACTGGCCGAGCAGGGACGGGTGCGATTGGATGTTGACGTCAACCGCTACCTGCGTCGCCTTACCATCCCGGCGACGGGTCTCCGGCCGATCACCCTGGACCCCCTACTCACGCAGAGCAGCGGCTTCGATCTGCCCGGCATCGGCAACGTCACACTCTCCGCGTCGGGGTTGCGGCCGCTTGGGACGTATCTCGCCCAGAACATGCCGCCGCGCATCGCTGCGCCAGGTGAACTGTACCTCTACTCCAACTACAACACCGCGCTTGCCGGGTACCTGGTCGAGGCGGTCTCCGGTGAGCCGTTCGACCTCTACATAGCGCGGCACATCCTGGCGCCACTGGCGATGCACCATAGCAGCTTTGCGCAACCGCTGCCCACGTCGCTCAGGCCCGACCTCACCGTCGGCTATGATGGAGCGGCGTCGCCGCACCCACAACCGTTCGAGTATTACAGTGACGCGCCGGCCGTCGCGCTAAGCGCCACGGGGACGGACATGGCCCACTTCATGATCGCCCAGCTCCAGGGCGGCCGCTACGGGCTGGGGCGCATCCTGCGGACGGCGACGGTCCGAGAGATGCAGCGCCAGCACTTCAGCAGCTATGCGTCCCAGGTGGGCTATCCTCCTCTGCCCGGCATGGCCTACGGGTTCGAGCGGTACGACCAGAACGGTCGCCTGTTCCTGTCGAAAGATGGGCAAATCGGGGATGACGCCAGTTTGCTGACCCTGTTGCCCGATCAGCGCCTCGGCTTCTTTGTCGCCAGCAATACCGGGGACAACGGCTACATGTATGACCTGCAGCGGGAGTTCATCAACCGCTACTACCCGGCTGCGCCACGAACCGCGCGCCCGGCCACCCCTGTCGGCGGCGACCTGATCTCCGACGTGGCGGGGAGTTACTGGGACAACCGCTACTCGCGGCACACCCTTGCCAAGATGGGACAGTTGCTCCAGGAGATCACGGTCACGGCCGACGGGCCGCGTACGTTAACGATCCATTTCGCCGACGGCAGCACCGTGCCCCTGACCGAGGTCGCCCCGTTGCTGTTCCAAACCGTCTTCGATTCCACGGTCTACTACTGGGCGTTCCGGCGCGATGCGCAGGGCCACATCATCCGCCTGGTGGGCGGCAACAATGTCTACGACCGTGTCGCCTGGTACGACACAACAACCGTCCAGGCCGGCCTGATCGCGGCGTTCGCCCTCATCTTCCTGTCGGCATGCCTCCGCTGGTTGCTTGGCTCACTGCGTCTCCCTCCCCCTCGTGGCCCTCGTGGCCCTCGCGGCCCGTTCCCTCCCCGCCCGTCTCGCGTCTGGGCGGAGGCGCTTGCCCGCCCTCTGGCTGGCCTGACAGGAGCCCTCAACCTCATCTTCGGGCTCGGCCTGTTCCTGCAGCAGGGCGCCACGAACGCCTACGACGTGCCCCCCGGTCTGATCGCGGTGCTGTGCATCCCGCTGCTGACGACGGCGCTCGCCGCGGCGCTAGCCATGGACACAGCCCTGGTATGGCGAAATGGCTCCTGGTCACGATCGGGCCGCGTACACCTGGTGGTAGTGAGCCTCGCCGCACTGGCCTTCATCCCTTTCCTTGTCCATTGGAACCTGCTCGGCATCCACGTCTAACGCCCGATCGTGCCCTGCTTATGCTGCCCGGCGCCGCGTCAGGAGGCGGCCGGCGCCGGGGTGGCCTCGACGGCCAGCCCGCGTGACGGTCGGGTCGTCCGCCACGTCGATGTAGGGCTTGTTCCAGATGATGCCGACATCACGGCGGTTCAGCGGCGCAGTGAGTTAGTGTTTATCCTGCGTTGGGGTGGGGCGGTTCGAGGTGTAGCAGGAGGTAGATGGCCTGCTCGAGGGCGGGTACGTCGTGGACCTCGGCGTCGGGCCGCTCGTCCCACGAGCGCGGCTGCTGGTCGCGGTGGCGGCCGGTGCGCAAGAGCACGGTGGGCATGCCCAGCGTGCGGGCCGGGACGATGTCGTTGTCGATGCGGTCGCCCACCATCACGCAGTCCTCTGGGGCGACGCCGAGACGGTGGCAGGCGCGCAGGAACAGGCGCACGTTGGGCTTGGAGAGGCCGGGCGCGTCGTCGTCCTCCCGGTCGTGGAAGTAGCGGCCGATGCCGTGCTCGTCGTAGCACGCCAGGATCGTGCGGGGACTGCCGGGGACGTTGGTGGCGCAGGCCGCGCCCATACAGGCGCGCCAGCGCCTCCCGCATGCCCGCACGCAACTGGAAGATGCGGCGCTCGCCAGCGCGACTTTGGAAGACACTGTAGACGCGCGCGGCGAGGTCGGCGTCCTGGCCGGCCAGGTACCAGACCATGGCGCGGTAGGTGTCGGGCGCGAACGCGTCGACAGCCCGGCGCACCGCGGCGGCGAACGTCGCGTCGTCGACCGGATGGCCAGCATCGGCGAAGGCCTCGCGGATATGCCGGTCGATCAGCCGCTCCCGCGCGACCTCGGTGTCGATGGGGCCGCCGACGTCGAAGAGGACTCCTTGCACGGTCATCACTGCTACTCGATGTTGTCGCCGAATCGGGGGCGGCGCTCGCCGCCGAACAGGGGAGCCTTCCAGGGGCCGTTCGCGTTGCCTCTCAAGTCGCAGTCCAGGACATCGTCCTCGGCGTGGTGATAGAGCCGGATTGCCCACTCGCCGTTGTTGCCGATGGCGCCGCCGCGAATACGGACGCTGGCGCCCTCATGCACTTCGACGCCGGAGTGGCCGTTGTCCGCGATGGTGCAGTCGTCCAGCGCGCCGCGGCCGTTGATGTCGAGGAAGACGCCGGCGCCATGACTCTCGCCAATGCGGCTTTTGCGCGCCATCACCTGGGCATAGTTGGCGACGATGATTCCGTCGAACAGGCTGCCGATGATCGTGCAGTCCTCGATTGTCGCCTGACTATCGCGGTTCAGATAGAGGCCAGACTCCCCGCTACGACGGATGTCGCAGCGGCTGGCCACCACGCCGCTCTCGCCGTCGGCGTAGATGCCGGTGCCGTCGTTCGCCTCGATGGGACAATCCTCCACGGTGACGCGACTATGCCTCAACACGGCCAGCGCGCTGTCGCGTCCGTCGCGAATCGCACAGCGCCGCAGCATCGCCTCGGCCCCATTCATCAAGAGGACCGCCGCGCCCGCGCTGCCGGTTATCTCACAGTCCTCGAGCGTGCCACGCGCGCCGTGCGTACCGTCGAACAGAATACCGGGTCCGCTCGCGTCGCGGATCGCGCAGCGTCGCAGGAGGGATTCCGTTGCCGGGCCGTCGACCAGCACACAGCAACTTGTCCCCGTGGAGGTCAATTGACACTGCTCAAGGGTCAATCGGCCTCGGACGACATGGACGGTTGCCGACCCCTCGGGCGCCCCGTTCGTCTCTACTGTCCGCAGGGTCAGCCCGCGCACCGTCGCCTCACTCGTATGCACGACCAGGCAGGGCGCGCGGTTGCTCACCACGCTCACCGACCCTGCTCCCGCTCGCGCGGCCAGGACGATCTCAACGGGATGATCGATGATAAGAGACTCGTCGTAGGTCCCCGGCCCCACCTCGACACGAGCGTGTGGCCGCGCGTCCCGGAGCGCGTCGCCGATGCGCGTATAGAAGCCATGCCTTTGCCCGCCCTGTGCGACCTGTAGCACCTGGGCTGGCGGCGCCGGCGATGGCTGTACCGACGCCGGCTGCGCTGGCGTCGCCCGCGCGGGTACGATGGGCGGGGGCGCCGGAGGCGCGGGTACGATGGGAAGCGGCGGGGGAGCCGCGACAGGTTGACCAGAGCGACGAGAGGAGAGCGAAGGCGGGCCTATCACGGCGTGGAGCGCGTTTCTCATGGCCGCGGCGTCGGGGAAACGATCCACGACGGCGAACGCGGTTGCCCGCGCCACGACCGCGGAGAGAGAGGCGGGGACCTCGGGGACGAGCGTGTCGGGGGGCGGGAACAGCGCGCGCATGGCCCCCTCCACGTCGAGGCCGTCGCGCCGCAGCCGCGCGTACGTGGCGTCGGGACGCCGTCCGGTCAGCAGCGCGTGCAGCGTCGCGCCCAGCGCGTAGAGGTCGCTGCGCGGCTCGGCGCGGCCGAGCACCTGCTCCATCGGCACGTAGCCCCAGGTACCGATGGCAGTGCCGCCGGAGCCGGCGAGCCGGCGAGCGATGCCGAAGTCGATCAGCACGGGGACGCCCGGAGCGCCCGCGCGGACATCCACGATGGCGTTGGGCAACTTCAGGTCGCGGAACACGAAGGGCGGCGCCTGGCCGTGCAGGTAGGCCAGCACGTCGCACAGCGCCATCCCCCAATCCACCACGATACGCCCGGGCACGCGGCCTCCGGCGTCGACGAGCGTCTCTTCCAGCGTCTTGCCGGGCACGTAGTCCATGGCCAGGTAGAAAGGGCCGGCCGCGGCGTGGGCGGTCCAGTAGGCATGGATAACGGGGATAGCGGGATGTTCCAGGCTCAGCAGCGTGCCGACCTCGCGCTTGAACCAGCCGACCGCCTCGCGCTTCTCCTCGGGCGAGCCGAGCGGCATATCCAGCAGTTCTTTGATGGCTACCTGACCCGTTGCGGGGTCCTGCGTATCGTCCGCCAGGTAGACGCGCCCAAAGGCGCCGCTGCCCAGCACGGCAGCGATGCGGTAGCGCCCCTGCAACAGGGAGCCCGGCGAGAGCGTAGTGGCGGAGGCGCCTGAGCCGTGCGGGGTCGCGTAGCCCGGCGGCGAGGCAAAGCCGTCGAGCCCCGTCGTCGGCGCCGCGGGTATAGGCGCGGCCGCGTCCGTCAGGCGCAGCCCGCACGTCGGGCAGTAGCGCGCTGTACCCGGGCACACTATCTGGCATGCCGGGCAGATCATGGTAAAGCCTCGCTCCTGGCCGTTCTCGTCGTCTCCAATGACAGAAATGGAGGGCCGAGATAGAATAGGCCGCTCCTCGGCACAGCTATTGCAGGCCAAGCTCAGGGCAGCATTGGTTCCACGATGCGCACGACCTCGCGGGCCGTGTCCAGCGCCGTCATCCCTCGGCCTGCCCCGGTAAACCGCCGGGCAGGGTTCCTGGCTGCGCGTCGGGATAACGCGTCGGCGCATAGTACAGATCGAGAGATCGCAGATCGCTGACGCGATGCTGGATCGCTTGCTGGAGCGGCGCATCGAGGCGGCCGAACAAATCCATGATGCCATGCACACGAGGCGGTGCTGTGTTCGTACTAACGATGGAGGCTTTGAATAGTAGCTCCACGCACTGCTGAGCGTTGAAGCAGGTCTGCGGCCAAAGTTGGGCCTGGTAGAGTACCTCGGCCGCGTCCAGACTGCGATACGCGCTCTCAACCCATGGCCGCGCTGCAGCGTTCATAAACCACCTTCCCTTTCGCGTCTATCTCATCGCGTATAAAGGGTTGCGTACTCTTCATGTATTCCCATTCACTCGGCGTGTACACAAAGAAATCGACTGTTACTATCGGGCGTACCCGATGTATAACCAGTCGTTGCCGTTCCATGAAAGGCAGTTCTGTCTCCGTTACCACGACGAGATCCAGATCGCTCCACTCATGCACGTCATCTCGGGCGAACGACCCGAATAGCACGATGCGCTCTGGACTCATCTCGCGCGACACAATGTCGACGAAACGATCCAACTCAACCCGCAGCAATTGCGCGCGTTCCTCGTGCATAGACGCTTACCCTTAAGACTGCTTTGCGAAAGTTCGGGATGTGTTATGGGATACGATGCTCACGATCACGCCTAATGCGACCAACGGCCCATACCCATAGTTATAGTGCAATTCGTCGATCTCGCGCTCCCGCCGCCCAAGAACGACCGGTGTGCGGGACAATCAGAGCCCCGCGTCGCGCAGTTGCTCGCGCAAGTAGGCGGCGTAGGCGTCGCGGTCGATCTCGAGCAGGACGCGCGTGGGATCGGGCAGCGGCTGCTGCCACAACCAGGCGACGCGCAGCCAGAAGCCCGGCACGGCCCGCGAATTGTACACGCCAGCGCTGTCTGGAGGCGCCACCTGATAGCGGCCCGCGTCGTCCAGTTGATAGAAGATGGCCCGCTTGCGGCGCGGGCGCGGGTCGATCAGCCAGTACTCGGGAACGCCGCCCTCCTGGTACTCGGCGAGCTTTATCTGCTGGTCGCGCCTCACGCTCTCCGGCGACACCACCTCGACCACCAGATCGGCCGGTCCATGGAGGAAGTCTTGCTCGAACCGGTCGAGGTGGTCCTGGGCCACGAAGATGACGTCGGGCTCGCGGCCCGAGCGCGGCAGCTTCATCTGGTAGGGTCCGTCGATGACCGCGCCAAGCGCGTGGATGCGCACGAACGTCGTCAGGAGGTCCTGGAGGAAATAGGCGATAGTCTGGTGGCGTAGACTTGCCGGACTGCTCATGATCTCCATGACTCCATCGACCCACTCGGCGCGCGAATCCTCGTCGACCGCGTCGAGGAACTCTTCATAGGTCATATAGGGGGATGAAGACGATGGGGGCGACGGATCGCGGCGCCGGTTGGCGTCTGGGTATGGCATGGAAGCCGCTTTGGATCGCCTGGTCATAGAGGTCACTCGCTAGCGGTAGAATGGGTGGATGCTGTTTGGGGCAGTATAGCATGTAGGTCGGACAGGGAGGTGATCTCCGCGTCCGGCGGCGCCTCGCTCTCCAGGACGACGCCGGTGCGATTGAGCCACACGGCATAGATGCCAGCGGCTTGCGCCCCAACGATGTCGCGCGCCGGGTTGTCGCCGACCATGACCGCTTGCGCGGGCGGCACGTCGAGCGCCTCCAACACGTGCGTGAAGATGCGCGGGTCTGGCTTGCCGATGCCCTCCTCACCGGAGACGACGATGGCGTCAAAGAGGTCGCCCAGCCCTAAGCCCTGTACCTTCTCACGCTGCAAGTCGGGGGCGCCGTTGGTGAGGATGGCCAGGAGGTAGCCCCGCCGCCGCAGGTCTTGCAGCACGGCCTCGACCTCGGGAAACACGACGTGGCGCAGCCGCCGCGCGCGCATAAACCCCTCCGCCAGCGCCTCGGCCAGCGGCGCATCGTCGACGCCGCACTCGGCCAACGCCCGCGACCACACTATACGGCGATAGGCCGGCGCCCAGCGGCGCAGGCTGGCGAGGCGCGGGTTGGCGTCGTCGCCGTGGCCATCAAAGCGCGCCCACAGCCCCTCGACCGAGCCGATGCCGATAGCCTGGCAGTAG
>JAABUX010005030.1_pt1 | contig 16409 bp, 15 predicted proteins | sample 5561851 | NCBI WGS metagenome assembly JAABUX01 (sample SAMN10711883, study PRJNA513361) | rock metagenome | isolation source: Antarctica rocks | place: Antarctica: Victoria Land, Richard Nunatak red sandstone | collected 2016-01-03 | reverse complement strand
CATTGGCGTCATGCGCCCCTATCGCGAGGGGAATCACCACGAGAAGGATGCAGACACCAACCACCGCAACGACAAGAGATGCTAGAACGATCAGCCATCGTCGCCATCGTCGCCATCGTTGCCATCGCCGCATGATGCCCTTCTTGGTATACCTACGAAATCCGCGGCCCGGCCGGGGGTGCGGTCAGCGCCCCCTCCCATAGCTCGCCTTGCGCTGACGGTAGGCTTGGGCGCGTAGGGCGTTTTGTTCGCGCTTCACCTCGTCGCGGCAGAAGTCGCAGTAGATCGAGGCCGGCCCGCGTTCCCCCCTCATCACTGTCTCGCGCTCCCCACATCGAGCACACTTAATCCGCTTCGCTTTAACCGCCATTTCTACCCCCTTTTAGACCGTCACGCAAGTATTATAGAAAACCTGCGTGACGGCTGTCAAGCGCCCCTTTCTCCCCTTGGAGAACGTGGGTCGGATACCTCGCCGCAAAGGAAACTAGGCGAGGAAAAGGCGGACCCACCACGGCCGCGACCGCCGCACAAGGCGCAGGCGCTCGACCTCCCGCTCGGCCACTTCACGGCGGCCGCGCTCCCGGCCCAGCTCCTCAGCCTGCTGCCACATCGCGGCATGTAGCCCAGCCAATTCCTCGGCCTGGCGCTCGTTCAATTCCACAAGGGGGGTAACAACCTCTCGTACAAGTGTTGTGAGGGTTCCAACAGTTGGAGGGGTTGGAAGGGTCACATTGGGAGGGTCACAACCCCTACCAATCTCACCACCAATACCGCTATTTTGCTCATGATAGAGCGATACCAAGTCGTTGGACCCTCCCTTGACCCTCCCTCCAAATTGTGAGGGGTCTTGTGAGGGGATTGGTAGGGGTTGGTAGGGGGTCGCGTGGAGGGCCTGGTCGATGTGAGCGCGCGGGATGGCGAAGGCCTCCCCGTAGGGGGTCAGGACCTTCTCGGCGGGGATGCGGCCGTTCTTGATCCGATTGCGGACCGTGTTCGGATGGACACCTAACAGCGCGGCGGCTTCCCCGATGGTCACATGTTCGCCGGTCTCCACTGCAGCGCTCACGGCTCAGGAAAGAGGCGGGCAACAGCGTAGGTGAAGCCCGGTACCACGTCCTCGCCGTCGAGTACGTCCTCGACCCCCAGCGCGGTCGGTGCGTCGTCACCGGGATGCCACACGTCCACGCGCTTGTAGCGCGGCCAGATAACCCACACCAGGCGCGTCCCGAAGTGGAGGTAGGTTTGTGCCTTCGCCCCCATGCCCGGTGCAAATTGGTTCTCGGATGCAACCTCGACGGCAAGGTCGGGGGCGAGCTGCCAGCCGCGGCCGTAGTAGTCGGGCGACGTGAGCGGCAGCACGCGATCAGCGCGGACAAAGGCCACGTCGGGGGCGACCTCCGTGTCCAGCGGGTGCGCGGGATCGAGGCGGTACCCGCCCTGCTCGCCGCTCACCATCCCCAGGGCGTGATCCTCGACATAGGTTTGCAGGCGGGCGAGCAAGCGCGTTCCGACATTCGATGACCCTGGACTACTCAGCGGCATACGGACCAAGACCCCTTCGATAAGCTCATAGCTCCATCCGTCGTCGGGGATCGCGTGCAGCTCGTCCACCGTCATGGGCGGCATGTTGGGCACGACCTCCGCCCAGGGGGCGACGGACGCCGGGGGCCGTGTCGATGTGATGCTCATGTCTCGATTGTCCTCCGTTCATGGTGCCGGGTCAAGCGGGCGGGCCACGGCAGCGAGCGCGGCGCGATCCGGGGCGGTCAGCGTCCGGGTGCTGGCCCGCAGCGTGTCCGCAGCCACCTGGCGCAGGGCGTCGGCGACCATTTGCCCTGGTTCGCGCAAGTAGACGCCGGAGAGCACGCGCAAGGCGACGGCCTCGGCCGGCGTGAGATCGACCAGGAGCGTATCAGGCGCGCTCATGGCTGCACCACAAAAGCGACCTGGAGCCCTGGCCGCACCCGCGCCGCGCACTGCTCGATCTTCGCCCGGAGCCGCGCGTCTAACCAGCGCTGATGAAACGCGTCGGGAACGGCCACGGTGAGCACGTCGCCGGCGTCGGCGAGTTGGCGCGCGGTCGTAAACCAGCGGGCGATATTCGCGGGCGTCATGACCTGACCCGCCTCGGCCGTGATAGCTCCCCAGGTGTCGGACGGGGACGCGGTAGGCGGCAACGCTGGCGGCGCTGCACCTGGCTGCGGCTTCGTGTGTTCGGTGCGCCACGGCGGCGGGGCCGTGTCCGGTCTTGTTAGGCGCGCTAGGACGCCGAAATAGTAGGCCATGGGGTTCGCAATGGGCTTGGGTGGCTTGTTCCGTCGCCGCGCCTCGATCGCCGTGCGGGTGTGCAGCCGCGCCTCCTCCATCAGCGCCAGGAACGGGCCGACGTCGAGCCGCGCGGCCGTCATGAGCTTGTAAGCCCGTGTGACGCTGGCGAGTGGGTGGGCGCGGTCGCCCAGCTCCTCGCCGATGGCCGTGAGTGGTTCCACAAGGGCCTGATAGGCGGCGTCAAGGCGGCCCTGTGGTCGCACCTCGCTTGTGTCCGCGAGGTTCATGGCCTCCTCGTCGTGCGGTACCTCAGACATCATTGCAACGGGGGTAGGGGGTACCGATACCTCGTTACCGATCATCTTAGGTACGTCTTCGTTAGCCCTGTCCTCACAGGACAGGGGGGGGCTGTTCTCACAGGACAGGGGGGGGCTGTCCGCGCGGGACGCCTGCCACGCCGCCCGCTGCGCCTCTTTATGCACGGCCATCTCCCGCTCGGCGGCCGCGAAAAGGGGCGCGAAGCTGTAGCTGTTGGGCAAGCGTTCGTTCCGAAGTCCGGTGTGCTCATGCACGACCACGTAGCCCTTAGCCTTGAGGTCGGCGAGCATCTCATACACCTGGCGCTCACTGGTCATGAGGTCCTCGGCGAGTTGCGGGATCGCCGGTTCGGGCAGGCCGGCCTCGGTCCATGACCCCCGGATCGCCACGACCAGGCCGAGCTGCGCGGCGCTCAGGCCGAGGTGCCGATAGCGTCCGAGGGCGTTGGGGAGCCGGAACCAACGCCCGTCAATGGCGCGGTCGTCAGCGAGAAGGGGCGTGGGGAGGCTGGATGGGTGGTTGACGGACGCGGGCGCACTGGATAGACTCATAGCAGACCTCAGCAGGTTTTGTGACGCCCCGCGTCGTGTGCTTTTTCCGGCTAAAGAAATGGGCACATGGCACGGGGCGTCATTTTTTTGCGAGGGCACCCCCCGCAAAGCTTGCTCGGAGTGTACCGCTTTTTGCCCCCGGCGTACAGCCGCGCGCCGCCGCCGCACATAGCTTTCAGGTATCGCAATGAACACACCCGTAGTTGTCACGCTCGACGGCGACGGTGGACGTTTGCGCATCGAGGTCGAGCGGAGCGACGCGCAAGCGTCCTGCGACGGCTGGGCGCGGTGTTATCTCGTCACGCAAGCCGGCGAGACGTACCTGGGTGCGGGAACTGGGGATACGGTGCTGCCTCGACTCCTGGCGTCCCTCGGCGATCCGCCGCCGGGTACATCTGGTGCCGCCTATTTCGGGTGTGATGCACACCTCGTCGTCTCGCTGACCGAGGCGTGGTGCGGCATATACGTCGCGGCCGACGAGATGCTTCGCCATGTATTTTTCCTCAATGGTCTCGCTCACGTCGAGTGCATCGGCCACATCACGCTCTTGCCTGTCCAGTGGGTCACGTGGCAGCGGCGCTTAACGACTGCCCTCTCTCGGATCATGTGCTAGACAAGGATCGGGATCGCCGCAACCACCGCCCGCGTTTCGTCCCCCCCGCCAACCGCCTACTACACATAACCAAGAGCCGCCCGCACTTTCTCTGTTTTATCGTTGTGAGGCAAGGGTATGCTAGTTACTATGTGCAGCCTCAGACGACCACAATTATTGCCCGCCTACTGCACAGCAATGATATCGAAGAGTTGGAGGAGGGCCATGACTATTAGGGCTATCCCGCTCGTCGTCAGCGCTATATTCCTTGTGTTATGTCTGGCGCAGTCCACACTTGCGCATCAAGTTCACGCGGCTGGCCCACAATTACCCGATCCGTGCATGGCGCCTGTTGGATCGGTACGCCTTTTTATTAGGGGAGGCAGCGAGACTCCCCAATGGGTACTGCACGGGGGCGGCAACATATTCTCCCTGTCCTTATTTCCCGATGAGCGCAATTCAGCATCTCCTCCAGGAGACACGCCTGGTGTATTCTCCTTTGACCATGGTCCGACGATGTACACCGGCTTGGTCCATGCGTTTCGCCATGGGGCGCGTCAGCATCTGTGTTTCGGCGGCCCAGTCTTTGCAGAGACAGAGGGTAATCATGGGCGCACCTCCGTGCAGGGTATACCTATACGACTAGACGGCTTGATAACCGGCAGGATGGTCAGCGTTACCCTCGTCGTGGGACGCGCGACGTACTGGGTCTATGGTAGTTCGCGTGTCATATGGCCGCGTCCACCTGGACAAGCCTAGCCGCGAGATGATATACTGAAAGAGTCAGTTTGAGCCAGGCCGCGCGCCGAGGCTCTTTTTTTGTGCCCTTTTTGGCCCCTCTCGACCCCGTTCTGGCTGGTGATACGACGGGTGTATCGGACTTTAGACGGGGGACGCCGGCCGTTCTGGGGGGGAGACAACGATTCGCGCAATTTGGGGCCATTTATGCACCCGCCGCTTTCTGTGACGAGTTTTGAGCCCTCATTCCCGCCCATTGATCGTCATGGACGGATGACGAGGGCGGCAGATGGCCGCTCTCTCGTCACGAAAGGAACATTCTGCGACGACCTTTCCGCTTTGAGTCGCCGCTCCTCCGTCATTAATGCGACCGGATAGGCCAAATTGACGCTATTTATGCGAAATGGCCCAAAAATGAAGGAATCGTTGTCTCTCCCCTTCTGTGCGCGGCCCACAAGAGCGAGCGAGGGCGCGCGGACCTGATGGCCGGGGAGACGCGGGGCGCGCGGGGGCGTGGCGCTCAACGCGTCCTAGACGGTCACCCCTGGGCCGCGTGACGGGCACCAAGAGGCGCTAGGGCGTCCCTTGAGCGCGCCAGTGGGCCTTTGGGGCTATAAGCGCCTCCTGGCGGCTCCTGGCGGCTCCTGGCGCGCTCAAGGGACGCAGGGCAGGTTATCGCGTTCGTCCAGGTCGTCGGGAACGCCGGCGCGGTGGGGTTGTAGGGGCGGTGAGGCCCCGAGCGGAGCGAGGGGCCAGGAGTTTTGCAGCATGCAAAACACACCTTGCTCCCACCCGCTAAACGCGGTAGTGTTTCACACAAGACCGCCACGGCGGGAGAAAGAGCGGGGGTAGTGATGGCGACGTGGGGGCGGGGGGGACGGCCGCGTAAGGCGGCAGAGGAGCGGCGCACGGAGCGGGTCGCGCTGTACCTGACGCCGGCGGAGCGCGCCGAACTGGAACGGCGTACGGCCATGACGGGCTGGCGCGATGTGGGGGCCTACGTGCGGCGGGCGATCATGGCGCAGCGGTCGCCGCGCGCCACGGTCCCACAGCTCAACATCCAGGCATATGGGAAACTGGCGGCGACAACGGCGAACCTCAACCAATTGACGCGGCACCTCAACGAGGGGGGGCAGCTCGACGCGACGACGGCGGCGAGGCTCGCGGTGGTATTGGAGCGCCTGGACGGGGAGGTCCGCGCGCTCCGGTTGGGACTCCTGGGCATCAAACGCACGCAGGAGTCATCTGCGGGCGCGTCGAGCGCAGGGTTTGCGAGCGCCAGCGAGCAGAACCCGTAGTGAGTTACGGGTGTGCTGCGCGGACCCTCACGAGGGCCGCGCCGTCCATTCTTTTTCCAAGGAGTCGGCCGTTGCCTGCGTCGAGCCAGGGGTAGGCGAGCAACCGTAGCTCACGATGGTTGCTCACTCGCTGGCGCTCGCTCAAAACCTGCGCTCGTCGCGGCGAACGCAGCATTTTGCGGGAGGCCCCCCAGGGCCGATCCGACAAAATGTGGAGTGAGTCCACATTGCGCACGCAATGCCCCCGCAGCCCTGGTTCTGGCCCCAGTGTCCCGCTTTGCGGGCACGGCCGGCTAAGGTGAAAATGCCAGGCTATCGCGTCACGAGGCTGAGGATCAGCGCGATGACAGCCAGCATGCTTGCGCCACCGAGCACAGCCTGCCGTAGTGATCGTATTGGTGTTTGTTGCTCCGGCGCGGGGAGGCTACGCCGCAGCCAGTAGAAGAGGGCACCCCCACAGGCACCTCCCATAGCACTGGCGATAACCAGCACAACCAACGAGTCATACCAAACCGTCGTTTCTTCCCTTGAGCTTAGGTGTAGCCCCAGCACGATACTGTCGGCGATGGCCCCTACCGGCCACATGATAAGTATGAAGGCAAGGAACATCATCAGCACCGCGCCAATCAGCGCCATCACAACGCTGAGGACGATAGCTAGCCGACTCCATCGTTCGGTACGTCTAAAGCGCCGCCACCATGTTTGTGGGGGCGACGGGCTGAATTTCATGTCTATCTCTGCCTCCGGTGACGGCGCCTCGGTAACACTACGAAATCCGCGGCCCGGCCGGGGGGGTGCGGTCAGCGCACCCCCCGATAGCTCGCCTTGCGCTGGCGGTACGCCTGGGCGCACAGGGCGTTTTGCTCGCGCTTCACTTCATCACGGCAGAGGTCGCAGTAGATCGAGGCTGGCCCCCGCTCCCCCCTCATCACTGTCTCGCGCTCGCCACACCGGGCGCACTTGATGCGCTTGTGCTTGATCGCCATAGCCTGTATCTCCCCCCTTTTAGGCCGTCACGCAAGTATTATAGAAAACATGCGTGACGACTGTCAAGCGCCCCGTTCTCCCGCCGTGGCGGCCCTGTGTGACCCCCGTGGAGGGCGCGGAGCAAGGTATGTTTCCGTGACACGGAAACGCCCGCCGGCGCTCGCTGCGCTCGGCCGCTCGACGACGCGGCAGGCCAGCGCCTGAACGCCTCGTCAGCGACGGGACGCCCGCGACACGCTCCAATGCCCCAGGAGCCACAGAGCGCCGTTTTGCGGCCACCTCCCACGTAGGGGCGCTCTCACCAGTCCTACGCGCCGCCTGCGTCCTCTGAACGCGTCCTGACACGCTGCTGGACCCCCGCAGGAGCGTCGTCGGGACGGCCGTCCCGGCGCGTCGTCGCCCAAACGTGTAGACTAGCGGCTAAGGAGCTACGACAGCTCGCTGCACATAGTAACTAGCGTACCCCCCCAACGACCGATAGCCCGGCCGTATCGTTTGCCAGACGTGAACGCGGGGCACCTAATAATGGGGGTATCTAATCGCTATGTGCAGATTAGGAATCTTCATGCGGGGGGAGGCCCCGCCCAAAAGAAAACGCGCCGGCTGTACATATTCTTGGCAGAATCAGCCGACGCGCGCCCTAGCCCCAAGGGACGTACAACGCCCAAAGGAGTACACCATGAGCGTACAATCTGCCGCCGTCGCCGTCAATCCCTCTTTCGCGCCCGCCTGGTCCACCACCGCTACCCCTGATTGGGTGTTCGACGACGTAGCGCCCGACCTGGGGGAAGCGCCCCTCAAAGCCTTGCTCTACATCGTGCGCCGCACCTCGGGCTTCCGCAAGAGCGCGGACGCCATCAGCCTGAGCCAGTTCCAGCACGGCATCGTCACCCGCGACGGCCGCCACCTCGACAAGGGCTGCGGCGTGACGCACCGCACGACCTTGCTCCGCGCGCTCGACGAGTTGGAGGCGCGGGGCCTTATCGGTCATCAGGGCGCGATCCACGCGGACGGCGGGCACGCCACCACGGTTTATTACCTCCTCGGGCCGGGCCAGGGGGGTAGTGCGGCCAGCGCACCCCCCCCCCGCTCCCGCGACAGGGGGGGGGTAGTGCGTTCAACGCACCCCCCCCTAGTGCGCCAAACGCACCCACAACAAACAGACGTACCAACAAACAGGAATATCGAAAGATCGATGCCCCCTACCCCCGTTGCATTGATCGCTGAACCACGAACCAGCGATGCGGCCGCCCCGCTCGCCGGCGATCCCGCCTCTGACGACAACACCGCGTCACCCCAGGCTGTTCCAGCCGCCCCGCCACAGCGCCGCCTCGACGCCGACTATCAGGCGCTCGCCGGCCCGATCGCGGCCGTGGTGGAGCGCCTGGGGGACGGCGCGCCGCCGTGGGCCAGCGTCAGCCGGGGCTACGGCCTGATGACCCGCGCGGGGCTCGATCTGCCGGCGTTCCTGGCCCTGCTCGACGAGGCCGAATTGTTGATGCGCCCGAGCCTGCCCCACATCGAGAAGCCCATAGCCTACCTGTTCCGCGTCGTCGAAAGCCTCATGCACGCCGCGCCACAACCGCCCCGCGCGCCGGCGCGGCCCCGCAGCGGCGCGCCCGCGCCGGCGTCCCCCTCACCAACCCCGGCCCCCCCGCAGACGGCCGACGCGTGGGGCCAGGTCCGCGCCGCGCTGGCCGACGTGCTCACCCCTGAAAACTACGCGCGCTGGTTTGCCCCGACCCACCAGATGCACTACACCGACGGCGCGCTGACGGTAGCGGTCCCCGACGCCTTCCATCTCCACTGGCTCGACGAGCGGCTACGGGCGAAGATCGAGGCGTGCGCCGCGCCCCTGTTGCCGGGAACGCGGGTGCTCTTCGTGGTGGAGGCGCGGGCCTGAGGGGCCGGTTTCCCCGCGTGCGCCGGGTCCGCCCCTTCTTTTCCAAGTAGTCCCGTACGCCTGCGCTTCCGCGTGCTCGCTACAACCGTCTACGCTGGCCGTGAGGCTTGTGCGGAGCAAAAGTGTAACTCACTACACATTTGGTCGGGCGCGGGGCGCCCTCACAATGTTTTGTTCGCACCAAGCAACGAGACAGCGGAGGGAACGGAGTTCCTGTAGTGGGTACAGGCCCGCTGCGCGGCACCGCCCAAGTGCGTTTGTGAGCAAACCTGGACTCACTCCAGGTTTTGCTCGCTGCCGCTCGCATAAACCCTATGCTCGCTCGACGAATGCAGGGTTTTGAGAGAGGCCCCTAGGCCGACCGCTAAAACCCGTAGTGAGTTACGGGTGCTTGCCTACCCCGAGCTTGGTTACAGGCAACGGCTGACTACTTGGAAAAAGAATGGATGGCGCGCGGCTCTGGCAGAGGGTCGCGCGGCGATCCTGTAGCTCACTACGGGAACTTCTGGCCCCCCCGAGCTATGCCCCTATCCGGGGCCGCTCGGGGGCCAGAAGTTCCCTGCGTTCGGCGCGGTGAACGCAGCATTTTGCGGGAGGCCCCCCAGGGCCGATCCGGCAAAATGTGGAGTGAGTCCACATTTGCCCAAATGCCCCGCCGGGGCCACGGTCCTCGCCCCCAGTGTAGCGCCTCCCGCCGGCGCTGGCTACTGGGAATAATAAAGGCACCCACGCTGCTAACGCCCATCTCTTTCCCAGTAGCCGTTTCCCAGTAGCCGTCGGTCGCATCCACGCCCAAGCAGGGTATCCAGTATGATTGGAACGTAAAACCGGCGCAAGCCCTACTCTGCTTCTCACCCCCCGCGTTGCTGAAGGATAAAATCGTCACACACGAGGTCGCGGAATGCGGCGAGTGCCCGGCCGACAAACAGACCATCGGTCGCTTGCCAGGACAGGGGGACGATGAGTTGTTCGGCGGCCGCCCGGCGATAGTCCTCCCAGCATCGCTCCCAGCTATAGTGTGCGACGCCAGCCGCCCGCAGGCCCTCATGGTAGCGCCCCACGAGCACACGCTCGGAGGCCGGCGTGCGGTGCGGGTAGCGCAACACGATCGCGTAGGCGAGATCGTGCACGCCGAGGCCGGGGTGATAGGTCTGCCAGTCCAGCATGTAGGTGTCCCGCGCGCGCGAGTCGCGCGGGTACAGGAAGTTCCAGAAATGCGCATCGCCGTGGAGCAGCGTCCGCTCGCGCGGGTCGACGTCGCGCGCGAGCAGGGTGGGCAGCGCCGCCAGCAGGCGCTCGTAGACGCGCTGACCTTGGGCGTCCAAGTGATCGCCTAGGGCGTCGGCGAAGGCGGGGAAGGCGTCACCGAGGCGCGCAATCTCAGCGCGACGTTGCACTGGCGACATGAGATCGCCCATGGCCGGTAAGCGCGCCTGCCCCCACCAGTAGGCATGGAAGGCGGCGAGGCTATCGACCGTCCGCGTGATGTACTGATCGGCGATTTCGAGATGCCAGGTGGGCTGGTCGTGGGTCGCGGAGAGGTCGGCCAAGAGCAGATGATAGCCTGGTCTGTCCGAATCGTAGGCGGCATCGTAGCACGGAATGACGGGTAGGCCCCCCTGGACGCGGGCGACGGACTGGTACAACCTGACCTCGCGCTCGCCGGCGACCGTGACCCAGGATGCAGGGGCCTGCGGGCGTGGGAGCTTGAGAAACACACTGGCCGGTGCGGTCGATGGAGCATCGCGCGAGTAGGATATGGCCAGGAAGTAGCTGATCGAGTGAAGTTGCTCGTCGTGCGCACGCGTGACCGCCGCCGAGAGCACCCTACCCGTCGGGAGGTAGCCGGCGCGGGAGAGGACATCCGTTAGCCACGCCGGCGTGACGTGTTCCACCGTCGAGATGACGCCACTCAAGCGGCCGTGCCCTTTCCGATAATCGTACCAGCCCTTTGAAAAACCCCTGCCTGTCCGTCAGCGACTCCTTGGTATCCCTACGAAATCCGCGGCCCGGCTGGGGGTGCGTTCAGCGCACCCCCCCATAGCTCGCCTTGCGCTGGCGGTACGCCTGGGCGCGTAGGGCGTTCTGCTCGCGCTTCACCTCATCGCGGCAGAGGTCACAGTAAATTGATACCGGCCCGCGTTCCCCCCTCATCACTGTCTCACGCTCACCGCACCGGGCGCACTTGATACGCTTCTGCTTAACCGCCATTTCTACCCCCTTTTAGACCGTCACGCAAGTATTATAGAAAACATGCGTGACGGCTGTCAAGCGCCCCTTTCTCCCTCTGGAGGACGTGTGTCGGACACCTCGCCACAGGACACTAGGCGAGGAAAAGGCGGACCCACCACGGCCGCGACCGGTGCGCGCGGCGCAGGCGCTCAGCCTCCTGCTCGGCCGCTTCGCGGCGTCCCCGCTCCCGGCCCAGTTCCTCGGCCTGCTTCTGCATCGCGGCGTGCAGCCCAGCCAGCTCCTTGGCCTGACGCTCGTTCAGTTCCATGAGGGGGGTAACAAGACTCCTCACAAATGTTGTGAGGGTCCCAACAGTTGTAGGGGTTGGGAGGGTCACATTGGGAGGGTCACAACCCCTCCCAAACTCACCACCACCACCGTTATTTTGCTCAGGATAGGGCGGTACCAAGTCGTTGGACCCTCCCGTGACCCTCCCTCCAAGTTGTGAGGGGTCTTGTGAGGGGGTTGGTAGGGGTTGGTAGGGGGGCGCGTGGAGGGCCTGGTCGATGTGAGCGCGCGGGATGGCGAAGGCCTCCCCGTAGGGGGTCAGGACCTTCTCGGCGGGGATGCGGCCGTTCTTGATCCGATTGCGGACCGTGTTCGGATGGACACCTAACAGCGCGGCGGCTTCCCCGATGGTCACATGTTCGCCGGTCTCCACCGCAGCGCTCACGGCTCAGGAAAGAGGCGGGCAACAGCGTAGGTGAAGCCCGGTACCACGTCCTCGCCGTCGAGTACGTCCTCGACCCCCAGCGCGGTCGGGGCGTCGTCGCCGAGATGCCACACGTCCACGCGCTTGTAGCGCGGCCAGATAACCCACACCAGGCGCGTCCCGAAGTGGAGGTAGGTTTGTGCCTTCGCCCCCATGCCCGGTGCAAATTGGTTCTCGGATGCAACCTCGACGGCAAGGTCGGGGGCGAGCTGCCAGCCGCGGCCGTAGTAGTCGGGCGACGTGAGCGGCAGCACGCGATCAGCGCGGACAAAGGCCACGTCGGGGGCGACCTCCGTGTCCAGCGGGTGCGCGGGATCGAGGCGGTACCCGCCCTGCTCGCCGCTCACCATCCCCAGGGCGTGATCCTCGACATAGGTTTGCAGGCGGGCGAGCAAGCGCGTTCCGACATTCGATGACCCTGGACTACTCAGCGGCATACGGACCAAGACCCCTTCGATAAGCTCATAGCTCCATCCGTCGTCGGGGATCGCGTGCAGCTCGTCCACCGTCATGGGCGGCATGTTGGGCACGACCTCCGCCCAGGGGGCGACGGACGCCGGGGGCCGTGTCGATGTGATGCTCATGTCTCGATTGTCCTCCGTTCATGGTGCCGGGTCAAGCGGGCGGGCCACGGCAGCGAGCGCGGCGCGATCCGGGGCGGTCAGCGTCCGGGTGCTGGCCCGCAGCGTGTCCGCAGCCACCTGGCGCAGGGCGTCGGCGACCATTTGCCCTGGTTCGCGCAAGTAGACGCCGGAGAGCACGCGCAAGGCGACGGCCTCGGCCGGCGTGAGATCGACCAGGAGCGTATCAGGCGCGCTCATGGCTGCACCACAAAAGCGACCTGGAGCCCTGGCCGCACCCGCGCCGCGCACTGCTCGATCTTCGCCCGGAGCCGCGCGTCTAACCAGCGCTGATGAAACGCGTCGGGAACGGCCACGGTGAGCACGTCGCCGGCGTCGGCGAGTTGGCGCGCGGTCGTAAACCAGCGGGCGATATTCGCGGGCGTCATGACCTGACCCGCCTCGGCCGTGATAGCTCCCCAGGTGTCGGACGGGGACGCGGTAGGCGGCAACGCTGGCGGCGCTGCACCTGGCTGCGGCTTCGTGTGTTCGGTGCGCCACGGCGGCGGGGCCGTGTCCGGTCTTGTTAGGCGCGCTAGGACGCCGAAATAGTAGGCCATGGGGTTCGCAATGGGCTTGGGTGGCTTGTTCCGTCGCCGCGCCTCGATCGCCGTGCGGGTGTGCAGCCGCGCCTCCTCCATCAGCGCCAGGAACGGGCCGACGTCGAGCCGCGCGGCCGTCATGAGCTTGTAAGCCCGTGTGACGCTGGCGAGTGGGTGGGCGCGGTCGCCCAGCTCCTCGCCGATGGCCGTGAGTGGTTCCACAAGGGCCTGATAGGCGGCGTCAAGGCGGCCCTGTGGTCGCACCTCGCTTGTGTCCGCGAGGTTCATGGCCTCCTCGTCGTGCGGTACCTCAGACATCATTGCAACGGGGGTAGGGGGTACCGATACCTCGTTACCGATCATCTTAGGTACGTCTTCGTTAGCCCTGTCCTCACAGGACAGGGGGGGGCTGTTCTCACAGGACAGGGGGGGGCTGTCCGCGCGGGACGCCTGCCACGCCGCCCGCTGCGCCTCTTTATGCACGGCCATCTCCCGCTCGGCGGCCGCGAAAAGGGGCGCGAAGCTGTAGCTGTTGGGCAAGCGTTCGTTCCGAAGTCCGGTGTGCTCATGCACGACCACGTAGCCCTTAGCCTTGAGGTCGGCGAGCATCTCATACACCTGGCGCTCACTGGTCATGAGGTCCTCGGCGAGTTGCGGGATCGCCGGTTCGGGCAGGCCGGCCTCGGTCCATGACCCCCGGATCGCCACGACCAGGCCGAGCTGCGCGGCGCTCAGGCCGAGGTGCCGATAGCGTCCGAGGGCGTTGGGGAGCCGGAACCAACGCCCGTCAATGGCGCGGTCGTCAGCGAGAAGGGGCGTGGGGAGGCTGGATGGGTGGTTGACGGACGCGGGCGCACTGGATAGACTCATAGCAGACCTCAGCAGGTTTTGTGACGCCCCGCGTCGTGTGCTTTTTCCGGCTAAAGAAATGGGCACATGGCACGGGGCGTCATTTTTTTGCGAGGGCACCCCCCGCAAAGCTTGCTCGGAGTGTACCGCTTTTTGCCCCCGGCGTACAGCCGCGCGCCGCCGCCGCACATAGCTTTCAGGTATCGCAATGAACACACCCGTAGTTGTCACGCTCGACGGCGACGGTGGACGTTTGCGCATCGAGGTCGAGCGGAGCGACGCGCAAGCGTCCTGCGACGGCTGGGCGCGGTGTTATCTCGTCACGCAAGCCGGCGAGACGTACCTGGGTGCGGGAACTGGGGATACGGTGCTGCCTCGACTCCTGGCGTCCCTCGGCGATCCGCCGCCGGGTACATCTGGTGCCGCCTATTTCGGGTGTGATGCACACCTCGTCGTCTCGCTGACCGAGGCGTGGTGCGGCATATACGTCGCGGCCGACGAGATGCTTCGCCATGTATTTTTCCTCAATGGTCTCGCTCACGTCGAGTGCATCGGCCACATCACGCTCTTGCCTGTCCAGTGGGTCACGTGGCAGCGGCGCTTAACGACTGCCCTCTCTCGGATCATGTGCTAGACAAGGATCGGGATCGCCGCAACCACCGCCCGCGTTTCGTCCCCCCCGCCAACCGCCTACTACACATAACCAAGAGCCGCCCGCACTTTCTCTGTTTTATCGTTGTGAGGCAAGGGTATGCTAGTTACTATGTGCAGCCTCAGACGACCACAATTATTGCCCGCCTACTGCACAGCAATGATATCGAAGAGTTGGAGGAGGGCCATGACTATTAGGGCTATCCCGCTCGTCGTCAGCGCTATATTCCTTGTGTTATGTCTGGCGCAGTCCACACTTGCGCATCAAGTTCACGCGGCTGGCCCACAATTACCCGATCCGTGCATGGCGCCTGTTGGATCGGTACGCCTTTTTATTAGGGGAGGCAGCGAGACTCCCCAATGGGTACTGCACGGGGGCGGCAACATATTCTCCCTGTCCTTATTTCCCGATGAGCGCAATTCAGCATCTCCTCCAGGAGACACGCCTGGTGTATTCTCCTTTGACCATGGTCCGACGATGTACACCGGCTTGGTCCATGCGTTTCGCCATGGGGCGCGTCAGCATCTGTGTTTCGGCGGCCCAGTCTTTGCAGAGACAGAGGGTAATCATGGGCGCACCTCCGTGCAGGGTATACCTATACGACTAGACGGCTTGATAACCGGCAGGATGGTCAGCGTTACCCTCGTCGTGGGACGCGCGACGTACTGGGTCTATGGTAGTTCGCGTGTCATATGGCCGCGTCCACCTGGACAAGCCTAGCCGCGAGATGATATACTGAAAGAGTCAGTTTGAGCCAGGCCGCGCGCCGAGGCTCTTTTTTTGTGCCCTTTTTGGCCCCTCTCGACCCCGTTCTGGCTGGTGATACGACGGGTGTATCGGACTTTAGACGGGGGACGCCGGCCGTTCTGGGGGGGAGACAACGATTCGCGCAATTTGGGGCCATTTATGCACCCGCCGCTTTCTGTGACGAGTTTTGAGCCCTCATTCCCGCCCATTGATCGTCATGGACGGATGACGAGGGCGGCAGATGGCCGCTCTCTCGTCACGAAAGGAACATTCTGCGACGACCTTTCCGCTTTGAGTCGCCGCTCCTCCGTCATTAATGCGACCGGATAGGCCAAATTGACGCTATTTATGCGAAATGGCCCAAAAATGAAGGAATCGTTGTCTCTCCCCTTCTGTGCGCGGCCCACAAGAGCGAGCGAGGGCGCGCGGACCTGATGGCCGGGGAGACGCGGGGCGCGCGGGGGCGTGGCGCTCAACGCGTCCTAGACGGTCACCCCTGGGCCGCGTGACGGGCACCAAGAGGCGCTAGGGCGTCCCTTGAGCGCGCCAGTGGGCCTTTGGGGCTATAAGCGCCTCCTGGCGGCTCCTGGCGGCTCCTGGCGCGCTCAAGGGACGCAGGGCAGGTTATCGCGTTCGTCCAGGTCGTCGGGAACGCCGGCGCGGTGGGGTTGTAGGGGCGGTGAGGCCCCGAGCGGAGCGAGGGGCCAGGAGTTTTGCAGCATGCAAAACACACCTTGCTCCCACCCGCTAAACGCGGTAGTGTTTCACACAAGACCGCCACGGCGGGAGAAAGAGCGGGGGTAGTGATGGCGACGTGGGGGCGGGGGGGACGGCCGCGTAAGGCGGCAGAGGAGCGGCGCACGGAGCGGGTCGCGCTGTACCTGACGCCGGCGGAGCGCGCCGAACTGGAACGGCGTACGGCCATGACGGGCTGGCGCGATGTGGGGGCCTACGTGCGGCGGGCGATCATGGCGCAGCGGTCGCCGCGCGCCACGGTCCCACAGCTCAACATCCAGGCATATGGGAAACTGGCGGCGACAACGGCGAACCTCAACCAATTGACGCGGCACCTCAACGAGGGGGGGCAGCTCGACGCGACGACGGCGGCGAGGCTCGCGGTGGTATTGGAGCGCCTGGACGGGGAGGTCCGCGCGCTCCGGTTGGGACTCCTGGGCATCAAACGCACGCAGGAGTCATCTGCGGGCGCGTCGAGCGCAGGGTTTGCGAGCGCCAGCGAGCAGAACCCGTAGTGAGTTACGGGTGTGCTGCGCGGACCCTCACGAGGGCCGCGCCGTCCATTCTTTTTCCAAGGAGTCGGCCGTTGCCTGCGTCGAGCCAGGGGTAGGCGAGCAACCGTAGCTCACGATGGTTGCTCACTCGCTGGCGCTCGCTCAAAACCT
>JAABUX010005029.1_pt1 | contig 16410 bp, 19 predicted proteins | sample 5561851 | NCBI WGS metagenome assembly JAABUX01 (sample SAMN10711883, study PRJNA513361) | rock metagenome | isolation source: Antarctica rocks | place: Antarctica: Victoria Land, Richard Nunatak red sandstone | collected 2016-01-03 | reverse complement strand
ACGCGCGAACTAATGTGTCCAACCCGCGAATGTCCCCTCGTTTGAGTGAGGAAACGGCCTCTTGCTCGTTCAAAAGCGATCTCTCCGTGTGTTTCAGGAAGCGCCTCTATCAATACTATCCCTGAGGTGACGAAAAGGTTTGATCCGACCACCATCGCTAACGCGAATTGGCCTGATCCCGTTAAACACGGCGGCAGGAGAGATAGGTCAACACGTTCCTGCGTGTGATACTTCTCGTTCCCCTGCGCATCTATTAGTATGACGAGCGGACACACGGGCGACGGTCTGCAGGAAGGCGAGGAGCGCGTCGCGCTCTCCCGCGTTCGTGATGATTGATGTACCTGGACGTGGCGTAATTAGACGGGACCACCGTGCGTGTCACGATGCCGGCATGTGCCCGCCCCTGCCGCTTCCAACGCGCATCAAGCGGGGCGAAGTCCACGCTGTTGTTTGTGAGGATTGCCCGCCCGTGTTCCGGCGAGGCCTGCGTCAATCTGTGCGCGCGTCAGGTGCGGATAGTATTCCGCGATGGTTTCCACGCCGTACCGCCGCCCCACTTCCACGAGCGCACGCACGGAGATGCGCGTGAGACCGATGCATGGGTAGCCACCCATCACGCCGGGTGTCTCGTAAATTGTCGTGTCCGGGTCTTCCGCTATCACATGCTGTACTGCCATTGGTATTGCCTTTTTCATGATGCGTTTAGCCGAGACGTGTTTCCATCAAGTTTCTCTAACGTCTGCCACCTGAGGAATTGATCTGCCGCCGCGAATACCCCCGCGCTCGCTACCCTTGCCTCTTCCGACACTACAGGCTTCGCGCGCCCTTCCTTTTCCAGAATCACTGCAATCTGAAAGAGGCGAGGGAAATCTTCCGGGGGCGTGGTTCGTACCGGCGAGAGCATGAAGGGGGTAATCCGAACGCATAAGACCTCGAAGGCTTCCTGATCGAAAGGGATAGCCTTGTTTTCAATAAAGGCATCAGCCCACTCCCGCGCGGCATCGAGCGGTTCACGCCCTGCAACATGGAGCGGATGGTCTGGGGAACGCACCCCGAACCGGCCTTTGTGCCGCTCTTCATACGCGATCAGGTCATCTTCTGCGAACACCATGCGGTGCGGGCTGATCTTGTATGATGGCAGTACGCCCTTTGCTACCTGCATTCGCAGCGTCTTTTGGGAGAGATTAAGCTTTACCGCTGCTGCCTCAGTGTCATAATACACGCGCATGTTCGGTTCCCCCCCTTCGCAAATAGCCTACAATGCGTACCACGGTTAGCTTGCGCCCGATACCCTTTTGAAGCGTTCTGGACGTTGCTGGACGTTATTCAAGCACGAAAAAGGGTATATTTCCTGCACTCTGTCTCATCGCACTTTTACAAATTAGCCTACGATGGGCTTCGGCATTTGTCAATACAGCCTATTGATTCTGAGGAACAGATGACTCAATCGAAGAACAATTGTTCTAAAGTTTTACTACCTTGCGCCTATACTGATCGTCGTCTATAGTGGGTGCAGTTACATGTACGTGCAGGGAGGTGAGCAATGAGCGACATTCTGCTATCCATCACCGCAGCGGCACGCGAACTGAACATCAGCCCGTCGCTTCTTCGTTATGCCGAACAGCGCGGGGCGGTTCCGCCCGCTCGCCGTGTGGCAGGGTTAAACCGACGGGTTTACACGGAAGACGATCTCGCGCTCCTCAAAGCGTGGCGCGAGGGCGTCCAGTATGCGCGAAAGGGGGACCATGCGACGTAAAAAAAGTGCCCGCCTCACGTTGGCGCGTGAGTGACGGGCGAAGTTCGCAGCGGGCAGCCGCTCTAAACAGCACCATTGTACATACCTACAGTGGTTCGTTGCAACAAAAGTTGCGACAAGCTGCCCGCCGATTATTCGGAGACGCCGAAACTCTTCCACAATAGGGGTGGAAGAATCGCGGCGGCGGGCGGTATGTGACTACTCCTCGACCACAGTAGTTATGAAGGATAGAGGCGTGCCAACTTCACGCGCGCCTCCCGCACCCCGAACCGCCAGTCCACCGTCGCCTGCGCCGCGTTCCGCGCTTCCTGCCATGCCGCCACCTCCCGCCGCACCGTCTCGATCTCTCCCAACCGCCGATCCAGGCATTGCCGTCCCAACACTGACCACTCAATCTCCATCTGGTTCAGCCAACTGCCATGCTTCGGGGTGTAGTGCCACTCGATCCGTTCCAGGATGCGTCGCGCTTCTGCCGGGGCAAACGCCTCATACAACGCCGCCCCCGTGTGCGTGTTCAGGTTGTCCAGTACCACCCGCACCGTTTCCGCTCCCGGATACCACTCGTCGACCAGCGTCCGCATCATCGTCGCGAAGTCCAGTGCCGTGCGCCGCTCGGTGACGACTACCTGTCGTCGTCCCGTATGTGGCTCGAAGCATCCGAACAGGTTGCAGGTGCCGCGCCGCACATACTCGTAGTCTTCCCGTCGCGCCACCCCCGGTTGGGCGGGCAACGCGGGACGTGCATCGTCCACCAACTGGTACGGCAACTCATCAAAGCAGACCACGGGCCATGCGGGGTCGTGTTCCTCGGCGTAGACGCTCAACACGTCTTCCATGCGCCAGACATACTCCGCGCTCACCGTGGGGATGCACCACCCCTGGTGTTGCCACGGCTTGATGCCCCCTTTTTCAGCGTGCGCCGTACCGTTTCATCACTGATCGTCTCTACCATCCCCAGCGTCACCAGCTTGTCCGCTAGCAACTGCATCGTCCACTCACGCCGACCGTGCGGTGGATCGCTACAGGCAAGGGCAACCAGATACGCCTCCTGCCCCCCGTCCAGCGCGCGCTTCCCGCCCGGTCGCGGCCCTTCGTACAATGCAGCGTCGAGACCACGTTCGGCAAACTGGGTGCGGATGCGCCCCACGGTACTCATGCTCGTACCAAGCGCGGCAACGATCTCCCGGTCTTTCCTGCCGTCGTGTGCGTGCAACAGGATACGGGCGCGCGTGAGCGTACGAGTCGGATGACTCCCGCCACGCAGCATCTGTCGTAACTGTGCCTGCTCCTCGTCATTGAGCGTCACCGGATACACTTTTGGTCGCATTGGCTCCTCCTTTGTTGGGAAGAGCATCCCACCCCTGCTCGTTTCTGTCATCTTCTCCGTGGTTGAGGACTAGTACTACAGCGACACTTTCAGATTTGGGCATCTATCGCAGTAGTACGGACGCGGCCGCAGACTCACGGTTTCGGACTCGCAACGTAGTACGAACGCTGAAGTGTCGCTGTAGTACTAGAAGCTGTCTGAGAAGGGTTACGCCCGTGCCAGTCGGCGCACCATCAGGCGGCACATTGTGGCGTAAATCATCGCCTCGCTCGTCTCACCCAGCCGCTCATATTCCTTCGCTAATCGTCGGCTCTGTCCCAACCAACTGAACGTGCGCTCTGCCACCCAGCGCCGCGGCAACACTCCCCGAAATCGCTTCGGCGCCGGTGGCAGGCGCGTCCACTCGAACCGGAGCGTCGCCAGATCGTTGATATCGCCGATCGGTCGCCACTCCCCGCGCGGATTCGGCGCATGGCGCACGATCTCGACCGTCCAGCCGAGGTGCTGCTCGATCCATTCCTTTCCCGCCCCGGTATAGCCCTGATCCGCCCAGACATGCTTCAGATGCGGGAACAGGGCAGCAATGCCGTCGAGGACGAGCGGCACCGCCGCGCGATCCTGTGCGTCAGCGGCATGTACCGTCGCACGCAGGACGAGTCCCAGCACATCCACTAGCATGCTGCCCAGAGGGCGCCCGCGCTTGCGCCCGGAGAGCTTCTTCGCTCCATCGTCGCCTCGAAAGCCTCCCACACTCGTCCCTTTGACCGATTGGCTGTCGATCACGCACGCTGTTGGCTGCGCGTTTCTCCCTTGCCGCATCCGCACACGCTCACGCAAAGCGGCATTCAAGTGTTCCCACGTATCGTCGAGACGCCATTGCCGGAAATAGTGGTAGACGGTCTGCCACGGCGGGAAGTCGCACGGCAGCATCCGCCAGGCGCAGCCGCCACGCACAACAGAGAAGATGCCATCGAGGATCGTGCGCAACGGCCATTTCCGGGGACGGCCACCCGTCGGTACGGGAGGCAGCAGCGGCAAGAGGATAACCCACTCTGCATCGGACAAGTCACTCGGATAGCGATGAGATCGAGACATTGCAGCACTCCAGACGGTTGAAACGACCGGCCAAAGCACTATTCTCTCCCCTTCTCGGACAGCTTCTTAGTAGAAGAAACCCGGTGTTTGGCAACGGTTTCTTCCCGCTAACCACTTCACCTGTCCAGGTTTAGGCGAACATTATTTGTGATCATTCAGTACCGACCGCGTTGTCTCTCCCAAGCCAATGTGCTGCTCTCCTCAATCCTGTTGCGGTAGTTGGCAGCGATTACTCAGCCAGCCGCAGATACTGGTAGAGCGTTTCGCGGGAGATGCCGAGATCGCGCGCCACCTGCGCCTTCTGCTCGCCTGCTGCCACCCGCCGACGCAACTCCGCCACCGCCGCATCCGAGAGCGCTTTCTTGCGCCCGCGATAGACCCCGCGCTGCTTAGCGAGGGCGATCCCCTCCCGCTGTCGCTCGCGGATCAGCGCCCGCTCGAACTCGGCAAAGGCCCCCATCACGGAGAGCAGCAACGTAGCCATCGGTGCATCCTCACCGGTGAAGGTCAACCCCTCCTTGACGAACTCGACGCGGATCCCTCGCGCCGTGAGCGCGCGCACCACGCAGCGCAGATCATCGAGGTTACGCGCCAGCCGGTCCATGCTATGCACCACCACCGTGTCGCCGTCGCGGGCAAAGTGCAGCAAGGCATCAAGCTGGGGCCGGGCCGTATCCTTGCCCGAGGCATGGTCGGTAAAGGTGCGGTCCACCATGACCCCGTCGAGTTGGCGGTCGGGGTTCTGGTCCAGGGTACTGACCCGCACGTAGCCGATCCGTTGTCCGTTCATAAACTGTCTTCGCTCTCCTGTAGGCCCATCATCTGTCAGAGTAGAGTCTAGAAGGTTTCGGAACAGCTGTCAAGAAAGAGAAAAAGGGAGGCTAACCTGACGCGAAAGAGCAAGGGGGTCTGACGTGGTGCTGGGGTACAGTGCGTTCGTCGGGCGAACCCTAGTTCCCATCCATGAGCGGATCGGGCAGTAAGAGAGTTCGGACAGCCCATGGAAGTGCCGCCTTAAGTTGGCGCATTTGCAGGTCTCTGAGCTTAGAACCCGTCCGTGGGGGGGGCAATCCAGCCTTGGACGCAAAGTAACCAGCCATAAGAGCGGCAAACGCCGGCGTATCAGGCATAATCTCTGCGGGAGCAGGTCCCCCCTCAGCATTGAGGCTTGGAAGCCACGCAGCGAGATCCATCAATGCATTCCCTCGGCACGCCCAATTCCAGTCGATGAGAATGGTACGATCACCTGCGAAGCAAATATTATCGCTACGCACATCTAGATGGACCAGACTGTCACCAGAAAGTTGGGCCGTTGCTTCTGCGGCGAGGAGCGTAGGAAGAGCGATAGACAGCCATTCTGCGGAACAGAGACGGAGCGACAGAAACGGGGCAGGTTCCTCAGCGATTTTTCGCCATCCCATGAGGTCAGCGCGGAACGATTCCAGCATCGGCAGGTCGCGGGGGGGCCGAGTTGCAGCTAGTTCGGTGAGCGTGGAACGGATACGCTGAATCTGCGCTCCCGACCACGGTGGCGGCCAAATAGCGTCTTGGAGATTCTCGAGCAGCAGTATCGGGCAATCTCCATCGTCCCAGCCAAGAAGTGTGGGCATAAAGGAGGCGGATACATGCGTATAGACATAGTACTCTGTACGTAGCCATGCGGTTGTCTCTGCAGACGTTGCCGCCTTCACAAACGCCGAAGAGCCATCGTCGAAATGGGCAATCCAACGTTCAGCCGCCGTATGGCCACCCACAATCCGATGCCATGCGAGTGCTTTCGCACTCACTAGGCGGGATACACGCTCCCAAACTGGTGTGGATGGCACTTCTCCGCTAGCCATCTTTTCGCTCCTTTTAGACATGCGTGTCCACGAGTATCTTCGGTTATTGGTGTCGTGATCGAAAGCGAGGACGCGTGAGTGACAGCGGGACAGGACAGACACTGGCTCAGAGGGAAATCCCGAGAGGTGCAAGATTCACGGCCTCCTCGCCTATGCCCCATCACATGTTGCAGGTGGATTTACTGCCCGAACGTCCAATGGAAACGTCGACTCCCCTGCCTGTTCGGCCTTCCAGCCAAGCCACTAATCCAACATATTTTAGCTCGGTGTCTAGCTTTGCAAACGGCCGTAACTGATGCTCTCCTCGCGCCAGGTGACATCATTGCACTTACCCCTCGCTGTCGGTCACGCACTACGCCTTGTTTACGCACCTATGTTACCTTGACTCTCAGCGCGACTCAACGGCGTACGTACCAACTGCGAACAACCAGGCGAGAAGTGAAGCCAACACGACGTTCGACCCGGGAGATGGGATGGCACGGGGAACATGGCTGTTAGCTCAAACCCTCCTCATTTCGGTAGGTTCCTCAGTCAGCGGGAGTATTTGTGGAAACCCCTATTAAGGTCGAGATTCAGATCGCGAAAGCGATAACTTCGCCAAACCCCCCCCTACAGGGACACTTAGGATCCGCCGTCTGCCAAGGCATCGAGGATGCGCTGCCAGAGCCCCGTATCGCACCACAGGCGGTATCGCTTGTATGCCGTTTCCCATTTGCCGCACTCCTCCGGCACCTCGCGCCACGAAGCGTCGGTGCGCGTCACCGACAAGATGCCGTTGAGCACCGTGCGGTGGTCGTGGCGCGGTCGACCCGTCGTCGGCTTCTGCGGCGGGAGTACGGGCCGGACCCTTTCCCACTCCTCATCACTCAGCTCCCCGCTCACCGCCGCGCGGGGAAGCGCGGCACTGACAGGGCACACTACGCCCTGCCGTAACGCACGGCGTGCAGCGTGGCAGCGGGCGGCGACCGCCTGGTGGGCCCGTCGCCAGCGCGACCAGTCAAGTCGGAAAGGGCGCCGCTCGTCGGGTTCGGCCATCGCCAGCACCAGCCGGCGCACTTCCGGCACGGTGAGTGGGATCAGGCCGGGATCAGCGCCCCCTTTTCCCCGACTTCCTCCTGCCGGGCAGCCGCGCGCATCACGACCAGGTAGGCGTGCGCCAATAGACAGAGAGTCACGAATCGGTGCCACGCTACCCAGGTACGCACCTCGTACTGATCCATGCCGACCTCCCCCTTCACCTGCGCGAAGCATTCCTCGATCTGCCAGCGGGCATCGCACACACCAATCAACGCCGCTTCGCTCGTCCCTTCCGGGCCGTAGGCGAGCCAGTAGGCGTCCTCGTCCGGTTCGTCCGCGCTGCGGCGGATCAGTAGCCAGCGGCGCATTCCCTCGGCGCACTCCTCGGAGAGTGCGAGGCATACCCATGCGGGGACCTCCGGCGCGGATAGCCGCTCGCCCAGTTGCTCCGCTCGCACCCTCCGCCCGTCGTACCGGACCGCATGCGTCTTCGGGATCATCGTCGCGTAGGCGACCCCTTGCCCTTCCAGCCACCTCCGGAAGGCGTGCGATCGACCGTAGAACGAGTCCGCGACGACCCAGCGCGCGGGCACACCGGCGGCGAAGGCCCGCGCCAGCATCCGCTGCGCCAGGGCAATCTTCGTGGCGAAACGGACCTCCTCCGGGATCCTCGCCTCGGCGCGGCGATCACGATCCCCGATCCATGTCTGCGGCAGATAGAGGGCACGGTCGATGAAGGCGGCACCCCGCTCCGACGCATAGGCGAGGAAGACACCAACCTGGCAGTTGACGGTGTCCCCGGCCGTGCCCGTGTACTGGCGCGCGACGCCGCACGACTTCGCGCCCTTCTTCAGGAAGCCGGTCTCGTCCACGATCAGCACGCCGCTCGCCTCGTCACCGAGGTGCTCCACGACATACTCGCGCAGGTCGTCCCGCACCGCGTCGGCATCCCAGGTGGCGGCGTTCAGTAAACGCTGCACGCCCTTCGCGCCCATCTCGCCGATCGCCTCCGCCAACTGCCAGCCGTTCTTGCGCTCGACGCGGTCGAGCAGGCCAGCGAGATAGCGCCGGGCCCGCTCGCGCACCTCGGCACGCGCGAAGCGGGGGGCGATCCGCCCGTGCAACTCCTCCAGTGCCTGCGACCACCGCTCGACGACGCCCAATTCACCGCACACGGGTTGCGCAACCATGCTTCCCTCCTCCGCTATGGAAGAGAAGATACCGCGATCCGCTCCTAAGTGTCCCTGTAGGGGAGGTTTTTGCGACACCGCTATGATTGTGCCTCCCTGCAACAGGAATCGCTTCGCCATCTTTGCGCTATAACCACCCCTTTCGCTCGGCAATCCGCGCAGCGTCCGTGCTATTTTGTCCTTCTACTTTCTGGATCGCCTCAGAGAGGTAGTTGCGTACGGTCCCGTCTGACAGATGAACGGCACGGGCAATCTGGGCGGTAGTTGCCCCTGCAGCGGCTAACCGCAACACCTCGCACTCGCGTCGTGTAAGCGGGTTACTTCCCTCGGTAAGCGCCGTGACAGCAAGGGCAGGGTCAATCACACGCTCCCCCGTGACGGCCCGTCGGATCGCGGCAGCTAGCTGCGCAGGTGGGGCGTCCTTGACGAGAAAGCCGACCGCATGGCTCTCCATCGCACGACGCAAGTAGCCGGGGCGACCAAATGTCGTCAGGATCAGGACACGGCAGGTGGGAAGGTGTTCATACAGGGCAGCAGCGGCAGTGAGACCATCCCCTCCCGGCATCTCAATATCGAGCAGTGCGACATCGGGTTTGGTAGTGAGTGCGGTGGGCACCACCTCATCGCCACGGGCCACTTCAGCGACCACCTCGATATCGTCCTCTAGCGTGAGCAGCACCGCGAGTGCTCCCCGAAGCATTGCCTGATCCTCTGCCAGCAACACGCGGATCATCGTGGTCTCATCCTTTCTGTATCGTCGCATCGTGGGCACAACTGCCCTCGCAGAGAGGGAGCGTGACACGGAGGCGGAACCCCCCCTTGATGCCCGCACCTGCCTCAAGGTGTCCACCCTGTTGCGCAACGCGTTCCGCCAGTCCCCGCAACCCGTTGCCGCCACTGCCTGTTGCCTCCGCGACCGGGAAGGGTGCCGGATCACCGCCATCGTCAACAATCTCGGCACACGCGATAGCATCTTCATGTGTCAGGCGGATGGTGCAGTGGTGAGCATGACTATGACGAACGACGTTCGTTACCCCCTCCCGTACCACCCATGCAAGCACGGACTCCACGGCGTGTGGCAGTGTGCCGATCGTATCTTCACACTGGCAGGCAATCGCTGCGGCTGCGAGGATTTCCTGTGCGCTTCGAACCTCCGTTGCCAATACGGGTTGACGATACCCACTCACTGCCTCGCGCACTTCGCGTAATGCTGCGCGTGCAGTAGCAATCGCGTCGTCAATTTCCTGCTCGGTCCGGTCCAGGTCTTTACGGACGAGGCGACGCGCGACCTCATTCTTTAACGTAATCGTCGAAAGGCTGTGACCCAGCAGATCATGCAGGTCACGGGCGAAGCGCAACCGCTCCACCGCTACTGCTTCCGCCGCCGCGAGTTCGGTGATCTCCTGTCGCGCCGTGCGGAGGTCCCGAATCGTTGCGACGAGACGGGAAGCGCCGATCATGAGAACCGAGACCGAGATGATCGTCGAGACTGCGGGATCAATGGCGTGCCAGCCAATCGTCGCAGCTGCGAGTCCAAGGGTCAGCAGCGTCAGGCCCGCGACTGTCACGGCCGCAACGCGTACAGGGAGCTTCATCCCGGCGACGAAATTGGCGTACAGCACAAACCACAGCCACGTTGCGCTATATGTGAGAGTGAGGAACAGCACGACCGCCACGATGACCCCGAGCAACACGACGTGTCTGCGCACCTCTGAGGTGCTCAGGGGCACGACACGAAACGGCTCGGGCAACATCAGCCGGAGATAGATACTCACGAAGATCGTCATCCCCGCGAGGGCAATGAACAGCCGTTGCGGTGGCGGATGTGTCCCAAGTAACTCGCTGAGCGGATAGATGAGGAAGAGGAGGCAGCCGACCGTCGCGAGCCGCCAGAAGGCGGAGGGGACTGCAGAATCCGCCGCGACTTCGCGCATCCTGATTGCATCGCCCGCTGATCGCCTTCCCGCCGCATGTCCGTCCATCCTGTAAGCTCCTGACGAGGCTTTTCCGTCTTTCGGCGTTGCTGGATATTCTGTAGTGACCATCGAGAACATGCGCACTTCCCGCTTGTAGAGTATCGCTTATCTGAGGGCAGGGGAACGCCGAATCCGGCGTTCCCCTATGTCTTATCGTCCACTCGCTACTGGCGCTTCACGCGTCGGTTTTCTCGCGATGGGGAGGAAATCGCGGGGCGGGAGGGAGGGCGCAACCCGCAGGAGTCGCGCGAGGGGCGTCGGCAACCACCAATTCCAGTGCCCCATCAGCGAAACCAGCGCCGGCACGAGCAGCGCGCGGATCACCGTCGCGTCGAGCAGAATCCCCGCTGCCAGGCCGGTCGCCAGAATCTTGATGTCCGTGACCGGGGCGGAGGCCATCGAGATGAAGGCGAAGGTGAGGATCAGCGCCGCGCAGGTGACGAGCCGCCCGGTACGCCCGATGCCCTCGGTAACGGCTTCGTTTGTGGACCCCGTGCGGTCGTACTCCTCGCGCATCCGGGCCATGATGAACACTTCGTAATCCATCGAGAGGCCGAAAAGAAAAGCGAAGACCATCAGGGGTACCCACGCCGCGATCGCACCCGTCGGGTCAATCCCCCAGATGAGTTTGGCGCCGAAACCGCGCTGCCAGACGAGCACGAGGATGCCCCACGCCCCACCCACGGAGAGCACGTTCAACAGCACCGCCTTGAGTGGTAACAGTAGCGAACGGAAGGCCCGCACGAGCAGCAGGTACGTGACGAGCGCGATCAGGGCGAGCATCAGCGGAAAATTGCCGTAGACTGCCGCGATGAAGTCAGCGCTATCGGCGGCGTCACCGCCAATGCGCGCTTGCACGTCACTCATATGGGCGATCTGCCTGACGGTCTGCAAGGCGGCGCGACCTGCGGGGGTGTTCGTGTCGGTGGTGAGGATTACGGTGATTAGCGCGGTATTCCCTTGTCGCCATGTCGGGTCTGCCGGGGCGATGACGGCTCGCACACCGCTGACCATAGCGAGTCGTGTCGCCACGCGGTCCGCCGCCGCTTGGGGTGCCAGAGCATAGATCGGTGTGAGCACGCCCGCGCCAATTCCCGATTGTTCCAGTGCCATGACGCCATCCCGCGCGTCGCCGCTCGTTGCAAGCGCGTCTGGTTGAGGTTCGCCGAGGCTGAGGGAGAGGGCGGGCACGAGGAGCGCACCGAGGATGAGCAAGGCGACACCTGCGGCAATCCCCCGCCGTCGGATAACCAGCGAAGCCCACCCGGTCCAGGCATGGCTCACATGCGCATCACGGCGGTTGCGGGGCCAATCAAGCCGCGGGCCAACGGTGGCAAGGACGACGGGCAGGAGGGTGATTGCCACCGCGACACTTACGAGCGGAATCAGCATTCCGCCGAAGCCAATGCTCCGCAGAAAAGGGACCGGCAGGACGACCAGTGCAAGCAACCCGACGGCGACCGTGGTACCACTATGGATGACGGCCATGCCTGCGGTCTCCATCGCGCGCTGGACGGCGATCGCATCTCCCCACCCCGCCGCACGTTCCTCGCGCCAGCGCACGACAATCAGCAGAGAGTAGTCAATGGCGACGCCGAGGCCGATCAATCCGATCAGGAACTGCACGAGAAAGGAGACATCGGTGAGTGTCGTAATACCCCAGACGAGCAGAAAGGAGCCCATGATCGCGGGTACGGCCATCAGGAGCGGCACGGCGGCAAGAAAGGAACCGAACACGAAGGCGAGCACGAGCAACGCACCGAGGCCACCGATGAGCGATTCGGTGAGGAGGTTCGGACCCCCGCTATTCCCGCTCCCGCCCCATAAGACCGCGATGCCTGTGACGTGAAAGGATGCATTGGCAACTTGCACGTCTTGGGCGACGGCCTGCACCGCCGCCTGTCCACGGCTACCATCATCGTACCCAACGGGGTTGAGGGGGGGATCAACGAGCGCGAACGTTGTCCGGCCATCGTGAGAGACTAAGGCGCGATCATTGGTGGAGGGATAGGAGACAATGCGCGTCCCTGGCACCCCCGCACCAATCTGCGTGAATGCACTGGAGAGCTGATCGCGGATGCCAGGTGTATCAACGGTTGTGCCGTCCGGGAGGGTGATCACAAGCACAATCGGTTCGGGGCCGAAGCCGTACGTGTGAAGGATTTCCTGGTTTGTCTCGTACCCTTCGCGTCCCGGGCCGGTAAATTGCTTTGAGAGAGACCCGGTCACCTGTGAGACGGTGAGGATGCCGACGGTGGTGACTGCGAGCCAGAACAGCGCGACGAGTAACTTGTGCCGGAGAATCCAACGGGTGAACGCAGCCATACCTACCTCCTTCAGTAAGACGTGCATTAGGGGGGCGAGAACGCCGCACCCGCACGATCCCCACTGTAAGGTGGATGCTGGCGTCACGGTAAGTGAGCGGTGTCAGCATCTTCCCATGACATTTGTCAACCCCCGGCTTCCGTGTCGGCACAATGAAGAGGAGCGTGTGTGCTATGCGGAAAAACTCGTCGAGAAGATGCGTTATTTGTGCCTTGCGCCTTAAATCGTGGAGATTGCTTCACCGCCGTCGCCGCCTATCCTGTGAAGATCGAGTGTGAGGTGCGAATCAAATCTACAGATTGGATGCGACTTGTGAAGCAAACACGAATGCGGTTTGCAACGCCTCAAAAACGCGGATACGAGACACCAACGGTCTTTGTTCCCTGTGATACCGGGGAGTATACGTATTCTCCCCTTTGGATCCCCCTACCTCATAGCCACCGCATCTCACCCTCGCCCTTGCCGCCGGTCGAGGTATTGCTCGATGGCCGCCTCCAGCACCTCGTACAGCTTCTTGTCGTCGTCGATTGCCACGCGCTTCATCGCCTTCACGAGATCGGTGCGAATCGCGAAACCGCGGCTCGTGCGCTCCGGCTCTTCCGCCGTTTCGCCATTTGGCTTTTCTGCTTTAAAGCCGCGTGGCGTTTTGGCGTTTTGGCGTTTTAGCTCTTCACCGCCGTCCACCGATGTCGCGGTGGAGAGCGTGACGCCGCGTCCACGCTGGATCGTGGGCGGCGTGGTCGGTTGCGCGAGGTTCACTTTGAGCCTGTCTCGATCACTCGGCATACCGGCGTGCGACCTCCTCCGCGAGCGCGGCATAGGCGACGGCCCCACTACTGGTGGGGGCGAAGATACTGATCGGTTGCCCTGCGGTGGGTGCTTCCGCGAGGCGCGTGTTGACGGGAATCACCGTCCCGAAGACGAGGTCGCCGTACCGCTCGCGGGCCTGCTCCTCCACGACCTGTGAGAGGTTGGTGCGGCGGTCTGCGAACGTCAAGACGATGCCGCCAATCGCCAGCGTCGGGTTGAGTTCACGCACCAGCGCAATGGTCGCTTCGAGTTGAGGCATCGCGCGCAAGGCGTATGCGTGCGTCTGGAGCGGCACGATCACCGAGTCAGCGGCGGTGAGTGCGTTCAGGGTGAACAGGCCGAGCGACGGCGGCGAGTCGATCAGGACAAAGTCGTATCCGGTTGTGTCGCGCCGCAGCGCCCTGCGGAGCAGCCCCTCGCGGCCCACTTTGCCAGCCAGTTCCAGTTCAGCCCCGGCGAGAGCCAGCGTGGACGGCACGAGGTCGACGCCCGCCCTCGTCTCGACCGTGGCGAAGGCGACGCCGTAGTCGGGGTTGAGCAACACCTCGTACACGCTGTATTCCCGCCCGTCCGCGTCGATGCCCAGCCCCTGCGTCAGGTTGGCTTGGGGGTCGAGGTCGATGAGCAGGACGCGCTGCCCCCGCGTCGCGAGTGCAGTGCCGAGGTTGAGCGTGGTGGTCGTTTTCCCAACGCCGCCTTTTTGCATGGATACCGCGAGCGTGCGCGTCATATGTCGCCCTTTCGCGTTTTGGCGTTAGCGCCATTTAGCGGTTACGCCAAAACGCCACTCGGCACATTGTACGAGGAAGTTACCTTCACGGTCAATCGCCACACGACACGCTTTCAGCTTCCACATGCGTGGAGCGAGGATACGGCGGCGGCGATCATTCGTGAGGCCATTGCACCCTTTGTCGCGCAACTCGCGGCAACGCATGAAGAGTTAGGCGAGGTGCGCAATGAACTCTTTCACGAGCGCACCCGGCGGGAAGAGGCGGAACGTGTGCGGGATGCCCTGCAAACGCGCGTAGATGCCCTCACACAGGGCGATGCGCGCCGGGGCGAGGAATTGCCTGCCCCGGCCCTTACGCACGCCATAGACGCCGCTACACACCCCCGCGAGGCCTCGATAGAAAGCGTGGGGCAATCCCGACATAGCAACTCCGAATTGCCCCCGCGTGGCGAGGTATCGGGCGGGCTGATCGGACGGTTCTGGCGATGGCTACGCGGCGAGAATTGACGTGTGACGCGCGTTTTGCGTGGCTGCACTGAAACCCGTCACAATGTTGCTGTACGTACCGATAGAGGAGTGTTGGGTGTTCACAGGTAACGAAACTTCAATAAGCAAACAGGGGGTGCGGGATGCACAAACCGAGCGTGGCGTTATTGCTCCTCGTGATGTTGCTCACGGCCTGTGCCGCCGCGCCGAGCAGTACCGCGACGCCGGCCGGGGCCGCCAATGGATTGGCAACTGCCACCGCGACCCCGCGCAGCGTTGCCAGTCCATTGCAAACCGCTGCCGCGAGCACGCCTACGCCAATCGTAACGCGCATTACCCCGATGCCCTCCACGGTTGCCCTTACTCCCACGGCAATCGCGGTGACAGCCCCGCCGGTAATGACGTCACCTATGGCCGGATTCCCGCTGGCCCAGGTAGTGACGACGAAGGACATGGTGAATGTCCGGGCGATGCCAAGCACAACCGCAGCGGTCGTGACACTCCTCGCGGCCAACACCGAGGTTGACCTGACGGACACCGGCGTGATGAGCACCGAAGGTGGGCCGCAGTGGCTCCGCGTCTCGTATAACGGGCAGACGGGCTACGTGCGCTCTGATCTGGTAGGCGCGCCGCACGCGAAGGCGACAAGTACAGTGACAAGCACCGCCGTTCCATCGGTCGTACCGTCGAATGCCCCCACGACTACTGTACCAACACGATCATCTCCACCCACAGCGACCGTTGGCAGTACGGCGATGCCCGTTTCCATTGCGGAATGGAATACGCGCACCGGCGAGGAGCATCTGAACTTCGTACGCTACAGCATGCGTGAGATGCGCGGGTGTCACATTACCCCTGAGCAGGTGAACGCCGGTATTGAGGCCGCGTACCGGAACGCCCCCGCGTTGCAAGACCCGCCCGCGCTGATCCTCGCCACCCTTGCCGCACAAAACGGGTACATGGCATCGGGGCAGTAGAAGAATCCTGCTTTTTGTGCTTTCCGTGTGTCTGGGGGCATCGTAGGGCATTCTGGGGGCACTACAGCACCCCGCCGGTGGAACAGTGAAGTGAGCCACCCAAGAAGATGGAGTGAACCCCTATGAGCGAACCAGAGCGTAAGGGGACTTCTCGAAGAATGGCAGTAAACCGACTGCCACACGAGGAGGCAACTAATGGGACGGTCACGGGTGCATAGCCGGGAGTTCAAACGGGACGCCTGCCGCCATGCCGCCCAGGGCGCACCCGTGAGTGGGGAGAAACGCCCCGCTCAGGTGTGCCGGGAGCATCAGTTGAGCGAAGGGCTGTTGTTGCGCTGGCGGCATGAGTACGAGGCACGGGGTGATGCGGCCTTTGCGCCGCAGGCGCTATCGGAAGGGGAGACGCTGGCGCGCAAGGTGGCGGAGTTGGAACGGTTCTGTGGGCAACTCGCGTTGGAAAACGCGGTTTTAAAAAAGGCGCTGAGCAGTTTTCCCACGAAGTGCGGTACGCCATGATCGCTGAAGCGCACGCCCTTCACCCGTTGCTTTCCGTGCGTCGCTTGTGCGCGCTGTTCGGGGTGGGACGCACCGGGTATTATGCCCACGCCGCCGCGCAGACAGGGGAACGGGACACGGCGTTACGTGCTGCCATTGAGGCGATTGTGCTGGCCTTTCCCGGTTACGGCTATCGGCGTGTTACTGCCGCGCTGCACCGCGAGGGAGGGACCGTCAACCACAAGCGGGTGTTGCGGGCGGGTGCCCTCGTATATTAGGGGAGGAGCACAGAGGAGGGTGAGAACGTGGGGGCCCAAGCAGCAGTGACTGCGTCCCAGAGATTGTTCCCCCTGCTCTGACAACGGCAGAGTCTGCACCGTATCGA
>JAABUX010005027.1_pt1 | contig 16421 bp, 17 predicted proteins | sample 5561851 | NCBI WGS metagenome assembly JAABUX01 (sample SAMN10711883, study PRJNA513361) | rock metagenome | isolation source: Antarctica rocks | place: Antarctica: Victoria Land, Richard Nunatak red sandstone | collected 2016-01-03 | reverse complement strand
CGGTAGGGCCGGACCTGCTAGTGCTCGTGGGTGTCGGCTGCCAGACGCGTCGGCACCCACAGAGTGCGACCGGCTCGCTGGCCCCCTACGGCGTGCCTGCGAAGCCGGCGCCGACCAGACCCCCCACCCTGCCGCTGTCCCTGACGATCGGGCGCTGGCTGCTGAGGCAGCGGCCAACCCCACCCATCGGCCTGCAGGAGCTGTCCGCCGATGCCACACCCGAGGAATGCGCCCGGTCCGGCGCGGAGCTGGCGGCGGGCGCTGCCAGGGTCGGGCTGCTGGTGCTCGCGGACGGTTCGGGCTACCGGCTGCAGACACCGGTCGGCGATGATGGCCGGGGCGACGCCTTCGACGATGCCGTGGTCGCGGCCGTCTGCGCCGGTGACACCGACACGCTGCTTGCCCTCGCCCCTGCCGGCGACGGCCCGCTGTGGACCACCGGGCGGCCGGCTCTCCAGGCGTTGGCCGGTGCGTTGGGCGACCCGTTGCGCGGTCGGTTGCTGTGGCGGGGCGCGCCCTACGGGGTCGGCTACTTCGTGATTTCCCTCAGCGAATGCACATTGGACGCGTGAATCCGCCCCGTGTGATCGCGGTCGTCGGCCCCACCGCGGCGGGGAAGTCGGCGCTGGGCCTGACCCTGGCGAAGGCGCTTGGCGGTGAGGTGGTCAACGCCGACGCCATGCAGTGCTACGCCGGCATGGATATCGGCACCGCGAAGTTGCCGCCGGACGGGCGGGAGGGGATCACCCATCACCTGCTGGACATCTGGCCGGTGCGGGAACCTGCGTCGGTCGCCGACTATCAGCGGCGGGCCGTCGCGGTGGTACAGGAGCTGCTCGACCGCGGGGTCAGCCCCGTGGTGGTCGGTGGTTCCGGGCTCTACCTGCGGGCATTGCTCGATGACCTCGTGCTGCCCCCCACCGATCCGGCGATCCGGGCCGGGCTGGAAGCCGAGTTGGCCGTCGGCGGCCCGGGCGCCCTGCACCGCCGGCTCGCGCTCGCCGATCCCGCCGCAGCCCAGGCAATGCTTCCCTCCAACGGCCGGCGCATCGTCCGGGCGCTGGAGGTCGTCGCGTTGACCGGCAGCTTCTCCGCGACCAGGCCGGACGGGCGCTACCGCTGGGCAGCCACCGTCCAGTTCGGGGTCAGCAGGCCCGACCTCGCCGAGCGGATCGAAGCGCGGGTCGCGCAGATGTTCCGTGCCGGCCTCGTCGAGGAGGTGAGCGGACTCCTGGCCAAGGGCCTGGCCGATGGGCCAACCGCCCGCAAGGCCCTCGGTTACGCCCAGCTGCTGGCCATGCCCGATGATCCGGTTGCCGCAGCGCAGGCAACGGTCCGGGCCACCCGCAGGTACGCCCGGCGCCAGCGATCATGGTTTCGCGTCGATCACCGGATTGTTCAGATCGAATCGGCGGAACAAGCACTTGCCGCCGTAAAATGATCGCATGCAGTTCGCCAAGGGACACGGGACCCAAAACGATTTCGTGGTGCTCCCCGATGTCGACGGTGCGCTGGAATTGACCCCTGCGCTGGTACGCGTGCTGTGCGACCGGCGCGCCGGGATCGGCGCCGACGGCGTGCTGCGCGTGGTGCCGACCGCGAAGGTCGAGCAGGTCGCCCATCTGGCCGGCGAGGCGGATTGGTTCATGGACTACCGCAACGCCGACGGCAGCGTCGCGGAAATGTGCGGCAACGGGGTGCGGGTCTACGCGCGGTGGCTGCAGGAGGCCGGGCTGGCCGGCGACGGCCCGCTTTCGCTGGCCACCAGAGACGGGCTGAAGGCGGTGACCCTCGCCGGTGACGGCGACATCACCGTCGACATGGGGGCGCCGCACCTGCCGGGCACCGATCGGCTGGTGCAGGCCGGGGGGCGCAGCTGGCCGGGGATGGAGGTCTGGCTGGGCAACCCGCACGTGGTGGTGCAGGTGGGCGACCCGGCCGAAGCCGGCCCGCTGAGCGTTCCGCCGGTCGTCGATCTGGATACCAATTTCGAGTTCGTCGCGGTCCGCGGGCCGGAGCGGTTGGCGATGCGGGTGCATGAACGGGGGGCCGGCGAGACGCGTTCGTGCGGGACCGGCGCATGCGCCGCCGCCGTGGCCGTCGCCGTCCGCGCGGGGCAGCAAAGCGGGAGCTGGGAGGTGGAGGTGCCCGGTGGATGCCTGCAGGTGACCTGGACCGGCGCGACGGTGCTGCTGACCGGCCCGGCGGTGATCGTCGCCCATGGCAACATTGATGCCCGGTGGCTCGCCGCCGCCGATGAGTAACCCGCTCGCGGAATGCCGGCCCGACGTGTCACGCTGAACCCGATGACGATGCCAACACCCGATGAAGCGGGCCGCGAGCCCGCCGCCGCACCCGAGTCGGTGGAGATCGACCTGTCCGGGGCCTTAGGGCTTCCTGACCTGTCCGAATCCGACCTGCGCTCCGCGCTGGCCCTACAGGAGCGGCAATCGCTGCGGCGGGTCGTCGGGCTGACGACCGAGCTCACCGACGTCACCGAGGTCGAGTACCGCCAGCTACGCCTGGAGCGAGTCGTCCTCATCGGGGTGTGGACCGGGGGGACTCTCGCGGACGCGGAGAACTCCATGGCCGAGCTTGCCGCCCTCGCCGAAACGGCCGGCTCGCAGGTGCTGGACGCGTTGGTGCAGCGACGAGACAAGCCCGATCCGGCTACCTATGTCGGCTCGGGGAAGGCCAAGGAGCTGCGCGACGTCGTCGCGTCGACCGGCGCGGACACGGTCGTCTGCGACGGCGAGCTGGCGCCGGGGCAGCTGCGGCAGCTGGAGGAAGTCGTCAAGGTCAAGGTCATCGACCGGACCGCCCTGATCCTGGACATCTTCGCCCAGCACGCCACCTCAGCGGAAGGCAAGGCGCAGGTGGCGCTGGCGCAGATGACATACATGCTGCCGAGGCTGCGCGGCTGGGGTGAGTCGATGTCCCGGCAGGCCGGCGGCCGCGTGGCCGGCGGTGGTGGCATCGGCACCCGCGGCCCGGGTGAAACGAAGATCGAAACTGACCGGCGGCGGCTGCGCGCCCGGATGAGCAAGCTCAAGGCTGAGATCGCGGCCATGTCCACGATCAGGGAAACCAAGCGGCATCGGCGTGCGGCTTCCACCGTCCCGAGCGTGGCGATCGCCGGCTACACCAATGCCGGCAAGTCCTCGCTGCTGAACCGGTTGACCGGGGCGGGCGTACTCGTCGAGGACGCCCTGTTCGCAACCCTGGATCCGACCGTCCGCCGGGCGCAGCTTTCCGATGGGCGTGCGGTCACCCTGACGGACACGGTCGGGTTCGTCCGGCACCTGCCGCACCAGTTGATCGAGGCGTTCCGCTCCACCCTGGAGGAGGTGGCTGGCGCCGCCCTCATCGTGCACGTGGTGGACGGAGCGAATAGCGACCCGGAGATGCAGATCTCGGCTGTCCGCACCGTGCTCGCCGATGTCGACGCTGCCAACGTGCCCGAACTCATTGTGGTGAACAAGGTGGACGCTGCCGACCCGCTGGTGCTGGCCCGCCTGCGCCTGGTGGAGCCGGGGGCCGTGTTCGTCTCGGCCCGCACCGGTGAGGGGATGGAGAACTTGGCGGCGGCCCTCGTGGCCGCGGTGCCGCACCCGGAGGTCGAGCTGACGGCGCTGGTCCCCTACGCGGACGCCGCCCTTGTGGCCCGCGTGCATCGCGAGGGCGAGGTGCTGACGGAAGAGCATGAGTCGGCCGGCACTCGGCTACACGCCCGCGTCGGGGCGGCGCTGGCTGCCGAGCTCGAGCCCTTCGCCTCCGTCGGCTGAGTTGCCGCGCACCGGCCGACCGCTGATCTCGGCGCATCGGGGTGGGGGAGAGGTCGCTGCCCGCGGCTCACTGGAGGCCTACCGGTCCGCGCTTGCGATGGGGGCCGACTTGGTGGAGGTGGACGTGCGCCGCCGCCCGGACGGGGTGCTGGTATGTGCGCACGACGAGATCACCGCCGATTCGCCGCTTCTGTCCGAGGTCGTTGCCCTCGTAGGCGCCAGCGGGGCCGGCATGCACGTGGACCTGAAGGAGCCGGGCTACGAGGCCGAGCTGGTCGCCGCCATCGGTTCGGTGCAGCCGGTGTTCTTCACCACCGGTGACGTCGATTCGGTGCGGGCACTTCGCGCGATCGGGGCCACGGGCTGCTTGACGCTTGGTCCCTCGTTTGCCGGCCGGCCGGTGCGCGATGCCCTACGTGGCGTCGTCTCGGACGCGCTGCCCTGGCGGCGGATCGAGGCCTGTGACGCGGTTGGCGTCGCTGTGCAGTTCCGCATCGGCTGGTGGGGCTTGCGCTGGTGGTGTCGTCGGCGGGGTTTGGCTGTGTTGATATGGACGGTGAATGAGGACTGGCGGCTGCGCCGGTTGATGCGCGCGCGTGGGGTGACGGCCGTGGTGACCGACCGCCCAGGACGGGCGCTGGCGCTGCGCTGACCCGTCCTCGCCGGCCTATTCGCGACGGTTGCCGCCGGGGCGGGTTATCCACAGGGGGGGTGCGGGAGGCGCCCATTCGGGCCTATCCTCCCGGGCATGTGGCGTCTTCGCCCCATAGTGGGCGCGTTGTGCGCAGCCGGGCTGCTCAGCGGGTGCGGCGGCGGCGCAGCCCCGACGGCCGGCCCGACGCCCAGCGCGTTGACCTCACGAGCGCCCAGCACGCCAGCCGTGACTTCCACGAGTACGCCTGCCAGCGCCTCCCCGAGCATCGCCGCGAACAGTGACGCCGCGATCCTCGCCGCCGCTCGTGGCTACGTCACCGCCATAGAAGCGGTGGGCCGCACCGGGCATATCACAGCATTTTCCCGCGTCTCATCACAGGATTGCAATTGCCGCAAGGGTATCCAAACCGTAGTGGATTACCTGGAATCACGTTCAGCTCACGAAAACATCACTTATCGCTACGTCGAGCCTATCGCTATTTTGGCCCGCAACGGCACAAACGCTGATGTTCATATTCATGTCGTGAGCGGACCATACGAGATACTCGACGCGGCCGGGCGAGTGCTTACTTCCGGCAAACCAGACTCAGGGAACTTTGTCATTAGTTTCGAACGAGAGGGGGACAGATGGATGGCCTTTTTCGAACGCAACGCGTAGGGCTGCTGCCTGTCACCGCCTTACTCCTGGTTATTCTTTCAGCAATTCCAGCGGCTGCAGACGCTGGGCCCGCTCCCCCCGGATTCATGGCGTCGAACGCTCAGGTCAACACCCAAGATCATAAAGTGACGGGGCTCCTTTTCGTTCGGGGACGAGACACAGAGACCCATCTATCAATTGCCACGGAAGGATGTGGAAACTGTAGCTGGGCGGTTTTGACGGTTTGCCAGACGAACACCGGGAAAAGTGGACCGGACGCGAGCCATTGTCAGGGAATCTACGTTGGGTGCCGGGCGAACGAACAGCGATTTCAGGTCTTGTTTAGTCCGAGTCCGGGGATTCCAACGCGGCTCGTCGATTCATATTGTTACGCTGCTTCCGACGCGGGGCTCGTGTCGGGCTCGATGATTGCTGCTGATGCCCGCAAGTATGCCGATCAGGTACAGGTGACTCCACCGACGCTGAGGTCATGGCCGCCGGGTGGGGCGACATTGGTGAACCTGCCGACATACTTCTCGGCGCAGGCACCGCAGTCCGCGGCCAAAGACTTCGGCGGTCAGGGATACACGATGCGGCTGCAAGTAGGCGCCGCCCAGTACGCCTGGTCCTTCGGTGACGGAGCCAGCCTGGAAACTACCGACCCGGGTTCGGCGCCCCCCGACGGGTCGGTGCACCACGCCTACCTCGCGGCCGGTCAACAAGCCGTGACGGCGAGCGTCGCGTACGGGGCGACGTTCACCGTAGTCACCCCGTTCGGGAGCATCGGGCCAACACCGGTCGCGGGCGGCCCGGTCCGCACCGTTCCGGCGCGAATGGACCTGCGGGTACAAGAGGCGTACGCCGGCCTGACCGGCTGATCAGATTCTGCGCAGCACCGACACGACCCGACCAAGGATGAGGGCGTCGTCACCCGGAATCGGCGCGTAGGAGGAATTCTGGGGCAACAGCCATACATGACCGTCCCGCCTGCGGAAGGTCTTGACGGTCGCCTCACCGTCAATCATGGCCGCGACGATCTCCCCGTTTTCGGCGCTCGGCTGCTGCCGTACCACGACCCAGTCGCCGTCGGTAATGGCGGCGTCGATCATGGAGTCGCCGACCACCTTGAGCGAGAACAGCGTGCCGGAGCCGACCAGTTCTCGCGGCAGCGGAAACACCGCCTCGACCGACTCTTCGGCGAGCACCGGGGAACCCGCGGCGATGCGTCCCACGAGCGGAACGTAGGCCGGCGTTGGTCGCTCGTCGGACGCCTCCCCGCGGATGTCTACCTCGCCCGGCAGAAGCACCTCGACCGCCCGCGGACGGTGGGCATCACGGCGGAGAAACCCCTTGGTTTGCAGGGATTTTAGTTGATGGGCGACCGACGAGGTTGAGGTCAGCCCGACCGCCTCACCAATCTCGCGGACGCTCGGCGGATATCCCCGCGCCTGCACGGCCCCCCGAATGACCTCAAGGATGCGCCGCTGGCGCGCGGTCAGGCCGGTCGCGTCTGGCGGCCCATCGGGCAAGTCGTGCACCGTGCCCCCTGATGCGGGCGCCGCCGTGGTGTGGTCCGTCTTCTTGCCGCGCGGGGCGCGCTGATCACTCATGGCGGGAACGTAGCGCGTGACGAGCGCAGTTTCAAACACCTGTTCGAAAAAGTTGCGCCGGCCATGGATTCTGTCGGTGGGGTGGGGTACAACTCGCACAGACGTTCGTTCGAACACTCGTTCGTCCAAAGGTCTGCTCTGATCACTGCCCGCCCGATGCCCAAGGAGTCAGCATGAACGCCACCCTCACTCGGCCCGACGCCTCGGTCCTGCCCCTCCGCCGCCAGCCACGGACCCGACCTACCGCCGCCCTTGACACCGCCGCATCCTCCCCCGGGCGCGTTCCCCGCCCAGACGGCGCCCGCCCCACCGGGCACCCGGGCGGCCGGCCCGGCGCTCGTCTTCCAACCCCGAGTCCTTGCCGCGATGCCGCGCCCGCGAGCACCCTGCATCTGACGAGGCGAGGCCGGATCGTGGTAGTGGTCGGTTCCATGTTGCTGATCATGGCTGGCTTTGGGCTGGGCCGGGCAAGTTCATCCAGCGCCGCCGACACGGCACCCGCGACCGTCACCGTAGTGCAGCCGCACGACACCCTGTGGTCCATCGCGGAACGGGTGGACCCGCACCAAGACCCGCGGATCACGATGACCAAGCTGCGGGCGGCGAATCACCTGTCCTCGTTCGGGCTGCAGGCAGGGCAGACGCTGACCCTCCCACGCTGAACTCCTTTCTCCCATGATCGGCTTGCAAATTGGCGGGCTCGACACGCCGGTCAACACTTGCCCTCGACCCTCGGCACCTCTAGCTTCCACTACTGCATCTAGTACTTACACCCATGTAAGTTATCCACATGTAGTGGTAGACTGTCCACAGAGCGTCCACCGCTTCAAGCCGCCAACGCACAGGTTGTCCACAACTATCGGGCGCGGGAGCCTGCGCGGAGCGGTCGTTCAGGAGGTTCAACGTGCGCTGCCCGTACTGCCGGCACGGCGACACCCGGGTCGTCGATAGCCGGGACACCGACGAGGGTGCCGCCATTCGTCGGCGCCGGTCGTGTCCGTCCTGCGCGCGACGGTTCACCACGGTGGAGACGGTGTTGCTGCAGGTCGTGAAGCGCAGCGGTGCGCTCGAGCCGTTCCGCCGCGACAAGATCGTTTTGGGCGTGCGCAAGGCCTGCCAGGGACGGCCCGTCGACGAGGACGCGCTCGCCTTGCTTGCCCAAGAGGTCGAGGAGACGATTCGCGCCTCCGGGCTTGGCGAGGTGCCGGCCGACGAGGTGGGCCTGGCCATCCTCGGCCCACTTCGGCGACTGGACGAGGTGGCGTACCTGCGTTTCGCCTCGGTGTACCGCTCGTTCGAATCCCTTACCGAGTTTGAACTGGAGATAGCGGCGTTGCGCGCCGGGGACTCCGCCGCGCATGCCCCCAACACCAGTACCTGACTACAAGCCAAGCATCTCCACGGGCTGCGCTGCGGTTCGCTGCGTTGAACACATACGAAGGGCAGGAACCCAGCATGACCGAGACCGTCCACGGCGCCGGCCAGACACCCACCGCCCCCCGGGCGACCGGTAGGTCGGGTGGCGGCCTGCGGGTCGAACGCATCTACACCACACCCGGCGTGCACCCTTACGACGAGGTCAGCTGGGAACGACGCGACGTTGTCCTGACCAACTGGCGGGACGGGAGCGTCAACTTTGAGCAACGCGGGGTTGAGTTCCCGGACTTCTGGGCGATCAACGCTGCGAACATCGTGACGACCAAGTACTTCCGCGGTGCCGTGGGCACGGCTGCGCGGGAATGGAGCCTCAAGCAACTGATTGATCGGGTCGTCGACACCTATCGCATAGCCGGTCTGCACAACGGGTACTTCGCCTCAGCCGAGGACGCCGAGATCTTTGATCACGAACTCACCTGGGCCCTTTTGCATCAGGTGTTCTCCTTCAACTCCCCGGTCTGGTTCAACGTTGGGACCTCCTCCCCGCAGCAGGTCAGCGCCTGTTTCATTCTCGCCGTTGACGACACGATGGACTCGATCCTCAACTGGTATCGCGAAGAAGGATTGATCTTCAAAGGCGGCTCGGGGGCCGGCCTGAACCTGTCCCGAATCCGTTCGTCAAAGGAACTGTTGTCCTCCGGTGGTACCGCTTCGGGGCCGGTCAGCTTCATGCGGGGTGCAGATGCCTCAGCAGGGACCATCAAATCCGGTGGGGCCACCCGACGGGCCGCCAAGATGGTGGTGCTCGACGTCGACCATCCAGACATCGTGGAGTTCATCGAGACCAAGGCCCGCGAGGAGGAAAAGATCCGGGTCCTGCGGGACGCCGGCTTCGACATGGACCTTGGCGGCTCGGATATCACGAGCGTGCAATACCAGAACGCCAACAACTCGGTCCGGGTCTCCGACGAGTTCATGCGGGCGGTGGAGCAGGGCAGCGAGTTCGGTCTGCGCGCACGTGCCGATAATCGGGTGGTCGAGACCGTGGACGCCCGGAGCCTGTGGCGCAAGCTCGCTCAGGCAGCCTGGGCCTGCGCCGACCCGGGAGTGCAGTACGACGGCACCATCAACGACTGGCACACCACCCCTGAGTCGGGCCGGATCACGGCATCAAACCCGTGTAGCGAGTACATGTCGCTGGACAACTCCAGTTGCAACCTGGCCAGCCTCAACCTGATGAAGTTCCTGCGCGCTGACGGCACATTCGACGGGCCCACCTTCACCAAAGTCGTGGAACTAGTCATCACGGCTATGGACATCTCCATCTGTTTCGCCGACTTCCCGACCGAACCAATCGCGGCCACCACCCGCGCCTTTCGCCAGCTCGGGATCGGATACGCCAACCTCGGTGCGCTGCTGATGGCAACCGGCCATGCCTACGACTCAGAGGGAGGACGGGCGCTGGGCGCGGCGATCACTGCGCTGATGACCGGAACCGCCTACAAGCGTTCGGCGGAGTTGGCTGGGATCGTCGGCGCCTACGAGGGTTATGCGCGAAATTCCGCGGGTCACCAGCGGGTGATGAGGAAGCATGCCGCCGCAGCAGACAGTGTCCGATCAATCGGCGCCGACGACGCGCGTGTCCTGGCCCTGGCGACCAAGGCGTGGCAGGAGGGCAATGCGCTCGGCGAGCGCAACGGCTGGCGGAACGCGCAGGCCAGCGTGTTGGCTCCTACCGGAACGATCGGCCTGATGATGGACTGCGACACCACCGGAATCGAGCCCGATCTGGCGCTGGTGAAAATGAAGAAGATGGTCGGGGGCGCCAGCATGAAGATCGTCAACAACACGGTGCCGCCGGCGCTGCGCTCGTTGGGGTACGCCGAGGAGACGGTCGAAGCGATCGTCGAGCATGTCGCCGCCAACGGAAATGTCATCGACGCACCAGGGCTTCGGGCCGAACACTACGAGGTCTTCGACTGCGCCATGGGGGAGCGGTCGATCTCCCCGAATGGGCACATCCGAATGATGGCCGCGGTGCAGCCCTTCCTATCCGGCGCTATTTCCAAGACGGTCAACCTGCCTTCTGAGGCGACCGTCGAGGACGTGGAGAACGCTTACTTCGAGTCCTGGAAGCTGGGGCTGAAGGCCGTCGCCATCTATCGCGACAACTGCAAGGTAGGACAGCCCCTGTCGGACATGAAGGGAAGCCAGAACTCGGCAACCGCGGACGCCAACGCCTCGGCGGCGACAAAGCCAACCCGCAAGCGGCTGCCGAAACGTCGGCCGAGTCAAACAATCTCTTTCTCGGTTGCCGGCGCCGAGGGCTACCTGACCGCCAGCAACTACCCGGACGACGGTCTGGGCGAGGTCTTCATCAAGATGAGCAAGCAGGGTTCCACTCTCGCTGGAGTCATGGACGCGTTCTCGGTGGCCATCTCCATCGCCCTGCAGTATGGGGTTCCGCTCGAGGCCTATGTCGCGAAGTTCGTCAATATGCGCTTCGATCCAGCTGGCATGACCGACGACCCGGATGTGCGCATAGCGTCCTCGGTGATGGATTACTTGTTCCGCAGGTTGGCACTCGACTACCTTGCCTACGACACGCGGACCGAACTCGGCATCTTCACCGCCGATGAGCGGGCTGCTGCGGTTGCCAACTCCTACGGCTCCCCCCCTCCTGCCTTGGCCACTGACGACGAGGAGGTCGATGTGGCTGCCCTGCGTGGGTCAGTGCCGGTCGAGGTCAAGCCGTCGGGGGCAACAACAACGGCGCACAGTTCCACCGAACTACTTGAGCAGCTCCAAGGGACAGCCGCCGATGCGCCGCTGTGCATGACCTGCGGAGTGAAAATGCGCCCCGCCGGTTCATGCTTCGTCTGCGAAAGCTGCGGCTCGACAAGTGGTTGCAGCTGAAAATGACCATCCTCTCCGTGTCCCCTTAGGGGTGCGCTCAGAGCCCTCCAAAGTGCAGATGGTCACGCGGATGTCCTGCAAGTGGTCAGCGAATGTCAGTAATGGTCGGCGTTGTCACGATGACAAGTCTTTTCATGGTCGAGAAGGATCACGATCTTGAAAAGAGGCACCACCAACTACGACACGGCCCCCCGGCCTCGCGCACCGCAAGGCCGGGGCGCCGGCGTTCGACCGGCTTCTTCCCCCCAGGCGCCCAGAACGGCCGACGGCGACGGCCCAACCCGGGTCAATTGCCATGCGCGACCCGGCGGCCCTCGCGGTCCACCGCCCCATCTGCGACCCGGGCGAGCTGTGCGGCGAGGTGCAGATCGACCTCAACAACGCCGGGCTCCGGCACGAGTTCGACCGTGCCGCTCAACTCGCCACGCAGGCTGTGCTGGCGGAGAAGCTGTCAGGGAGCGCCAACGCGCAGCAGCTGTGGCGCGACATCTTCGGCCCAGACTTCCCGGCGCCCCCCGGCCCGGTCACGATCGGAGGGGCAGCGGGGACCGGCGCCGTCGTCGGCTACCAGCCGGTGAAGGACTCCCCGCAGGGCTGATGGCACGCCCCGACACCCTTCAGCTATGCGCCCGCATCTGGTGGGAGGACCAGCCCGAGCGGCTGACCCGCGACCTCGACGACCTCGCCGCCCACGGCCTCGCCCCCCGGCACGGCGAGATGACGTCGTAGAAGACGGCGACGACCTCACGGCTGTCGTCGCCCTCAGCGTCGAAGGCGACGCAACGATGCCCGCTGGACTGACTGACGCACATCCGCTCCGCCACTCCACTCCACCCGTCACAAGCAGAGCTACTGGCGCCGAGTACCAGCCGAGCTTCACCTGCTGTGGTTTCAGGCCTCAGCACGGCGCGGAGAGCAGGCTTGAAGCGGTCAGGGACCTGCTCGGCTTTGGGCTGCCCAGCGCAGGCACCGGCTGCTACCTCGTCACCTACGCCCCGCTCCAACAGCCGGCCGGCCTGATGAGGCTGTGGGCGAGGGTCCACTGGCCCCGGCGCATGAGTTCCTGGCCTGGCTGGCGACGGCGGACAGCCTCATCCCGGTCAGCCTGGATCTTGAGCCCGAGCAGCTCGGCCCGAGGTGCTCGCACCGCAGTGGCCCTCCTCAGATCTGGCCGCCGCACACGACGTCGTCGTCGGTGTGGGCAGCATCGGCAGCGCAGCGTGATCAGCCTTGATCCGGAAACCCAACGACGTAGCCGTTCCAAGCAACCGAAAGTCTCCGTCAAGCGTCAAAGGCATTGGGCCAACTTCTCAAGTGAGTAGCGAGGTAGATGAAAATGGCGATGCCCTGGCTGTTCCGGCGGCCATGTCGGTTCCACCGGCAACCATGAGGTCAATTTTTGGCGTGCGTGCGTATGCCCTCGCTTTGGTCATGCTCGCCCTGGCTGCCGGCTGTGTGGGAGCGAAGCCGGCCGCGATCGGCTCCCCTTCGGGCGTCACAACCGGGCCGGACATCACCCTGCTAAAAACTCCCACGACCAGCGCCTCCGCGACAACCTCGCTGCCGGCTCTGGCCAGTTCCTCCAACCCCATTGCCACCGTGGTGTCGCCAAGTTCCCCGTATTGCCGGATCGCCGACCTGACCGTGACGAGAGGCGTCTACGACGCGGGACTTGGCCATGAATCGGTCACCGTCGTCTTTCGGGATACCGGTCCGCGCTCCTGCCTGATCACCGGCTATCCAGGAGTCGCTGGGCTCGACAGCAGCGGCCACCAGAGCGTCCAAGCCACCCGCACCCCGTCTGGATATCTGGGCGGCATCCGGCGCTCCAGCGGGCCCCCGCCGGTCATTCACCTTGTGCCGAAACAGACCGCTGCCGCGCTCATCGAAGGCACTTCCGTTGGCGAACCTGCAAACTGCGGTAGTTATCACAGTTTGCTTGTCACCCCGCCGGGCGAAACGCATTCCGTACCTATCGCGGCCTCCTTACCAGCGTGCTCCGGCCTCCGGGTTCACCCCATTCTCCTCGGAACAACCGGCACCGACTGAAAGCGTGGGGCCTGCTTCCGGCCAGACAACATCCGGATTCCATCCGGTAACTATCAGTCATGAGGAGCCACGTCAGGCTTGTCGTCGGACTGAAATCCGACTGTTGTTCGACACAAGCCGGGGTCGCGGATGCAGGAGCAGAGTCGTGACGGACGCATGATGCTGTAGACGTTGTAGACAGTTACGGTTAGCATCGTTGTTATGGTTACAACCACCGCCGACCAGGTCCTCGATCGGCTCCGGATCAAGGCGAGGGAGAACCCGGACCTGGCCCAGACGCTCCAGTTCCTTGCTGAGGGAGGCGAGGCCAGGGACCCGTTCGCCGAGATGGACGACGGTCCCATGGCCGGCCTGCGCACGATCAACCGTCGTCGCCAGGTCCACCGCCGGACCGAGCTGGCTCGACGAGCCCTCACCACCTCCCAGGTGGTTGGGCTCATCGACTCGATCTCCGACCGCAAGGCCGTCGACCGTCGGCGCAGGCGGGGGCGGCTGCTCAGTATGAAAGAGGGCAGCACCGTCCTGCACCCGAGCTGGCAGTTCGATCAGGGCACAGGCGAGACGAGGGAGGATCTCGACCGGGTGCTCGCTGCGCTGGGCGAGCTCACTGCAGACCCCTGGACAGCCGACGCGACGATGACAACCCCGCGAGCCGATCTGGATGGGCGAAGCGTTGCAGATGTCTTCGCCGATGGAGATACCGACTTGGCGGTGCGGCTGATCCGGATGGCCGGGGACCAGTCCTGAAGCAGTTTCCAGCGCGACGTCCCGTCGGCCTTCGCACCGAAAGGGTCGCCGGGTCGTGGTGGCGGATCGAGGACGAGCATCCCAAGCTCTGGACGTGGGAGCCCTTCCCCTCACCCCGGCACCGCTTCGACCCCGCCTCGGGACGGTTCCGGGTGCGCTACGCCGCCAACAGCCCGATCGCGGCCAGCTGCGAACGCTTCCCCGGTCGACACCTGACTCCAGCCGACGGCGGCCTCTACCTCGTCGAACTCGCCATTGGATGCCCGGCCTTGCACCTCACCCACCAAGGGATCCTGGAAGCTTTGGGCCTCGACGACCGCATCAACACCGGACGTGTGGACCTGCCAGGCCCGGGCGGTGATCCGCTGCTCGAGATCTGTCAGGGGCTGGCGGACGCCGTCAACGACTGGTGGGAGGGCACACCGCCGGCCCTCCTTTACCGGACCCGCAGCGTCCCGAGCGCTCGATCCATCGCCTTCTCTACGACCACGGCTGCAAGGGTCGTGCGGGCCCGACCCTTGCGTGAGGCCCGTCACTTGATCGCCGGGCTGGTTGCTCGGCATGGCTTCGTGGTGCCATCAGGCTGGCTCGGGCCCTAAACCTAAAGGCGCCAGCGGGTTGGATGCATCGACAGGCGCGCTACGCGACGCCGACCGGACGCAGCACAGCCCACACGACCTTTCCCTCGGATTGCTGGGTCACCCCGAAGTCCTCGGCGAGGTGCTGTACCAGATAAAGGCCGCGGCCGTTCTCGTCTTCGGGAGCTGCGGCGCTCACAGTCGGATCACCCCGCCCGCCGTCGAATACCTCGACCCGCAGTTCGCGTTCATCGGAGCTCAGTCTCAGCTCCAAACCCTCGGTCCCACCGTGCCGAACCGCGTTGCCCACCAACTCCGAAATGATCAACTCGGCGTCTGCGCGCAGCGGCTCAAGCTGCCGGGACAGCGGACACGCGCGGAGCGCCCGCCGGGCGTGACCCGGGGCGTCCGGAGAGGCCGCGAGCGGCCACACGCGCAAGCACATGCGGTAGGTGTGCCCGTTCCAGCGGGTCTAACCCGCCCGGGACCGGTCGGGATCTCACCTGGGGGGCCAGCCGCGCGGGCCGTCTCCTGCGCTGTCCGGAGGGCGTCCTCGCGGGCCGTCTCCTGCGCTGTCCCGACAGGCGTCCTCCTACGCCTGCCCGTCCGCACCCGCAACACCCATACCACCGACCGTAGGGTTCCCCCGGTGATCGCTACCACGGACCTGGCCGGTCTGAGCACCGAGCGGCCAGCCGCCGTCACGATGAACTCGCACATCACCGCTCTCGCGGTGGCCCGTTCCCTCGGCCGTCGGGGCGTACAAGTCGTCGCCCTGGACAAGGAACTCGGCGGATTGGCCCAGCATTCGCGGTTCATCGCCGCCCGCGGGCTGCTCCCGGCGCCGGAGCTCGACGGCGGCCGCCCGCTGCGCGACGGGCTCCTCGAACTGGCACCCGGTTTCCCGACGCCCCCCGTACTTTTCCCCACCAACGACGACTGGGTGCTGGCCCTCGCCCGGCACCGTGAGGCACTTCAACCGCACTACCTGCTGTACGGGCCGCCCCCTCCCGTCCTGCACCGAGTGCTGTCCAAGACCCAACTATGGCGGGCATGCACCCGGCTGGGTATCCCCACCCCCCGCTCCTGGCCGCTGGGGGAACCGTCCGCCGCCCAAACCGAGCCGCCGACCGACGTCACCGCGTTGCCCTACCCGGTGGTACTCAAGCCCGACGACAGTCGGGGCTTCTACAACGCGTTCCGGGCCAAGGTATGGGTCGTCGCGACGCCCACCGAACTCCTCGAGCGCCGGCGGGAGGCAGCCGACGCGGGGCTGAGCCTGCTCGCTCAGGAACTGATTGAATCGCCGGCCGGCGGTTTCGTGTCCTTCGCCTCTTACCTGTCCGCCGATGGGGTTGCCCGCGGATCGCTGACCGGTCGCAAGTTGGAGCAGTGGCCCCCCGGCTTTGGCACCTGTTGCCTGGCCGATGTCCGGAGCAAGCCGGCCCTCGCCGAGCGCGGGCTGGCGGTGCTGGCCGAACTGGGCTATCACGGGGTCAGCGAGATCGAATTCGTGCTCGATCCCCGGACCGGGGAGCATCTTCTGCTCGACGTCAACCCGAGGGTATGGAAGTGGGTCGGCTTGTGCGTGGCGGCGGGGGTGGACCTGCCGTGGTTGGCCTACACCGACGCAATCGGCGCCCCGCAGATGGCCGGCCCGGCCCGGGACGGTCGCCGTTGGACCTACCTCGCCGACTATGCCCGACTGGTCCGGGCTCGGGGCGCCGTTCTCCCCGAGGCGGCGGTCAGCCACGACGAGTGGGTCACCCTGCTGTCCGGACGCCTGCCCGAGGGATTCGTCGACGGCGTGCATGACCCCGACGATCCTGAGCCGTCATACGACCTGCTCTGGGCGGCCCTTGCCGGCGGGGCTGGGCCCGGCTACTCCTGTGCCTGCTGAAGCCCCGGAAGCCCCGCAGGCCCTGTGCAGCCCAAAGCTAAGGTGGCAAAATGCGCTTTGGCTACTGGATGCCGGTATTCGGGGGATGGCTACGCAACGTCGCTGACGAGGGCATGGAGGTGAGCTGGGCGGACGTGCGTGCGGTGGCGCAGGACTCGGAACGAGCCG
>JAABUX010005025.1_pt1 | contig 16425 bp, 14 predicted proteins | sample 5561851 | NCBI WGS metagenome assembly JAABUX01 (sample SAMN10711883, study PRJNA513361) | rock metagenome | isolation source: Antarctica rocks | place: Antarctica: Victoria Land, Richard Nunatak red sandstone | collected 2016-01-03 | reverse complement strand
GACGTCTTCCGGGAGTTCGAGCTGCGCGACCCGCTGCGCAGGCTGGAGGAAGCACTCGGCTCCGCGCAAGCGGCGGCGCCCGCGCCGCCCGCCAGCGCCGGGACGGCGATCACGGCTGTGCTGCGCCCGATGACCCTCGAAGAGCTCGCGAGACCTTCGCAGTCCCCGTCGGAGGAGCTCGCAATCGCAGTTCGGGCCCCGCAGGTGCCCGACGATGCTCTGTTCGCTACCGACTCTGCATGGCGCTTCGGGGTCTACGCGGGCGGCCCGCCCCCCGCACCGGACCAAGGCCCGCCCTCCGCCCGTGGCCCGGCGACCGCACCCGGCCGCGGCCAAGCCGAGGTCCTGGCCGGTACTTGCGCCCGCCCCGAGGACCTGGTCGCGGCGATCGGGACCCGGTCCGCGATCGCCCACGACGCCAAGTCGCTGGGGGAGGTGCCCGCGAGGCTGGCGCACGACACCGAGGTCGCGGCGTACCTGCTCGAGCCGGCCCGCCGCGCCTATCCCTTCCGCGAGCTGTGCGAGGAGCGCGGGCTGACTGTCTCCGTGCGGGACGGAGCAGCCGCTCCAGCGCAGGACCGAGCCAGCGCCGGGGAGGACGAAGCCGCCGCTGATGCGATCCTCGTCCACGCGCTCGCCGCATGGCAACGCGAGGAGATCCGCGGCCGGGGCCTGACCGATCTGCTGCTCGAGGTCGAGTTGCCGCTGGTGCGCGTCCTGCGCGAGATGGAGCAGGCTGGGTGCAAGCTCGACACCGATCGCCTGATGGAGATCTCCGCGCGAGTCAAGGGGGAGGCCGACGCGCTGGAGCTGGAGATCTTCGACCTCTGCGGGACCCAGTTCACGCTCGGCTCGCCCAAGCAGCTCGAAGAGGTCCTATTCGGAAACCTCGCCCTGTCGCGCAAGCGCCGCGGCAAGACGGGGTACTCGACCGACGCGCGCGTGCTGCAGGCAATCCGCGGCGAGCATCCGGTGATCGCGAAGATCGAGCGCTGGCGCGAGCTGACCAAGCTCGCGCAGACCTACCTCGATGCGCTGCCGCTGCTGATCGCGCCCGACGGCCGGCTGCACACCACCTTCAATCAGACAGCCGCCACCACAGGGCGGCTGTCGTCCAACAATCCAAATCTTCAGAACATTCCGGTCCGCACTCCGCTCGGGAGGGAGATCAGGGCGTGCTTCGTCGCCGAGAATGGCAACGTACTCGTCTCCGCCGACTACTCGCAGGTCGAGCTCAGGCTGCTGGCGCACATCGCCGGCGAGGACGTGCTCAAGGAGATCTTCCGCCGCGGCGAGGATGTCCACACCGCGACGGCCTGCCGCGTGTTCTCTGTCGCTCCGGACCAGATCGACCCGGGCATGAGGTCGAAGGCGAAGATGATCAACTACGGAATCGTATACGGGCTGTCGGCCTACGGGATGGCCGACCGTCTGGACATTCCCCAGGCCGAAGCCGACGAGTTCATCCAGCGCTACCTGGCCGGCTTTCCCGCGGTCGGGCGCTTCATAGAGGAGACGATCGCACAGGGGACCGAGCACGGCTATGTCTCGACGCTGTTCGGGCGCCGGCGCCAGGTGCCGGAGCTGCGTGCGCGGCGCTGGGAGCTGCGCAAGCAGGGTGAGCGCTTCGCCGTGAATATGGTCATCCAGGGAACCGCCGCGGACATCATGAAGGTGGCGATGGTTCGCTGCGAGCAGGCGGTGAGGCAGGCCGGCCTGAAATCGCGGCTGGTGCTCCAGATTCATGACGAGCTGTTGTTCGAGGGACCGGCGCCCGAGGCCCAGACGGTGAAGAGGACTGCCTGCGAGCAGATGGGCAGCGCGTTCGCCATGGATCCGCCGCTGGCCGTCGAGGCCGGGATCGGCGTCACTTGGCTGGCGGCCAAGTGACGCCCAAGGTGAAGCAAGTCCACACGGGGCGGTGCGTCTCCGCGGGGCGGTGCTCGCTCGCGGCGCTCGTTCGGGGGCTCGCGTGGCTGCTGGCCGCGTTCGCATGCCAGGGCGCCATCTCGGAGCCCGCACAGGCGAAGATCATTTTCGGCGTCGTTCCCGATCTGCCGAGCACCCAGTTTCAGCCGCGGTCCCTTACGCGCGCGGCGCAGGCCAGCGCGCGCCCGGCGCGGCGAATCCCCTACGGCGGCGGCCCGGTGCTCCACTCCAACCGCACGCACCTGATCTTCTGGGCGCCGGCGAGGTCTGGACTGCGCTTCCCCGCCCGCTACGAGTCATTGATCGAGAGGTTCCTGGCGCGGGTGGCGGCGGATAGCCGCAAACCGAGCAACGTCTACGGCTCCAGTGGCCAGTACACGGATTCCGGAGGTCCGGCAGCCTACGACTCGAGTTACCGCGGTGCCCTAGTCGCGAACGATTCGCTGCCCGCGAACGGTTGTCAGGAGTCGCCGGCTGGGCCCGGCTGGGACGTGTGCCTGACCGACGAGCAGCTACACCGCGAGATCGAGCACGTCGTCGCAGCCGACCGGCTGCCCTCCGGCCCGACCGACATCTATTTTCTATTGACCCCTGAGGGCTTCGGAAGCTGCACCGACTCATCCTCCGCTGCGTGCGCGCTCGGCGGTGCCACGGGCTACTGCGGCTATCACTCGGTCACTCCCACCAGGCCCACTGGGACGAGCTTGCTGTATGCCGTGATCCCCTACAGCGCGGTCCCCGGCCACTGCCAGTCCGAGAGCCCTCGCCCGAACGCCAGTACAGCCGATCGGGCGATATCGAGCCTCAGCCACGAGCACAACGAGACGGTGACCGACCCCTTTGGCGACGCCTGGAGCGACAGCTCCGGCAATGAGATCGGGGATCTGTGCACGACGGATTTCGGCTCGAGGCTCGGAGGCTCGGGTGCCCGCGCCTTCAACGAGGTCATCGACGGCGGCCATTACTTCCTGCAGGAGGAGTGGAGCAACGCGGACCGTGGATGCGCGGCGCGGGCCAAGGCCGCCTCGGTCTCCTTCTCGTCACGGCGCACGACTCGCGTGCGCCACGACCGGGTCAGCGTCAGCTTCTACGCCCGCGCGCGGGACGCCGACGGCGTGATCGTCAACTACGAGTGGTTCTTCGGCGATCGCAGCCGGGAGCACGTGCGCGGCCGCCAGGTCTCGCACACCTTCAGCCGGGCTGGCGCCTACCGAGTAGTCCTTCGGACCACCGACTCATGGGGCAACTACGGGTTCGCAGTGCGCCTGATCAGGGTTTCCGGGCGCTTGCGAGTGCGCTGATCAGGGTTTCCGGGCGCTCGCGAGTGCGCTAACGGGAGCGGGGAGCAGTCACGGAGCGGAGCGGGGGCCGGAGCCGGAAGCCGGAGCGTGACGGTCAGCCGGCTGGGAGCGCAGACCGGGGGGCGGCGCGCGCTCGCGCCGCCACCGCCACGAAGTCCGGGTGGGCGATGTTCAGGTAGTGGCCGAAGGCCCAATTCACGAAGCGCTTGGAGCTCATCGCCCGCAGCGAGGCACCGAGCAGCCGCGGCGCTACGCGAGGGACCAGCCGCTGCACTGCCAGCATCCAGCGAAACGCCCCCGCGTGGCCGGCCGAGAACTCGCGATAGCGGCGCAGCGCCTGAGCGCGTGTCTGGCGGCCCTCGATCACCTCCCGCAGCTCACGCCCACAGGCGAGGCCGAAGTAGAGCGCTGTGCGGATGCCCTCGGCGGTCAGCGGCAGGCAGTGCCCGGCCGAGTCGCCGGCGAAGAAGACCCCATCGCCTGTCGCGTCGCGCAGCGCGTGCGGGATCCAGTTGCCCTGATAGCGCACCGTCTCTGCCTCGAGGTCGCGCGCCAGCCTGACGGTGGGCTCGCGCACGTGGAAGCGTGGATCGAAGGAGCCGATGCCGATCCGCAGCTCCCCGCCGGCCGGAAAGCTCCAGCCGTACCCGGCGGGGACATACGAACGGTCGATCCAGACCTCGAGCTGCTCGCCGGACCCGAAGGGGTGAACTTCCAGGCCGCGGGACAAGAAGGCATCGGGTGGTTGCACGTTCGCGGCGCTGAGGACGCGTTTCCAGCCCAGCGCGTCCACGATCAGCGGGGCGCGGATCACCCCGCGGTCGGTGCGCACGGCATCACCGGTGCGCCCGTGCACCTTGGCCGTCTCGAACTCGAAGCTGCCCTGCTCGGCGAGTAGGGCGCACAGCGTCCGGTAGTCGAAGGTAGAGAAGGTCCAGGGGAGCTCATAGCTGACGGTGGCGTGCGGGCTGTGGATGACGAGCTCGCCGAAGCTCTGCTGGCGGGATTCCTCCAACCCGAGCGCGGTGAGCCAGGGGGTCGGGATCCCGCACGCCGAGGTCTGGCGCTCGCCGATCTCATAGCGGTCGATGAGGACCACGTCCGCTCCGCTGCCGGCGAGCTCGCGCGCGATGGCCAGACCGGCGAAGCTCGCCCCGCAGATCAGCACGTCGCAGTCCCGATCCAGGGGCGTGCGCTCGTCACCGCGCTTGGTCGCTCGCCGGGGCATGCGGACTTGATGATAGGGACGGCGGCCGGCCCTCCCGGCTATGCTGATCGGTCCATGTCTTCAACAACGACTTTAATGCCCAGCCCCGAACAAAGCACTGCCACCGTCGTCGCAGGCTCGAACGGCCTCCTGCTCGAGATCGGCGGCGAGATCGTCCCCAACTACGACGCCACCGTCCATCCTTTTCAGGAGGGCGATGTCGTCACCGGCCACGTGGTCCGGATCGACAACGACGAGGTGCTCGTCGACATCGGCTACAAGTCCGAGGGCGTCATTCCCTCGGGCGAGCTCTCGATCCGCAAGTCCGTGGACCCGAGCGACGAGGTTGACCTTGGAGAGGAGGTCGACGCACTCGTCCTGACCAAGGAGGATCAGGACGGTCGCCTAATCTTGTCAAAGAAGCGCGCGCGCTTCGAGAAGGCCTGGCGCAGGATCGAGGCGGCGGCGCAGTCCGGCGATCCAGTGGAGGGCCAGGTGATAGAGGTCGTCAAGGGCGGCCTGATCATCGACCTCGGCGTGCGCGGGTTCCTCCCCGCATCGCTGGTCGATATCCGGCGCGTGCCGAACCTCGAGGAATACACCGGCCAGGCGATCGAGTGCAAGGTGATCGAGCTCAATCGCTCGCGCAACAACGTCGTTCTGTCGCGACGCGCCGTGCTCGAGGAGCAGCGCAAGGAGGATCGCGAGCGGATCCTGGACCGTCTCCAGCCCGGCCTGGTGGTCGAGGGCACGATCTCGAACATCGTCGACTTCGGCGCGTTCGTCGACCTCGACGGCATCGACGGCCTGATCCACATCTCCGAGCTTTCTTGGTCGCACGTAAATCACCCGACCGAGCTGCTCGCGATCGGCGACACCGTCAGCGTCAAGGTGCTCGACATCGACCGTTACCGGCAACGCATCTCGCTGGGTCTCAAGCAGACACAGGAGGACCCCTGGCAGCGCGTGGTCGACACCTACAACATCGGCGACGAGCTCGAGGGCAACGTGACAAAGGTCGTGACGTTCGGCGCCTTCGTAGAGATCCTCGACGGCGTCGAGGGGCTCGTGCACATCTCCGAGCTCGCCCAGCAACACGTCGAGAATCCGCGGGAGATAATCCAGCCCGGGGATCCCGTGCGCGTCAAGATCCTCGAGATCGACTCCGAGCGCCGTCGGCTGTCGCTGTCGATCAAGCGCGTAGAGGGTCAGACTCTCCCGGTGCGCCCGATCGTGCCGCCGAGCGAGAGCGATGGAGATGGAGATGGAGATGGGATCGACGACATGGAGATGCCCGAGCTGGGGTTGTCCGAGGACGTCTTCGCGCCGGCCCTGGACTTGGGCGGGCTCGAGCTCGAGCCTGCGGCGGAGCCGGACCCCGACCCCGCGGCGCCCCCGGCGGTGGTGCAGGAGCTCGACCCCGAGCCCGTGGCGCCGACGCCCCCGGCGGTGCAGGAGCCGGACCCCGAGCCCGCTGGGCCGGCCGTCCAGGAGCCCGAGTCCGCGCCCCCGGCGGTCCAAGAGCCCGAGCCCGAGCCCGAGCCCGAAGCCTCGCAAGCGCCGCAGGGGTCCGCCTGACTGGAGGCACATGGTCATCCCGTTCATCGGGCTGACGGGAGGGATCGGGGCCGGCAAGTCGACCGCCCTCGAGGCGCTGGAACGCCTCGGCACCGCGGTGCTATCGACCGACCGCGTCGTGCACGAGCTCCACGAGGCACCCGAGGTGCGCGATGCGCTTAGCGCTCGCTTCGGCGCATCGGTCGCGCCCGGCGGTACAGTCGATCGCGCCGCACTCGCCGACCGCGCGTTCGCGACGCCCGAGGCGCGCGCGTGGCTCGAAGGGCTGCTGTGGCCGCGGGTGGAGGCTCGGATGTCGGCGTGGCGGGTAGGGCTGCAAGAAGCATCGCCGCGCCCCCGGGCAGCGGTGGTCGAGGTTCCGCTGCTGTTCGAGGCAGGGCTGGACGAGGCGTTCGACGCGACGATCGCGGTCATCGCCGATGAGCGTCTGAGGGCGCGCCGCGCGCAAGCGCGGGGGCATCAAGCGCTCGGGGAGCGCGCCGCCCGCCAGCTCTCACAGGCGGACAAGGCGGCACGCGCGACGCATGTCGTAGCCAACGATGGGACTCTCCGAGCGCTCGAGTCCAGGCTGTCGGCCGTTCTTGACATGCTGGGGCAGTGAGCTGGTCCACCGTCAGCGTGTCCAAGCGCCGCCAGACCTCGCGTCGTGGCGCCGGTCGCCGGCGCCCGAGCGCCGCCCGGCGCCGGCGCTCGGCTCTGGTCCTCGGTGGGATCGCGCTCGCGGTGCTGGCGCTGGCGCTGCCGATGTTCCAGAAGGCCGTAAACGAGCTCGCGCTGCCGCTCCACCACCAGGACATCATCCGCCAGCAGGCGGCGGAGAAGCGCCTGGACCCGGCCCTTGTCGCGGCCGTGATCTACGCAGAGACTAAGTTCGACGCCAGGACTTCGCCGGCGGGAGCGGAGGGCTTGATGCAGATCCTTCCGCAGACGGCCATGTTTCTCGCCCATCGATCCGGCGCCCAGACGTTCACGACCGCCGACCTCGCTACGCCCCAGGTCAACATCGCCTACGGCAGCTACTACCTACGTTACCTGCTGGATCAGTACGGAGGCGACAGCACGCTGGCGCTTGCCGCCTACAACGGGGGCGAGACGAACGTCGATCGCTGGATCGCCGCCGCGAAGGCGCAAGGCCACGCGCTAACAGCGGCAGCGATTCCGTTTCCCGAGACGCGTGCATACGTGCTGAAGGTGCTGGGGGCGCAGCGGGACTACCGGCGGACATACCCGGCTCAGCTCGGTTACGGCTGAGCGACGCCGTCAGCGACGTGCTCCCTCTGCGGGCACCGCGTGCGCTCGATCCGCGGGCACCGGGCGCACTCCGTCGGCGCCCTTCGCCGTTCGCCCAGCGGGCAGCGCTGCTTTCACCCTTGCAGGGCGCTCCGAACGAGCCAGCAGGCGCCCCGCCGCAGCCCAGACATGAACGTAGCCGACCCACGTCAGGGTCGCCAGCGAGACGTGCACCCAGACGAGCTCGGAGGGCAGCTCGAGCGCGTACTGCGTGATTCCCACGACCCCCTGTGCAGCCAGCAGCAGACAGGTCAGCGCAAGGGTCTGCACGAGCTCGGGGCTGGCGCCGCGGCGGCGCGCCAGCCACCACAAGCCCACGGTGCCCAAGCCGATGATCGTTACCAGATAGCCGTGCAGGTGAACCATCCGGGACAGGGTCGCGGCGCCCCAGAAGCTCAAGCGATGAACGAACTGGCCGGTCCCGGATGCGCCGGCATGGGGACCGGCGGCCGTGGAGGCGCTACCGAGGACGATCACGACGCCTGCTAGCGCGCTGATCAACCGGACTTCAATGACCGTCGCACGATCTGCGCCGGGGCGCGCGATGTCCTCGGGCTCCATCCGGGAGCGCCGCCAAAGCGCGAACGCGGCGATCAGAATCAGCATCGAGAGCCAGTAGTGCGCCATCACCCAACCTGGCGCGAGCTTGTAGAGGACCGACTCGCCGCCCACTACCGCCTGGGCGAGGACGCCGAACGGAAGCAAGATCGCGAGTAGCTTCAGGTCGCGCCGGCGCGGGCCCAGGGGTGCTCTCAGGAACGCGCCGGCCACGGCGAGGATCGCAGCCGCAGAGACCGCGAAGATCAGTACCCGGTTGGTGAACTCGATCAGCGAGTAGCTGTTCAGCGGCGGATGAAACGATGAGCTCGTGCACTTCGGCCAATTTGGACAGCCGAGCCCCGACCCGGTCAGGCGCACGGCGGCGCCGGTGAGGACGACCAGCGTCAGCGCGATCAGCGAGGCGAGCGTGATCCTCTGGTAGGTCTGGGCGCTGATCGACCAGCGCTCACGGACACGGAGGAGCACCCCACAAGGATGGCGCAAATCCGTTGATAATGTTCCGCTCGATGGAGAACGAAGCCTGACGATGAACGCAGGCGCGGTGCAGGGTTGAAGGAACGCGAGCTCGACGTGGTCGTGATCGGCGCCGGCCCGGCCGGAGAGGTCGCCGCGGATCGCCTGGCTAAAGGCGCCAAGCGGGTTGTCGTAGTGGAGCGCCATCTGATCGGCGGCGAGTGCTCGTTCTACGCGTGCATGCCCTCAAAGGCGCTGTTGCGTCCCCAGCAGCTGCTGCGCGAGGCGGGGCGGGTGCCGGGCGCCGCGCAGGCGCTCAGCGGAGCGCTCGACGTGGATGCCGTGCTCGCCCGGCGCGACGAGGTCATCCACGACCTCGACGACTCCGGCCAGCTCCCCTGGCTGCGCGAGCGCGACATCGAGCTGATTCGCGGCCACGCCCGGCTGGCCGGCGAGCGGCGGGTCGAGGTCGACGAGGTGATGTTGATCGCGCGCGAAGCGGTAGTGGTCGCAGTCGGCAGCGGCGCGCTGATGCCCTCAATTCCGGGGCTCGAGGCCGCCGAGCCGTGGACCAGCCGCGAGATCACGACGACGCACGAGGTGCCGAGTCATCTGCTCGTCATCGGCGGCGGCGTGGTGGGAGTCGAGATGGCGCAGGCGTGGCGCTCGCTGGGCTCCGAGGTGTCGATTCTCGAGGCGCTTCCGGCGCTGCTGGCGCACGAGGAGCCGTTCGCGGGGGAGGAGTTGCGCGAAGCCTTCGAGGAGCTCGGGATCGACGTGCGCCTGGGTGCGCGCGTGACCAGCGTGAGCCGTGAGGGCGAACACGTCACGGTCGAGCTCGAAGGCGCCGAGACGTTGACAGGCAGCCACCTGCTCGTCGCAGTTGGCCGTCGCCCGCTGACCGGCGATCTGGGAGTGCAGACGGTTGGGCTGACGCCGGGCCGCGTGATCGAGGTCGACGAGCATCTCCGCGTCCCCGGCCAGGAGTGGCTCTACGCCGTGGGGGATGTCAACGGGCGCTCGCTGTTGACGCACATGGCCAAGTACCAGGCGCGGGTGGCAGCCGATGCGATCCTCGGCAAGGAGGCGTCGCTGCGCTCTGACTCTGACTTTGACGGTGTGACCGCGCCGCGCGTGGTGTTCACCGATCCTGAGCTGGCGGCCGTCGGCCACACGCTCCACACAGCGCGCGAAGCCGGGATCAACGCCCGGGCGATCGACCTCTCGACGTCCGGCACCGCTGGCGCGAGCTTTCACGGCTGCGAAGCCCCGGGCACTACCCGCTTCGTCATCGACGTGGACGACGACTTGCTGGTCGGCGCGACGTTCGTGGGGCCGGAGGTCGCCGAATTCCTCCAGGCCGCGACGATCGCGATCGCCGGCAAGGTGCCGCTGAGGAGACTCGCGCACGCGATCGCGCCATTTCCGACCCGTAGCGAGCTGTGGCTGAAGCTGATCGAGGCTTACGGGCTGTAACGCGCGCGTCACGGGCCCGTCGCCCGCCGCGCGGACAACACCGCGCCCGTCCCGGCCGCGGGCGGATTTGCCCTAGCACGGCGCGCAGCACCGCCTGTGCTATTGCTGTTCGACGGGTCCTGGCATCGCCCTGTCGGCCTCGCCCTGGAGTCGCTTCTCGTGGCGGCGCAGGTAAAGCGCCGAGGAGACGATCCAGACGATCACCGCTACGCCGAGCGCGATGTCGATGCCAGTGCTGGCAGTGCCGAGTGCGCGCCCGATGTAGAAGTAGCCGAGTCCGATCACCAGTGCCCAGACGATGCCGCCGCTGGCGTTGAAGACCAGAAAACGCCGCCACGGCATGTGCGTCGTTCCGGCCAGGAAGGCGGCCCATGTTCTCAGGCCCGTCACGAAGCGCCCGAAGAACACGACCTTGCCGCCGTGACGCATGAAGACGTAGCTTCCCAGCCTCAGGCGGCTCTCGGTCAAGCGGACGTACTTGCCATAGCGCCTCAGCAGCCGCCAACCGCCCCAGTGCCCGAGGCCGAACCCGATGTTGTCGCCGACGATCGCGCCCGCCGCGCCGGCGGCGAGCACCCCGGCGATGTTCAAGTGGTGGGTCGTGCCGGCATAGGTGGCAGCGGCGATCAACGCCGTCTCGCCCGGGAACGGCACCCCGAGGCTCTCGATCGCCACGAACACGAACGCCACTGCGTAGCCCCAGCTCGTCAAGAGGTGGTCGATTTCCTTGCCGCTGATCAGCAGGCCGGCTAGGAGGACGTGAAGGTGCATCATGACCTGATTGTGCCCGACCGGTATGACCTGATCGTCGTAGGCGGTGGCACCGGCGGCCTGGTGTTGGTGCTGATCGCCGCCGCGACAGGGGCACGCGTGGCGTTGATCGAACGCGCACAGATGGGTGGCGACTGCCTGTGGACCGGCTGTATCCCGAGCAAGAGCCTGCTCGCCGCCGCTCAGCTCGCGCACCGCATGCGCAACGCCGGCTCGGTGGGGCTGACGCCCGTCGAGCCAGAGATCGACTTCGATCAGGTGATGGCACACGTCGACCGTGCGCGCGCGACGATCGAGCCCCAGGACTCCGCCCGGCGCCTCCGGGCCCGGGGCATTCGAGGTGATCGAGGCGGGAGCGAGCTTCGAGGGGCCCGGCGTCCTGTCCGCGGACGGCCGCAGGCTGCGCTTTCGCAGGGCCATCATCGCGACGGGCGCGCGCCCGTTGTTGCCGCCGGTCGCGGGCCTGGAGCAGGCTGAGCCGCTGACCAGCGACAGCGTCTGGGAGCTGCGCAGGCTGCCGAACGGCTATTGGTGCTGGGAGGCGGACCGGTCGGCTGCGAGCTGGCGCAGGCACTCGCGCGGCTCGGCGCGCAGGTCACGCTGGTCGAGCTGGCCCCGCGACTGCTGCTCCGGGAGGAGCCCCGCGCGAGCGACCTCGTTGCCGCGCACCTGCAGCGCGATGGGGTGCGCCTGCGCCTGCGGGCGCACGCGGTTTCGGTGCGGGGCGCCAGCGGCCGCGGTAGCGACCGTGGCGGTGGTGGCGGCAAAGAATTGATGATCCGCGACGAGCACGGCGCCACCGAGGCGATCGCGTTCGATCGCGTCCTGGTCGCCACCGGTCGCTCGCCGCAGACGGACGGGCTCGGGCTGCAGCGCGCCGGCGTACGCACCGGCGAGGGCGGCGCGGTGCTCGTTGACGGGCGCTTGCGCACGACCGCCAGCCGCATCTACGCTGTGGGTGACGTCACGGCGGCGCTGGCGTTCACGCACGTGGCGGCCTATCAGGCCCGCGTCGCCACCATCAACGCACTGTTTGCGGCTCGCCGCAGGGTCAGCTATAGCGCCATGCCCTGGGTCACCTTCACCGATCCGGAGGTGGGCAGAGTGGGTATGACCGAGGATCAGGCGCGTGGTCGCTGGGGCGGGCGCGCGATCACCACCTCGTTCGAGTACGCCGAGCTCGACCGCGCGATCGCCGCTGGGGAGCGATACGGGTTCGCCAAGCTCGTCGGAGACCCCAAGGGCCGGCTGGTCGGCGCGACCGTCGCCGCCCCGGGGGGCGGCGAGGCGATCGCCGAGCTCGCGGCGTGGATCGCGAGCGGTGAGCGCATCGATCGCGTGTCGCAGACGGTGCACGCCTATCCGACCTTCGCAGAAGGGCCGGCGCGGGCGGCGGACGAGTATCTGCGCGTCAAGCTGGCGCGGCCCCGGATGCGCGCTCTGAGCCGCTGGGTGCTGAGGATCCTGCGCGCGCTTGACCACGAGCGCTAGCCGGCGGTCGCGAGGGCGCTGGCAGGGCCAGAGAGCGGCGCGGTGTGGACGTCCTGGTCATACGTTGAAGAAGTTGAGGCCCATCCCGGCCAAAAGCTTCTGAGCCTCGATGTTGAGCTGGTAGAGCTCACCTGACCAGATCAGGATGCCCATCGCGATGAGCACTACTCCACCGGCCGTGATGAGCACCCCGTAGTGGCGCTTGACGATTCCGAACAGCCCAGACATGCGCTCGAAGGCAAGCGCCGTCGCGAGAAACGGGATCGCCAGCCCAGCGGAGTAGAACGCCAGCAGTACGGCACCGTGCAGCGCCGACCGCGACAGCGCAGCGGCGCTGAGAATCGCTCCGAGCGTCGGGCCTATGCAAGGTGTCCAGGCAACCGCGAACGCGGCTCCGGCGATTAGCGGACCGCCGGACCCGGCACGCCGGATCAGCGCATCAACGTGCCACTCATGATTGAGTGAGCCGACAAATCGCGAGGCCAGGAAGAAGACGCCCAGCGCGATGATCAGGCCGGCGGCGACCTTGTCGAGGGCCTGTCGGTGCGTGACGAAGCTCGACCCGAGTAGCGTCGCGCCGACGCCGAGCAGGACGAAGATCGCCGAGAAGCTGATCACGAAGATCAGGCTCGGTCCGAGCACGCGGCGCGCGCGAGCGTGCTCGAGATCGGTGGGGGAGACGCCCACGACCGCCGACAGATATCCGGGTACCAGCGGCAGCACGCACGGAGACAGGAATGAGATGAGCCCCGCCGCGATCGCCGCGAAGACTCCGACACCTGACGCTGGGTCCATCGCGGCCAGTCTACGGCGCTCTGGTTCCGCGGTCCCCCGGTAGACTGAGCGTCAGTGGCCAGCATTCGAGCGCATCCCGGGCGCGCGATCCAGCGTGTCGCCGTCGCTGCTTTGACAGCCCGGCCGCTCGCATCGGTTTCCCGGCGCGCGCGAGCGCTCGAACTCGCAACGCGGCCGGTGCCACCGGACCTCGAGCAGGCACTGGCACGGCGCTGGCAGGAGCTACCCGAGCGCGTCAAGACCCCCGCTCAGGCGCTTGGCAGGCGCATGTCCGGATGCGAGGGAACGCATGGGGTCTTCCCGCGCTGCAACCTCGCCTGCACGCCCTGCTACCACGCGCGTGAAGCCAATCGCGTGCGTGTCGACGGTGCCCACACGCTCGAGGAAGTTGACGCCCAGATGGGCTTGCTGCGTGCGCTGCGCGGTCCGGGGCAGCACGCCCAGCTCATCGGCGGCGAGGTAACGCTCCTTTCCCCGGAGGACCACGCCCGGGCGCTGCTAACGATGCGCCGTCACGGGCGCAAGCCGATGAGCATGTCGCACGGAGACTTCGACTACGACTACCTGCTGGCGCTCGCGCTCGGCAGCGATGGGCGCCCGCGCTTTCAGCACCTGTCCTTCGCCGGGCACTTCGACTCGATGATGTTCGGGCGCCGCGGGCTGCGCCGCGCGCACAGTGAGGCCGAGCTGAACCCCTACCGGCGGCGTTTCTGCGAGATGTTCGCGCGCCTGGAGCGTGAGCACGGCATCAGCCATTACCTCGCGCACAACATGACCGTCACGCCACGCAACATCGATCAGGTGGCGCAGGTGATCCGCGACTGCCGCGATTCCGGCTTTCGCATGTTCTCCTTCCAGCCGGCTGCGTTCGTCGGCAACCAGGCGCGGTGGAAGGACCACTACCGGGAGCTCGGCGACGATGAGGTGTGGGCGCAGGTCGAGCGCGGCGCGGGCTGCGCGCTGCCGGCGGAGCTCTTCCAGGTCGGTGACCAGCGCTGCAACCGCACTGTCCACGCCGCGTTCGTCGGGGAGCGCTGCCTGCCGCTGCTGCACCCCGGCGATCCGCGCGACCGGCAGTTGCTCGCCGCCTTCTACGAGGCAATCGGCGGCATGGACTTCGACGTGCCTGCGCTGCTGCTCGCGGCGCGCCTGGTCCGGGCGCTGGCGCCCCACCCGCGTTTCATGTCGCTGGCCGCCGCGTGGGCCCGCCGCTTCGTGCGCCGCGCCGGCGGGCTGCGCGCCGTGCGGCGCCACGGCGTGCGGCTTGTCACATTCGTCATGCATAGCTTCATGGACGCGCGCGTGGTGGCGCCAGCGTGGGAGCTGATGCAGGCGGGCAAGGAAGCTGAGGACCCGGACGTCCGGGCCGCACAGGAGCGGCTCGCCGCCTGTTCCTACGCGATGGCCCACCCCGAGACCGGCGAGCTGGTCCCCGCGTGCGTACAGCATTCGGTGCTCGACCCGGGCGAGAACGCAGAGCTCGCGCGACTGTTGCCGCTGGGGGACATGGCTGCTTCGTAGGCTGGATGTGAGCGCGGCGTGAACGCACGCCTCCTCGTGGGCTTCGGCGCGTTCCCTGGCCGGAAGCTTCGGCTTTCTCGCATTCAGCCTAATCTGATGCTCTGCCTGATAGCATCACGCATCATGGCGCGCACGACAATCGACCTCGATTCGTCGATCCTGGGCGAGCTCCGCCGGCGAGGGGCGCGTGAGCACAAGAGCATGGGCACGGTCGCCTCCGAGCTCATCGCCCAGGCGCTCGCGGGAAGCGGACGACGACGATCCACGCCGGCGCCGCTGCGTTGGACGAGCCGGGATCTGGGGACGCCCCGCGTCGCCCTGGAGGACAAGGAAGCCCTCCGGTCGACGCTGGCTGACGGCTCGTGAGCGTCACGGTCGACGCCAACGTACTCGTGTACGCCTCGAATGAGGCCGATCCGGCGCACGGCGTGGCGCGAGCCCTCGTCGAGCGGCTCGCCGCGGGCCCTGACCTCGTGTACCTGTTCTGGCCGACGATCATGGGCTACCTACGGATCGTCACCCACCCTGCGATCTTGCCTTCACCGCTCGCCTTCCCGGAAGCCAGCGCGAACGTTGCGGCACTGCTCGGGGCGCCGCACGTGCGAGCGCCCGGGGAGGCTGACGGATTCTGGGACGTCTACCTGGCGAGCGCCGGCGAGCACTCCCGGGGCAACGACGTACCCGATGCCCACGTCGCCGCGCTCATGCGTCAGTGCGGCGTGATCACCATTTACACGCGCGACCGCGACCTCCGCCGCTACGAGGGCATCGAGGCTCGCGACCCGTTTGCCTGACATGCGCAGCCACTCACGACCACACCCCCCAAATCTCGGCGATCTAGCCCCCTCACTAGAGCTGCCGACGCTCGCCGGCGGCGGCTTCCGGCTGGAGGACGAGCGCGGCCGGCCGGTGCTGCTCACCTTCCTGCGTCACGCGGGGTGACTGTTCTGTCGCACGCATCTCGTGAAGATGCTTTCGCAGCGCTCGCGGATCGAGAGCGCCGGCAACGCGGTGATCGTGATGCACGATCGGCCGGCGCTCCTGCGCCAGACGATGCTCCGTGACCTGGACGTGCCCTTCTCCTTCCCCGCGGCGATCGATCTCGAGCTGGACGCGTATCGCGCTTGGGGCCTTCGCCGCGCGGGCTTGGCTTCGACGTATCTGCTTCCGCGTGTGCTGATTGGGTACGCGCGCATGATCGGGCGCGGCGAGCGCCTGCACTCGGGGACCGACCCTCGGCAGCTCGGGGGCGACTTCGTGGTCGGCGCGGACGGGCGAATCGCCTACGTCCATCCTCAGGCCGCGGTTGATGACCGCCCGCCGGTGGGCCTGCTGGTGCGCGAGCTGGAGCGGGCTGCGGCGCATTCACCGACCGGGAACGGCCGGTGAGCAGTCGGTGCCGGCCGGCCTGTTTGGATACGGCGGCCCGTTAGATACGGCCGATCTGGCCGATCTGGCCGGCCGTGCGACCGAGGGCGAGCTCTGGAGCCGCGAACAACTCCGCGCGCTGCGGGCGCGGCGCTTCTCCCCGCCGGCGATCGCGGCCTTACTGCTCGCTTCGCAGCGGCGCGCAGACCAGGTGCGCGCGGCGTGTCCGGAGCTGGCGCGCCAGGTGCGGCTGTGGAGCGTCGCCGGGGGCTGCGTTTGGGTCGTGCTCGTGGCCCGCGGGCCACGAGCACAGAAGCGCCTGCGGGCAGGACTCGCCTGGTGGACGGCGTGCGCTTTGATGCTCGACTGGCACCTCGGGATGCTCGAGACGCTCGACGGGCGCCCTCGCATGCTCGGCCCAGCCGATGCGCTCACCCTCGCGCGTGCTTGGCTGGTCCCGCTGGCTTGGGAGCGCCCCACCGTGACGGCGTGCGCGCTCGCCGGACTCACCGATGCGCTCGACGGGCCACTCGCGCGGCGGCGCGGGAGCACCCGTGCCGGTGCCGCCTTCGATTGGATCGTCGATGCGTGCTTCGCCGCCGCGGCGTTGCGGGGCGCCTCACGTCATAGGCTGCTCGATCCCTGGGCCGTGCGCGCTGAGGCGGCGTGGCTGGGCTTGGGCGC
>JAABUX010005023.1_pt1 | contig 16428 bp, 12 predicted proteins | sample 5561851 | NCBI WGS metagenome assembly JAABUX01 (sample SAMN10711883, study PRJNA513361) | rock metagenome | isolation source: Antarctica rocks | place: Antarctica: Victoria Land, Richard Nunatak red sandstone | collected 2016-01-03 | reverse complement strand
TACCTTCAGCGTAGGCATCGAAAATTTTTTGGCGTAGGTCAAGCGAGTATGCTTTCATTTATTTTGCCGTAAATACGATGTTTATCTGCTTTTATTGTACCTCACTCGGTCGGGAAACGCTATAATAAGTTGTCCAGCTTGAAGCAAAGAGTCTCTGCAATATGGATCTCCGAGCAGAAATGAACCTTTAGACCTAACAACAGAGTCTTCTGTGCTTGTTGTCGAAGACAAGTTCCTTCGAGACTTGAATACACACTTTTGAGAATTCAAGGTGTAAATCTGCTGCAAACGTTGGAAGCTGGGGCCTTGGAACAGTAACCAACTGTAGAAGTCTGTTTGAGGATTAATATCTAATGGAGTTTCTGGGAGTTCAACATACTCCATTTGAAATGTGTTGTCAATACCCAAAACAAAGGTAGCCGAAAAGTGGTTAATTGCAAATCCTGTTTGTTCTGTCTTGATGACTACGCATACGCGCTGCGCAGTATTCCTAGATTCTTTTTCGAGCGCCTCTGCATAAATTTCGATGTCTAACCCCTTGTCTGGATCTACAACAATAGGACGCTCAAGGCGAATATCCTCAATGCGAACAGCTGGCAAGATAGACTGATTTGTGACATAAGCAACCGCCTGGGCCATAGCTTCTAAACCGAATACAGTTGGGAACAGGTATGAATTTTTATACAGGTGGTCTCGAAGGTACGGGTCTTTCTCTAAACAAAGGTGTGCCCGTAAAAGAACCTCTACTCTAGGTTGGTATATGAGGATTTTCTCGAGAAATTTTGATGTCGCAGGGGGTGAGAACAACCATGGATACCAGGTATCAAAGCCGCTTGATTCATAAGCAGCATGGATCTGCATTGGAGCTGCAACGACAACTCGGATATCTCCAGGATCTTTTTTAATCAAATGCAGGAATCGAGCTATGCCTGCATCTTTGGGAATTGCGCTAATTCCCATCTTAGCCAGGCTCCGAACGCTTCCCATCCGCGCTCCCATTCCAACTTCTTGCCATACACTGAATGCTATAGAAACAACAGCAGTTTGTGGATGTTGAGCTTTGAAGCGACGCAGCATCAGATCCAAAACTTCATTGGAGAAGCCATACCATGCATTGCGTTGCATTCCAGTGAAACCAATAACTGAAGAAAATCCAGCAAAAAGCTTCAATGGAGTGTTTTCAAGTACTTGACACAGATTTATAGCGCCGAGAAGTTTGGGACTAATTTCATCAAATGCCGCTTCTATAGATGCTTGCTTTATTAAGCGTGGCTTGTTGAGAGCAGCACCGTGAATCACGCCCGTGATCTCGCCTAGGTCTTGTCGTACTTGTTGAATAAGATTGGTGACGGTATCAAGATTAGAAACGTCGCACTCATAGTACTGGCAGGTCAGTCCCTCAGTACGAAAGCTCTTGAGAGTGCGGGCTACCTCTGTACTTCCATCTCCACGTCGGTCGATGTTTCCATTAGGGTGTGGTGAACGACCTACGAGGGCCATGCGCACACCTGTACTTTGAGCTAGAGCTAGGGCACACTCAGCAGTGATACCCTTTCCTCCACCGATGACAAGAATTACATCATCAGACGTCCATGTAATGGCACGGTCTTGATAATCGACTGGTTCTTGCACGCTGGGTTGAGGAACGTAACGAGTAAGCTGTCCATCGTAACCCACAAGCGCGTAAATATGTGGAGTAGAGAGTTCACGAACGACACGTTCCGCTAGAGTGCTTGGGTTGACTGTGGGAGAGAAATCAATCACCCGAACTTTCAGATCGGTACGTTCAAGATGAAGGCTAGCTGCAAAACCGATTGCACAACACTGCTGGATCTCGGCTAGCGGTGGCTGTGTACCAAAATGTCCACCGCCAAATTGAATATACGCTACTGTCGTATGCTTACGGGAAGCATCTAAGGCTGGAGGTGGGGTTGCTACGCTATATAACCGCTCAATCATACCAAGCAATTGAGTACTTGGTGACGACTTCTCACTCAGCACACGAGGGAGTAAAGCAATAAAGTGAGTGACATCAAGCTTGTCAGTTGGTATTTGAGTACGCGCCTCGGCAAAGGACATGGTTTGAACCCGAGCGCCTTGATGACGGAGTTGGTTGCGTAGTTCTACTAGTGTATCTGAGTTGCTAGATTCAAACAGGATGACTACGTATGCAGTTTCCCAGTTTTCCACAAAATGTTTTCCTAAAGGAATCGATGGAGATTCCTCTGGTACAGTTTGAATTATATAGTCGCGCACTAACTGCCTTCGTTTTAAATTCGGCCCTACTTCCAGCAAGTCTGCATTCCCTCTACCTTTAACAGCCTCCTGAGCGGTGACTGCTAACATGGAGTTTTGTACTTCTTTGTTTATTGCTGGCGTTGTTCCATTACTAATAGTTCCATTAGTATCCGGCGGGATACTAAGAATAGCCTCAGCAATTTCTTGTATCATTGCATTGGCCAAAAATAAGGGGTCAATCTTGCCTGCTACACCAAAGTGCTTAGCAGTAGCAGCAACTACTTCACTTGCTTTGATTGAATCTAGGTTGAGATCGTCAAGTAGACGGAGTTCCTTGGTGATACTCTCTTTGGCAAATTCTGTTTTTTGAGCAATTAAATCTGCAATAAAAATCTTGATAGCATCGGTTTTATCAACGCCTGCAAGCGCAGTATATGGCTCCACCTTCGGTGCAGTGAGAGGGGACACACTGGAGACTCTGACTTTTTCAGCTTCTGTTGGACTATTCTGAAACGTAGTAACCAGTGGTAAAGTTTGCAGAGCGGGAGCTTGATTGCTCGCAGATGCCTCAAATGGTCGTTCACAAGGATTTTCGATGAAAATACGTTCTGATGCTTGCAGAAAGGGACGTATAAGCCGACCCTCATAGAGAACTGCCCAGTTTATGTCACTGCCACAAACAAACACAGTGGATAACGTAGAGTTCAAATCCCAGTCAAGTTGAGGTTTCGACTCTACAGAAAGACATTTCAGCTTATTCTGCCCCGTGATATTGCTGACTAATCCAGAGAGTACTTTTCCAGGACCAACCTCTATTAACAGATCGCACTTCTGCTCTAGTGTTTCTATTAGAGAGACGAAGTTTACTTGCGCAAGTACCTGATTGGCAAAGTGCTCGCGTAGCCTGAGTTCTGGGTTGACCCGACTACCATCTACACTTGAGAATATCTCCACATGAATGCTGTTCGGGAGTATATTCGGAACCAGTTCACATCTACGCAGATGTTCGGCTGCAGCCGAGACAAGTTGAGAGTGAAAGCCGTTAGAAACTGGAAGCTTACGTGTATTGATTCCTTCCATAGCTCCCTCTGTGCCTTGACTACAAACGGACATGGCACGTCCTCGAACAGCCGCTAGGCAAATTAGGGTCTTTTCATCAAATGCACCTGCTGCGTGAAAAGCTGTTAGTTCCCCAAGGCTGTGACCACCTACGGCGACCGGCTTCAAACCGAGACTAAGGAGGTAGCGCATCCAAAGCAATGAAGCAAGACAAATAGCTGGCTGAGCAACTTCAGTTTGTGCTAGTGTCCTTGACCAATTCTCTATTTGCTCTTGATTGATAGCACGGTCTAGTGGTCTATAAATGTACTTACTAATTTCCTCTGCTCCAATTTCCTGAAGCCACTCGTCTGCTTGTTGCACAAGCTCGCGTGCCCACCTGTAGCGCTCCACAAGAGTGCGGGCCATATTCAACTTCTGTGAACCCTGCCCTGGGAAGAGAAAACCGATTCGGCTCCGCTGAATTTTATTCCCAACCCAGATTCCTTGTTGAGGGTCGAGTACTGCTTCTCCTTCAGCAATTTGCCGCTCATTTATCAGTTTCTTTAAGAAGTTGAGACGTTCAAGAAGCTCTTCGGGTGAACGGGCGATGAGCGCTGCTCGAACTGGCAATTGCTGGTCAAGTTCTTGAGTCAGGTGTGCAGCTAAATCAACAAGTTCGCACACGCTCAATCCTTCTACCTTGGGTATTAAACCTGTTATGCGTTGAAGCAAGGCTGGAATTGATGCTGCACTCAGGACAAAAATCTCTGTATCTTGAGAAGATACCAACAAAGCCCGCTCGTCAAGTGATGGTTTGAGTTTAGTAGCAGGAGCATCGCCAGACTCAAGGGTCACATGGCAATTGATCCCACCGAATCCCATAGCAGAGACACCAGCGCGAAGTACCTCTGTCTGATCTCGAACTTCTCCTTGAAGTACCGGGTAAAGATAATGAGCGGACTTCTCAAATACCTCATTTGGCTCCTTACAACCAGCCACCGGTGGTATGACACGGCGGTTTACAGCCATAACGGCCTTGATAAATCCTCCAACACCAGCAGCCGCTTTAGTATGACCGACAAGTGATTTGAAGGAGGTGATGCCGCAAGAGCGGGAAGCAGGCTCACCATCAGAATCCATAGCCAGGGTAATGCCTTCTAACTCAGTTCGATCACCTAAGACTGTGCCTGTGCCATGTCCTTCAATGAAGGCAAGATCGCGGATCTTATAATCGGCTCGGTCATATGCACGGCGCAGCGCCGTAGCTTGTCCTTCCCGACTAGGAGCGGTAATACCGCCTTTTCCATCAGATGATATTCCCCATCCTTTCAATACAGCGTAAACATAGTCGTTATCAGCGCGAGCATCCTCTAAGCGCTTCATAACAACAAAGCCACAACCCTCTCCGGGGATAAAGCCACTAGCCTTTTTATCGTAGACAGTCATATCCTGGCTAGTTAAGGCACCTAGCTTAGCAAATCCCACTAGTTCAAAAGTGTCCAGACTAATATCGACACCCCCAGCAATTGCGAGTTCAAGATCGCCATTGCTTAAAGCTGTAGCAGCAGTGGCTACTGCAATTAATGATGAAGAACAAGCACCATCTACCGTATAACCGCCACCGTGAAAGTTGAAGAAGTTGCAAATTCTTCCAGCAATTGTGTTAGAAAGATTACCTGCAAGCGTATCCTCGGTAAATGGTGAGAACACTGACTTGTAGTATTTCTCCATAACTTCTGCAAGTTCAGCTACAGCATGCGACGGAAAGCCTTTCGCCTCTGCAGCAGCATATAGCACCCGCTGGACAAATGGCCAGCGTAGTCGCATATTGTTGGATCGCGTCTGTTCCCCTGTCAAAGAGTTTCCTAGCAACACACCAGTACGTTCAGTGGGAACGGTTTCGCGTGTGTACCCAGCATCCTCTAAAGCCTTCAGTGCTACTTCTAAGGCTACCCAGTGAGCAATATCCGCAGATTCTACAACTGTTTTGGGAATGCGCTTACTAGCCCAATCAAACTTGAAACCGTCAATGACAGCCATACGGCTTCCGTATGTCTTGTCTGGCAAATTGGGATTGGGATCATAATAATCAGAAAGTGGCAACCGCTGATTTGGCGATCGCCGGAACTGCTGCCGTCTGGCAATTATGTTTTCCCAAAGTTGCCGCAGTTCGTTGGCACCAGGATACCAGCAACTCATTCCAACAATAGCAATAGCAGGAGTAGATACTTTCATTTTGGTTGTGTCGCACAAAAGGATTGTAGACAAACGGAGCCATCGCGTTTGCGTTTCGTTAAGCAACCATTGCCAAGATTTTAGCATAAATTATGCTTAACCCACACTGTCTCCTTGGGCAATTCCGTTTACTTGTCCTTTACGCATCATATTCATTGGTGAAAAATGCGCTATTGAAAAGCCTTGAAAACGTCTTTAGATAGTGCCAAATGGAAACTTTGGTTTATTTATATAAATCTCCCTTAAAGTTATTAGATTCTATTAGGGCTATTTTCAACTTTTGGTGCAGTTCAATTGGCAGTCAACTGCTACAAAGTTACTAATCATTTTCCCAAAACAGAATTGTATAGCTTAACTAGTCAGATCAGACATTCGTCTGCCCCACTAACATCGCTATCAATATTGCTATCAATCTCCGATATCAAAGCCGGTAACCCAGATAGGATGGAGCTAGTGTGCCCTTGACTTTATTAATCCCAACAATTAACCTGTCTTTAGCCTGGGTTGAGTCAAAAATGGAAAGAAATCTGATGGACTTAAAAAAAGAGCTTTGGGTAAGGACTGAAAGTCTGTTCGGGACGCTTGCAGTGCTAGCCCTGTCGTTGTTGCCGTATGTTTCACCGGCCACAGCCGCACCCAGCAACGTGCAGGTAGTGGAGTCCTACGACCCAGCACAAATGCAATTCGCCGAGAATCTAGCTGTCGACTACAAGGGCAACATCTATGTCAGTCTAGGCGGCGCGATCGCCAAGCGCACGCCTGATGGGCAGCAAACGATCACCAAGCTGTCTATCCCAGGTTTCATACAAGCCATCGCGCTGGATGTCCAGGGGCATGTCTATGTTGGTGTGCTCTCGCCAACGCCAGAACCCGACACGGAGGGCGTGTGGGTGGTTCCGCCCGATGGGGGCACACCGTATCGCGTCTTCACCTTGCCGCCCGGTGGGCGGCTCAACGGGTTGACCTTTGACTCCCAGGGCAACATGTATATCGCAGATCCGATTAACGGTTTGATCTACAAGGTCCCGAACGGTAGCACCCAGGCTACGGTCTGGCTCGACAGCCCACTGCTTAAACCGGTACCCGGCAAGTTCATCACCCCGCCCGGCGGAGGTTTCACCTTCCCCGCCCTCGGTGCCAACGGGATCAAGGTCTACAAAAATGCGGTGTGGGTTTCCAATACGGTGCAGGAGATCATCACGCAGATCCCGATCAAATCGGATGGGAGCGCGGGTACACCGCAGGTGCGCTTCACCAACATCATGAGCGATGATTTCGCCTTCGACGTGGCAGGCAACCTCTACACCGCAACCGACGCAGACAACGAGATCGTCAAGTTCAGCCCGGACGGTACGCGGACTGTGATCGCCGGTCCGCAGGATGGCATCCTCGGCCCCAGCGCTGTGGCCTTCGGGCGACTGCCTGGCGACCGGAACACGCTCTATATCACCGACATCAGCATATTTACTACCGAGCAGCATCCTGCGCTGTTGAAGACGCAGGTTAACCTCCCGGGCTACCCAGTCCCGATCCCGTATGTGCGGAACGCTGGGCAGGGCGGTGACAGCCAGGGCGAGAACAACTAAGCACGACCTTAGTGCCGCGAGCCTGGTACTCCCTCTGTCCCCCGAGAAAAACTCCTGACATTATGGCACAGCACGTTATGCGTTATCTTTTGAGACTCAACAATGCCGGTGTTGTATAGGGCTTGTCCATAATGTCCGGGTTCCTTGTAACCCTTCTTCAGCTTTCATCTGATCTATAGCTTTGGGATAAGCGGCATTTTTATCAACGTTAATTACTCTTGGTTGTTGAGTGTGAGTCGCTTGTAAAGCCTTACGGAAGAACCGTTTCGCTGATAAAAGCATCCCGTTTGGCCGTCAATAAAAAGTCTAGGGTGTTGCCACCTGAATCGACAGCACGATACAGATATTTGTCTTCGCCTTTCACCTTGATATAGGTTTCGTCCACCCGCCATGAGTCGTTGGTTGGTTTCAAGTGCGGTCGAATTCGTTTGTCGAGTTCTGGAGCATACCTTTCCACCCAGCGGGAGTGTGTACTATGGTCTACTTCTATGCCTCGCTCGCACATCATCTCCGACAAATTGCGGTAGCTGATCGGATAGCTGCAGTACCAGCGAACGCCCCAGAGGATGATTTCCGGCAGGAAGTGACGCGCTTTTGTTGGGAGAGTTGGAGGTCATAGCGGTAGCCACACAGAAGATTTATTTCTCGAAGGAGATTTGTCTAGCCTACCATTCCTCTCGTTTTTGCAACACAACCGATCTTAGTGGGGTAGATCTGCATCAGGCTAACCTGAGTCAGGCAGACTTGCGTAGCGCTAACCTAGCTCAGGCAAACTTAGTTTTGGCCAACCTAAGTGAGGCCGACCTGAGTGGGGCTTCCCTGAGTGAGGCTTCCCTGACTGACGCAGAATTGAATGGGACAAACCTAAGTGAGGCCGACCTTGCTGGGGCAAAAATGCCTAGTGGAATATCCCACAACTGGGTGACTTGGGGTAGTGTTCGATCTCTTTCTTAGTTGACATTCTCCTCGGGTGTGGTCAAAACTACTTGGTCAGACATTTACACACGATCGCGGACATTTGATGGTTAAGCCTTGAGCGCTGGCTTTCACCCCTAGTAAGGCATGACTATACCCGAGACAATATGATGGCAATGGTTACCCTGATCTCTCTCCAGTAGGAAGCAGAATTAAAAATAAAATTCTAGAATTATTAATACTTGTAATGATTACACCCCGATATCACCCTAGGTCGAGAGACGTAGCTCTTGGTCTGCGACGGTGAGTCTGGGTCATTTGTTGGTGATGTATAAAGCCTGTCTCTCTCGGTCAGGCACCCCATAGCGTTAAGCGTGGGGCTTGCACTTTCCGAACGCCAGTTACCTACGGAGGGAAACCCTCCTTCAGTACTGGCTCCCCTACGGGCGGAATAAAAACAAGCCCATACCTGACCAGACTAAGTACCCCGCGTACTACCTTTGAGGCAAGTGTTTAAATTCCTACTCCGGGATGCGTAGCTAGTCCCGCGACTCTAGAAGCCAAGGATTAAACAGATGTATGGGTTAAGTCAGTGTCCTTGGCAAAGTACCGACCTCAAAGATTGTCGAAGCTAACTTTACCCGAAAGGAGGGACAGCAATGTCCAAAGTGTTTGTAATTGATCAGGATAAAAGACCGCTAGATCCAATTCACCCAGCTAGAGCGAGACAATTATTGACAAATGGCAATGCGGCAGTATTTCGGAGATTTCCATTTACGATAATTTTGAAAGAGGCTAGACCTGAAACTTCAGTTACTCCACTTAGGATTAAGATTGATCCTGGCGCTAAGACTACTGGTTTCGCTCTAGTTAACGAAACAACTGGCGAAGTCGTCTGGGCGGCAGAGTTACAACATCGCGGTTTTCAAATTCGTGATGCTTTAACCAGTCGTAGACAACTACGTCGCTCCAGGCGCAACCGAAAAACTCGATATAGGCAACCTAGGTTTCTCAACCGTACTCGCCCCTCTGGATGGCTACCACCCAGCTTAACAAGCCGCGTAGAAAATATCCTGACTTGGGTACAAAGACTAGCTGAGTTTTGTCCAATCAATGCGCTCTCAGTCGAACTAGTTAAGTTTGACACCCAGTTGATGCAAGATGCCAATATTAGCGGTATTGCCTATCAGCAGGGTACATTGATGGGTTACGAAGTGCGGGAGTTTCTCTTAGAGAAGTGGAGACGGCAGTGCGCCTACTGTGGTATCCAAAACGTGCCATTAGAGGTTGAGCACATTCAACCACGGTCTAAAGGCGGCTCTGACAGAATCAGCAATCTCACATTGGCATGTCATATATGTAACCAGAAAAAGGGAAATCTAGACATCCACGATTTCCTGTCTGGAAAACCAGATTTGCTTAAACGAATTTTGGCTCAAACTAAAAAACCATTGGCAGATACAGCAGCGGTTAACGCGACTCGATGGGAGCTATTCAATCGACTCAACAGTACTGGACTACCAGTCAGTACAGGAACTGGCGGTCAGACTAAGTTTAATCGCACGACATTGGGATTGTCAAAAGCTCATTGGATTGATGCCGCTTGTACTAGCGCTACTCCAAAGTTAATAGTTTCAGGTATCAAGCCACTTTTAATTTCCGCAAAAGGACATGGAACTAGACAGATGTGTCGTACTGATAAGTACGGATTTCCTAATCGCCATTGTTCCAGAGTTAAACTTCATAAGGGCTTCCAGACTGGCGACATAGTAAAAGCTGTTATCACTAGTGGTAAAAAAATTGGTACTTATGTTGGACGACTTGCTACCCGCGCCACTGGCAGCTTTAATATCTCGACCACAAACGGGTTAGTTCAAGGAATTAGCCACAAATACTGCCAACATGTACATCGGAAAGATGGATATGCTTACATCCCCTAACAAGGATGCCCTATCGGGCAGTAATTTATGTAAGGGGTCGGACTCCTCCCCATACATAAATGATAGGGGTATCCGTCCGACCCCTTACCAACCCCAATATTCGATGACGGCATTGGAACCCCTATGAACACCCTCTTATTGGTGCTGGCAAGTTTTATCGCATGGTTCATCAGCAGCCTAGCTGGTGGCGGCAGTCCGTTTATAATAATGCCGATGGTCAATTTCCTGCTGGAGCCGCAAGCAATCCCGCCAGTTGTGACGACAGGGATGCTGCTTGGTAACTTGCAGAGAGTCTTTCTATTTTGGCAGGACATTGACTGGCAGTTAACGTGGTGGTACTTGCCAGGAGCAGTGTCGGGGGCGATATTAGGTGCATTCGTATTTACCCAGACCGAACTGCAATGGCTGCAAGTCCTGTTGGGATTATTTCTTGTTAGTTCAGTTTTTAGTTTCGGGTTCGGAAAAAAAGAACAATCCTTTAAGGTCAAAGCCTGGTTTTTCTTACCAGCTGGATTTTTGTATGCATTTCTTTCAGGACTCATCGGCAGCATTGGCCCTGTACTAAATCCATTTTACCTGAATTATGGCTTGGTAAAAGAAAAGATGATTGCTACCAAATCTGCCCATGTTTTGGTGGTGCATATGGTCAAAATGGTAACCTATGCTGCCTTCGGAGCGTTGACTCTGCCCTATCTGGGGTATGGTTTGGTGATTGGGCTAGCTGCTGCGCCAGGTAATTGGTTAGGGCAGCGAGCTCTGCAAAAGATTAGCGATGAACAGTTCCGGCAGTTCGTGATTGCCCTTGTGACCATCAGTGGGTTGTTAATACTTTGGGAGCAACGCGACTTTTTTGCCTTTTAGTCACCAATTAGCAATACCTCATGATTCAAATTGACAGAGTGCGATCGCACCTTTGATCAGTAGATGAGTTGTCTCGCCGGTTTAAAATATGTGGATGGTGGTTTGGGTCATGGCGATCGCTCCTTCACCCAAATGCAAGTGGCAACAACCGATTCATCGATACGTTGATCTCCGGGAAAGCAAGCAATGACAGAACGTCGTCCTCGCCTAGGAGTTGTTGAAGCTCATAGATACCGCCTGCAGGATGGCGGAAGACGCGGAGCTGTCGTCTCCTGACGTCCACTACCCAATAGTCCTGGATCTGAGCCTGTGCGTAAGTGATCGCCTTTTCGCCTAGGTCTCTTTCCAGGGTGGTGTCTGCCACTTCAATCAACAAGAAGATCTCGTTGGGTTCGGGATGATGATCGCTATACTCTAGTTCGTCAATAGCCACTACCGCAATGTCAGGCTCCGGCTCCGAATGCGAACTTAAGGTGATGGGAGATTGCGCCCGCACATCGGCCCGACCCGACAACAGGGGTTTAAGATAGTCATAGGCCCGTTTCGTTGCAGTGGTATAAGGAGGGCGTTGGGGACTCATCTCTAAAATCTGCCCGTTAAGCAGTTCCACCCGGTCATCTTCCGTCAGGATGCCTGCATCTAGCATCCGGTAGTAATCGCCTACGGTCCATTGGCGCACTCTACTTGAGGTTTCATTCATAGAAATAGCACAGCTGTGTGGTAGCACAGCTTTATAACATATTTAGGGCAGAAAAGTTGTTCAAAAGGAAGAAAAGACAAGATTATGACTGTTTCTGAAGCTAAAATCACCAGTTCTTATCATCAAGAAAATATCCAGCAAATTCTTCAGATTGCGATCGCACGTCAAGCTTATGAAGGAGAATTCTCCCGCGAACAGCTGTTGGAAATCGCGGCTGAGTTAGAAATCTCCCCAGAATGCCTTCAAGCTGCAGAAGGGGAGTGGCTAACCCAGCAGGCAGATCTCCAACAGCGGCAAGCTTTTAACACCTACAGACGCGGGAAATTACAGAAGCGTTTTGGCAATTATGTGATTGTCAATTCTTTTTTGGTGCTGCTGAATTTAGTCAGTGCTGGCGAGCTTTCTTGGTCGCTGTACGTGGTATTATTTTGGGGAGTGGAAGTCGGTCTTGATACATGGAATACCTATCAAAGCAAGGGCGAGGACTACGAAAGAGCTTTTCAGAAGTGGCACCGCCAGCACCAGCTAAAACAATCAATGAATACCTTCGTGAATAAGTGGCTCAAAGCTTGGCAGCTCTAAAACACACTTGATTGACCTCACGCCAAATCGAACAACAGAAATTCTGCGGCTGTAGTGGCTTTCAAATCAACTTTGTCTTCATCACTGATTGCCGCGCCATCCCCGGCAGCAAGCGAGTGACCGTTTAGAGTAATTGCGCCTCGGATAACCTGAACCCAGGCGTGGCGATCGCGCTGCAATTGATGGGACACGCGATCGCTAGGCTCCAAGACAGAAGCATACAGCTCCACATCTTGATGAACCCTGACAGCTTGATCGCGTCCTTCCATTGCAGCAACCAGCCGCAGTTTTCCGTGCTTCTCTTCCAGTGGAAAGTGACGCTGTTCATAGCTTGGCGGCAATCCCTGCTTTTCAGGAAGTATCCAAATTTGCAGTAAATGTACTGGCTCAGTTTTGGAGTGGTTGAATTCGCTATGGCTGATGCCAGTGCCAGCACTCATGCGCTGGACTTCACCCGGATAAATCACCGCCCCTGTGCCTAGGCTGTCTTTGTGTTCTAGTGCGCCTTCAAGCACATAAGTGATAATTTCCATATCGCGATGACTGTGTGTGCCAAAACCCGCACCAGGTATGACATAATCCTCATTAATCACCCTTAGGTTTCTAAACCCCATATAGTTGGGGTCATAGTACTGCCCGAAGGAAAATGTATGGTAAGTGTTCAGCCAACCGTGATCAAATCGTCCTCGATCTTCAGCTTTCCTTAACTTGATCATCGTCTTCGGGTTCACCTGTGTGTGAACATGGTTTTTATCTATTTCAACTTTACAATAGGTCTGTTAAAAGCAGGATTTGTCGTACTCTGAATCAGTAGCTGGCTATTTTCGCAACGTCTCTATGGATGAACAGCTCAGACAACTCATTGCAACGGTATGTCAACACCCAAATGGAAGCTTAGAGCGGCGGAAAGCCATGCATCGGTTACTCATTCAACTTCAGCAACTACCGGGGTTACTGAAATCCACCCATCCAGATTATTTAGATGCCTTAAATCGAACTTGGGAGTGGGTTAGCCGAAATATTTGTAGCACGTTTGAGCTGCGTACCCCCTCGATTCAAGAAAGCCTTGTAAAATGGCTCAACGGCTACCTCTACTGGCGAATTAAAGATGTAGTTTCCCCAGCAGCGTCCATTGCCATAAGTTTAGATAAAATCATCGGTGACCATGAACAGGGAACACCCCTTGTTGAGCAGCTGTCAGAAACAGGTCTTAACACTCCTACCCTGAGTGGGCTCAACGGGCACATTGAACGACTCGAGAAGGAGAAAATACAGCGCATCGGTCTAGATTTGGAACGTTACATTCAGCAAGACCCTGAAAAGAAACTACGAAACTGCTATCCTCGGGCACACCCTAATTGCAACTGTCAGTTGCTCAGCCAAAGACGCTACTTGAAAGACCCTCCAGACTCATTCCAAAACATTGCCCAAGAGTTGAACATGAAGTCCACGCAGCTGACAAACCATTGGTACGGTAGATGTAAACCCCTGCTGCAAGAAATTGCCGAGGATTTAGGATATCTACCGAATCAAGCTCAATGAATACCACACAAACACCCCTGTTAAGCGTTCCACTTGGTAAAGAAGCCCATCGCCAAGCTAGTCAATTTGCCGCTGAACAAGCCACACCCCAGAAGGGGAAACGGGTTTACCTCAATACGCTGGCAGTCTACGCTGTCCATAGCTACCTGAGATGGCTGCAAATCGAGACTGATATAAGTCAAGGTGACAGTTGGCACCCAGGTCTACAGGCTATATTTGATGTCGCTGATCTGGTTCTCCCCGGTATTGGTAAGTTAGAGTGTCGCCCTGTTCTGCCTGGGGAGACGAGTTTTTCTCTGCTCCCTGAGGTGGCTAATGACCGGATTGGTTATGTGCCAGTCCAGTTTAGTGAACGCCTAGACGAAGTACAGCTGCTAGGATTTGTTGGAGCAGACGTTGATACAACTAATGCTTCAGAGCAAATACTGATAGCAGATATCCAACCCCTCGAAGACCTCCTAGACACCATCCCGGCTGATGTTGTTGATACAGAACCTGTCTTAAGTGCAAGCTTGATGGCGGTGAACTTGAGCCGCTGGCTCAAGAATACCTTTGAGGCAGGTTGGCAGACAGTGGAAGCACTGTTTAGCACACAAGCAGCCAATCCAGCTTTTAGTGTTAGAAGCGCGGCTCTCTTGGGAGAAATTGACGCTCTTCATCCAGTTAGTGTTAGCCGGGGCAAGGTGATTGACTTGGGAATGCAACTGGCAGCTGTTAAAGTCGCCCTGCTCATCACTCTCGCGCCTTCTGAGCCTGAGGAAGTGGACATTCGCCTGCGTGTTTATCCGCTATTGAGGCAAATTTGTCTGCCACCAACTCTGCAACTGATTGTGCTGGATGAATCCGGCTCGACTAGCCTCGAGGCTGAAGCTAGAAGTGCGGATAACTGGCTTCAACTGGAATTTAGTGGCCAACCGGGAGAAAGGTTTAGCATCAAAGTAGCTTTGGGGGATGTTAGCCTCACTGAGGATTTTGTGATTTGAGTGAATCAACGCTGACTGGGAGACGGTAATGGGGAAGCGAGTCATCCTCACCCTAATGCCGGGGAGCTTTGAGGAGGGTTTTCCGGTCATCCTGCGGATTAGGGAGGATGGCGCGACGGCTGAGACTGGAATTCAGGTTCTAGGTAAGTTGCCTCCAGCGCCCAATATTCTGGAATTATTCAAACAGTGGCAGTCAGCCTATCGCCAAATGGTGATGCCGCACTCCCGCATCAAAGCCAAGCCAGTTCAAGTGACTAATTTTTCCTGCCGTGAGTTAAGCTCCCAGTTGGCAGAGCGCCTGAATGACTGGCTCAATTCGGGATCTAGGGAGTGGCAAAAGATCCGGGATCGATTGCAGCAAAACTTGAATGAAACTGACGAGATTCAGGTCATCATTGAAACTGATGACCTGAGACTACGGCAACTGCCCTGGCATTTGTGGGATTTATTCTCTGAGCACTATACTTTGGCGGAAATTGCCTTAAGTGCGCCAGAGTATCAACCGCCAAGATGCAGAACCGCAATCCTGACCGATAAAGTCAAAATCTTAGCTATTCTGGGCAATAGTACCGGCATTGATGTCCAGAAAGACCGGGCAATCCTCGAGCACTTACCAGATGCAGAAACAACCTTTCTCGTAGAGCCTCAACGTCAGGAGTTAAACAATCAGCTTTGGGACCAAAAATGGAAAGTTCTCTTCTTTGCTGGGCATAGTTCTAGCCAAGTCGAGGGTAAGACAGGTCAAATTTATATCAATCAAACCGATAGCTTATCGCTCGCCGAGTTAAAGAATGCCCTGAGAAGAGCGATTGAACAGGGTTTGCAGCTAGCAATTTTCAACTCCTGTGATGGATTGGGCTTGGCGCAGTCGCTCGGGGATTTGCACATTCCGCAAGTGATTGTGATGCGAGAGCCGGTGCCCGATCTGGTGGCACAAGAATTTTTAAGGCATTTTCTGGTGACTTTTTCCGGTGGACAGTCTTTATATGCTTCGGTTCGAGAGGCACGAGAAAGGCTGCAAAAACTAGAGGGCGAATATCCCTGCGCGACTTGGTTACCAGTAATCTGCCAGAATCCCGCCCAAGTGCCGACTACCTGGCAAGAGTGGTGCGGTGTAATCGAGCCCAATCCTGCCACAGGCTTCGCCCAGCAAGAAAATCGCCAAATCCTGCCCAGCAGTCGCCCCCTCCGTGGAGTTTTCCTGGGATCAGGACAGGATATAGCTTCAAAGCCTTACAGTCCTTCTGTTTCTACCTCTACTAACAGGCTGACTCCAATTATTGGACTAGTTATTGCTGCACTTGTTAGTGGGGGAGCGCTTAACGCCTACTTACAATGGCAATCTGATCGAGTTTCAATCCCTAATAGGGATGTTTACAGAAAAACATCCTCCACCATAGATCCAGTACCACATGCGCGCACGTCAGATGTATTTCACTCAAATGAAAATCGCTATAACTCATCGCCCATTAGCGACAGCAAAACACCATTACCACGCACACCTGAGCGATCGCCCACTAGCGACAGCAAAATAACTAATCCACGCACTACTGAGCGCTCTTCCACTGCGTCAGCCACAAAAACTAATCCACGCACACCTGAGCGATCGCCCACTGCGTCAGCCACAAAAACTAATCCACGCACACCTGAACCATCGCCCACTAGCGACAGCAAAACACCATTACCCGCCACACCTGAGCGATCGCCCACTGCGTCAGCCACAAAAACTAATCCACGCACACCTGAGCGATCGCCCACTGCGTCAGCCACAAAAACTAATCCACGCACACCTGAGCGATCGCCCA
>JAABUX010005022.1_pt1 | contig 16429 bp, 15 predicted proteins | sample 5561851 | NCBI WGS metagenome assembly JAABUX01 (sample SAMN10711883, study PRJNA513361) | rock metagenome | isolation source: Antarctica rocks | place: Antarctica: Victoria Land, Richard Nunatak red sandstone | collected 2016-01-03 | reverse complement strand
GTCCAACGGCTACGAATGGGTCTTCTCGCCGCACATCGGCCGCGCGGGCTTGTGGGAGACCTCGGGGCATCTCGACTTCTACGGCGAGAATATGTTCGCGCCGATGGATATCGACGGCGACCCCTACTACGCCAAGCCGATGAACTGCCCCTTCCACGTCCAGATCTACAAGACGCACTTGCGCTCCTATCGCGACCTGCCGAAACGCTACGCCGAGTATGGCACGGTGTACCGCTACGAGCGCAGTGGCGTCTTGCATGGGTTGACCCGCGTGCGCGGCTTCACGCAGGACGACGCGCATATTTTCTGTCGCCCCGATCAGGTGGAGGACGAGATTGAGCGAGCGCTGGCGTTCTCGTTGTACGTGCTGCGCGCCTTCGGCCTGACCGAGTTCAAGGGCTACCTCTCCACGCGCCCGGACAAGTTCGTGGGCGACGCCGCCGATTGGGAGCGGGCGAGCGAGGCGCTGCGGCGCGCCCTCGTCGCGCAGGCCATCCCCTACGACGTCGACGAGGGCGGCGGCGCTTTTTATGGTCCCAAGATCGACCTCAAAGTACACGACGCGCTGGGCCGCGAATGGCAGTTGAGCACGATCCAGTTCGACTTCAACCTGCCGGCGCGCTTCGGTCTCGAATACACGGGCGAGGATGGGCAGCGCCACCGCCCGTATATGGTGCATCGGGCGCTGCTCGGCAGTATGGAAAGGTTCTTCGGCGTGCTGATCGAGCACTTCGCCGGCGCGTTCCCGGTGTGGCTGGCCCCCGTCCAGGCGGTGGTCATCCCGATCTCGACCGACAAACATCTCGACTACGCGCGCGACGTCACGGATCGCCTAAAGGCGGCCGGGCTGCGCGTGGAGCTCGATGAGGGCAAAGACCGCATGCAAGCCAAGATCCGCCAGGCGCAACAACAGAAAGTCCCATACATGCTCGTCGTCGGGGGCAAGGAGCAGGAGCAGGGCACGGTCGCAGTGCGCCTACGCTCCGGCGAGGACCTCGGCGCCCTGCCGCTAGAGTCCTTCATCGCGCGCGTCCTGCAAGACGTAGCCGCGCGCACGTAGAGCGTCCACGCCCGCGATTGGTACAATCACACCAACCCGTGGCCCAGGGCGCATGAATTATCGTAGGGGCGTATTGCATACGCCCTGCGTTCGAGGCCACGGGCGTATGCAATACGCCCCTACGCCGCGCCAGGTGCCGTGGCCACACAACGATTGCGTCATGAGACAGCTATTTGCCATAATACGCCTGTCGCCCGTGTGACGTGATAGAGGAAGACATATTCCGTGCAGCCATTTACTATTTATACGCACCGACAGCGCCCGGAGCTTGAAGCGCAGATCGACACCTTCGGGCAGGTATGGCCCGAGTTTATTTTTCATGGTGAGGCCGCCGCCCAATACTACCATCATACGACGACCACCTTCGCCGACTTCAATCTCTACCTGTGCGCCGCAGACGGAGCCCTCGTCGCCGTTGGCCTTGCGCTCCCCCTGGCTTGGGATGGACAGGTCGAGACGCTCCCCGAGGGATGGGACGCGGCTTTGGAGCGTGGGGTGCGCGATTACGAGCGCCAGCGCCGTCCGACGACGCTATGCGCGTTGGGGATCATGGTCAGGAAAGATCGGCAGGGCCAGGGGTGGAGTACGTGCGCACTCCGTGCGATGAAAGTGGCCGCGGCAGAACACGGCCTGGATGCTCTGATCGCCCCCGTCCGCCCCACGCAGAAGAGCAGCTATCCGCTCACGCCTATGGACCGCTACATCCAGTGGCGGCGCGACGATGGAAGCCCCTTCGATCCATGGCTGCGCGTCCACTGGCGCGAGGGCGCGACGATTTTGGGCATTGCGCCGCGATCGATGCTCATCAAAGGAACCGTTGCTGAGTGGGAAACCTGGGCAGCGATGCGTTTCCCGGAAACCGACTCCTACGTTATTCCCGGCGCGCTTGAACCGATCATGATAGATCGCGAGGCGAATAGTGGTACATACGTGGAACCAAATGTGTGGATGGTCCATCGCACGGTGTCGCAGCCTGGATGACGCACTTGTCCCATTGTCAAATGCCATAACGGGGGTAGGGGCGTATGTTAATCGGGCAGAACTGTATCGCCGTGCACCTCAACACAGCGCGATGATACCCCCTATCCAAAAACTACATCGCCTTGCCCCGAGCCGTACCCATCAAAAACGCGCTATCATAGAGCAAACAGCTCTAATACTGTGGGGACGCCCTTGGACGCCAGTACGGACTAATGAGAGGAGATGTCTAGTGAACGCAACGATCGCCATGACGCGCGCCGCCACGCTGAAGCCGAAGCCACGGGACAGCGACCTGACCTTCGGCGTCGTCTTCACCGACCACATGGTCGCGATACCGTATCAGGAGGGACAGGGGTGGGGCGAGACCCGCATCGAGCCCTACGGTCCGTTCAGCCTGGACCCCGCCGCCGCCGTGCTGCACTACGCGCAGACGGTGTTCGACGGGCTCAAAGCCTTTCGCGGCCAGGATGGCGTCATACGTCTGTTCCGCCCACAACAGCATATCGAGCGGCTGCGGCGCTCGGCGACGCGCCTATGCATGCCCGCGCTCGACGCCGACCGCGTGATGGACGCCCTGCTCTCGCTGCTTGAGATCGAGCAGGAGTGGGTCCCGAGTGAGCCGGGGACCGCGCTCTACATCCGTCCCGTCATCATCGCGACCGAACCGTTCCTGGGCGTGCGTCCGGCGCGCTCGTATCTCTTCTACATCATCCTTTCGCCCGTTGGCTCATACTACCCAGGGGAACTGGAGCCGCTGCGCATCCTGGTCAGCGACCGCTACGTCCGCGCCGTGGACGGCGGCGTCGGCGACGCGAAGACGGGGGGCAACTACGCGGCCAGCCTGCTCGCGGCCGAGGAGGCGCACGCGGCGGGCTACGCGCAGGTGCTGTGGCTGGACGGCGTGCAGCGGCGCTACCTGGACGAGGTAGGGACGATGAACATCATGCTGCGCATCGGCGACGAGATCGTCACGCCGCCGCTCGGTGGGACCATCCTGCCCGGCATCACGCGCGATGCGGCGCTCACGCTGCTGCGCGAGTGGGGGCTACGGGTCTCCGAACGCCCGATCGCCATCGACGAGGTCTTCGCCGCGGCGGAGAGCGGCCAACTGCGCGAGGTCTGGGGCACGGGCACGGCGGCGGTGGTGTCCCCCGTCGGCGAGTTGGCGTACCGCGACGCGCGCATCACGGTCAACGACGGCCGCATTGGTGACGTGACACAGCGCCTGTACGACACGATCACCGCGATCCAGTACGCGCGCGTCCCCGACACGCATGGCTGGATGACGCCGATCGACGTTTAACAACGATCGTCGGGACGACACCGGCCTACTGTCGCCTTGCGCCTGACATCGCGGTCGAGATGGACGCTCAACGCGCCGACGAGCACGATGACGATGCCCAGGCAGGTCATAATGGTCGAGGTGCCGAACACATCGGCCAGCGGAGCGAAGGTCAGCAGGGGGATGATGGGGATGGCGCCGCCGATGAGTTGCTGCATGGCGTAGACGCGGCCACGCACCGCCTCCGACGTGCGCTCGAACACGAGCGTCTGCGCGGGGATCGTGGACAGGGCCATGGCCAGCCCGATCACGGCAGCGATCACCATCGCCGGCGGGATCAGGCCTGGATTGCGCGGACTAGGGGGCAGTTGATGCACATGGCTGATGAAACGCCCCACATGCCCCGCCGCGCCCTCGAACGCCCTGACGATCGTGGCGACCGCGCCGAGGACGGCGACGGCCACGCCCATGGTCAGCAGCCCGATGTTGATTAAGTTCTCTTTGCGCACGCGCGCCGCGACGCGGCCCACGGTAAGCGCGCCGGCGACGAGTCCCACGCCCGCCGGGAGCAGCAAGATGTAGGCGCGGTCCTCCGGCAACCCGAACGTTTCCTGGACAAACGTCAAACCAAGGGTGCCAAAGACGAAGAGGAACGTCGGCGCGACGTTGATCTGGAACATCGTCAGCCGTAGACCGGGATCGTGCGCCAGGAAGCGCAGCGCCTCGCGTAGGTCGTTCACCAGGTGGGCGCCAGCCTCGCGTAGGGAACCCGCCACCGGAGCGGGACGCGCCACCGTCGTGCGCGCCGGCAGCGTCGCCACGAAGGCGGCCGCGACGGCATAGCACGCCGCGATGATCAGCAGCACGGGCACGATATGCAGGAACTGCAGCAGCACCAGGCCGAGCACGGCCGGGATAACCTGGCAGGCGTTGAAGGTAATGTTGAAGAGGGACGACGCGGAGATGAGGTTGCGCTTCTCGACGAGCAAGGGAATTGTCACAGCCTCGGCGGGTGAGAAGAACTGCGCCACGGCGTTGGCGATGAAGATCAAGATGATGATGGCTGTCGTTTGCGTGTGCACGTCCAATACTGTCGCGGCCACGAACAGCAGCGTGATCACGACGCGGGCAGCGTTGCTGCCGACCAGAACGGCGCGTTTGCTGACCCGGTCGACCAGCACGCCCGCGAAGCCGCTGAGCAGCAACTGCGCCAGCATGGCGCTGACGATGATGATCGAGACGAGCGTGTTCTTGCCGGTCGCGTTCTGGTTGGCGACATAGGCGCCCAGCGAGATCCAGGTCAGGTTCTGCGCGAACTGCGAGAAGACCTGCGCGATCCACAGCGACCGGAAGGGTCGATTCGCCAGGACAGCGCGAAAACTCGACACATGCACGCCCGATCCATCCGGAACCGGCGGCCCCTGCGCCTCAGGGAGACCAGGCTCGCCTAGTTCATCGGCCGGGGACAGACTGGGCGGCATACGCCCCGGCTCTTCGTCCCGTACCGGTGTCTCTCGCATCAGTTCCTCAACTCCGCTCTACCCCTTGGCCTAGACCCTGCGCTAGTGTACAGCATGTGGCGCGTAATCAGTAGCCGGTAGACAGTAGGCAGAAAGTACTACCTACAACGCCGCCGCGACCGATACTACATAGTATAGTGCTACGTAACCCCATGTGAGCACTACGGCAATCGCTACTACCAGTGTACCCAACCCTTCCGCCATCGCCTTTCTGACAACTGGCAACTGACTACTAACTACTAATTCCTGATAAACTGACAAGTACGATTAAACGAGAGGATACGCCCTTGCCACGCGCGCGCCGGGCGTCCCAGAAAAAGGGATCCCCTAGCTCCTTAGACCTCGCCGTGTTGCCATTGATCAACACGGTCATTTTCCCGCGTGCCGTCACGCCGCTCTACGTCAGCCGCGAGCAGTCGCTGCAGGCCGTCGCGGCGGCCACGGCGGGAGATGCGCGCCTGCTTGTCGTCGCCCAGCGCGACGGCGAACAGGAGAACGTCGGATCCGAAGATCTCTACGACATCGGCGTCGAGGCCGAGATCGGCCGCGTGCTTAAGATGCCCGACGGCCACACATCCGTACTGGTACAGGGGCTGCGCCGCGTGCGCATCCTTGGATATGAGCAGCGGGAACCCTACCTGATCGCCCGCGTTGAGCCGATCGGCATGGAGATCGAGAAGACCAATGCGGTCGAAGCGCTGATGCGCGCCGTGCTGGCCTTGTTCGAGAAGACGGTCAAGGGCAGCAAGACGCTGCCCGAAGAAACCTATATCGCCGCCATGAACGTCGACGAACCCGGCTGGCTGGCCGACCTGGTGACGACGGCGCTCGATGTCTCGGTGGCGCAGCGCCAGGAGATATTGCAGACGCTCGACCCCGAGGAGCGCCTGCGCCAGGTCAGCATCCTGCTCAGCAAAGAGCTCGATATCCTGGATCTACAGAACCGCATCCATTCGCAAGTGCAGCAGGAGGTCGACAAGAGCCAACGCGAGTATTTCCTGCGCGAGCAGCTCAAGGCGATCCAGAAGGAACTCGGCGAGAGCGACCCCTTCACGCGCGACATGGCCGAGCTGCAGGAGAAGATCGACGCCGATACGCTGCCGCCCGAGGTCAAAGAGAAGGCCGAGGTCGAGTTGCGCCGCTTGCAGGCGATGCCGCCGGCCTCGCCCGAAGTGGGCATGATCCGCTCCTACCTCGATTGGCTGCTGGCGCTGCCCTGGACGCAGGCGAGCGAGGACCACCTCGACATCCCCGAGGCGGCGCGTACGCTCGACCAGAACCATTACGGGCTGCCCAAGGTTAAGGACCGCATCCTTGAGTACCTGGCCGTGCGCAAGCTAGCTCCCAAGATGCGCTCGCCCATCCTGTGCTTCGTGGGGCCGCCCGGCGTGGGCAAGACCAGCCTGGGCAAGAGCATCGCCGAGGCGATGGGCCGCTCCTTCGTGCGCGTCTCCATCGGCGGCGTACACGACGAGGCCGAGATCCGCGGCCACCGCCGCACCTACATCGGCGCACTGCCGGGGCGTATCCTGCAGACGATGCGCACCGCTGGCACGGTCAACCCGCTGTTCATGCTCGACGAAGTCGACAAGATCGGTAGCGACTTCCGGGGCGACCCCTCGGCCGCGCTGCTGGAGGTGCTCGACCCCGAGCAGAACCATGCCTTCTCCGACCACTACCTTGACGTGCCCTACGACCTGAGCAAAGTGCTCTTCGTGTGCACCGCCAACATGCTTGACCCCGTCCCGCCAGCGCTGCGCGACCGCATGGAGATTATCGAACTGCCCGGCTACGTGGAGGACGAGAAGCTAGCCATCGCGCGGCAGTTCCTGGTCCCGCGCCAACTCGAAGAGCATGGCCTCTCCGACGAGCAACTGCACTTCGGCGAGGACGCGCTGCGCCTGCTCATCCACGAGTACACCCACGAGGCGGGCGTGCGCAATCTGGAGCGCGAGATCGCCGCCATCGCGCGCAAGGCGGCGCGGCGCATCGCCGAAGACCGCCGCGTGCACCGCAACGTGACGGAGAGCGCCATCCGTACCTACCTGGGTCCCGGCCGCTACAGCTACGGTGCGGCCGAGGAGCAGGATGAAGTGGGCGTGGCTACCGGCGTGGCCGTCACCCCGGCCGGCGGCGACCTGATCACCTGCGAGGTGGCGCTGCTCGAAGGCAAGGGCAACGTCACGCTGACGGGACAACTCGGCGACGTCATGCGCGAGTCAGCGCAGGCCGCGCTCTCGTACGCGCGCTCGCGGGCGGGCGCGCTCGGCCTGGAGCCGCGCTTCTACGAAACACTCGACGTGCATGTGCACTTGCCTGCCGGCGCCGTGCCCAAGGACGGTCCCTCGGCAGGCATCACCATGTCCACCGCGCTCATCTCGGCGCTGACGCGGCGGCCCACGCGGCGCGACGTGGCTATGACCGGCGAGATCACGCTGCGCGGGCGCGTGCTGGAGATCGGCGGCTTCAAAGAGAAGGTGCTGGCGGCGCACCGCGCGGGCATCAAGACCTTCATCGCCCCCAAGCGCAATAGCAAAGACCTGCCGGACATCCCCAAGGATGTGCAGCGCGACGTGGACATCGTTTTCGTCGAGCACATGGATCAGGTCCTGCCGCTGGCGTTGCAAGAGGAAACGGCTAAGGAGCAGCCCGGCCTCAAGGTGCTGGCGGGGACATAAGGTGGGTAGACTATACTGTAAGCTCGATAGTTGTGTTAGAAAAGAGGCAAACACGCATGCTGCGCAACCTGTTCACCCAACGCCACCCATTCCTCATGCAGGCGCTCGGCGGTATCATCGCCGTTATCATCTTCATCCCGATCGCCACCTGGGTCTACATCGACGTCACCAACTCCAAGGCTCCGGCGACGGCCGCGCCGGTCTACGCGCCGCCCGGTTTGGCCGACCAGCAGAATGTGCCTCCGGCGAATGGGCAGAATGGGTCGAAGGGCAGTACTAATGGCGGCGTTTCCAAGAACGGCGGCACGAACCTTAGCGCGGGGGCGACGACGTGCTCGACCAAGACCTGCGTCGTCAAGGAGCAACCAGGCCAGGGCTTGTATGTCTTCGCCCCCGCCAACATCTCGATCAAAGTCGGGACGACTGTGAAGTGGGTCGACGTGAACTCGGTACCGCACAACGTCATCGGCACCGACAATACGTTCATCAACAAGCAGACGCCAGACGCCAATTCGTACACGCTGACGTTCACGAAAAAGGGCATCTACAACTACAACTGCACGCTACACCTACCGATCATGATCGGCAAGATCATCGTACAGTAGTGGTATACTCCACCTACTAGGCAGAGCCTCTCGCAGCGCGTATACTAAGTGGTAGTGAGGCGCCCCCAACCTCTTGACGCGCCCTATACGGGCACGGCGCACGTAATCGCGCCCTCGTGTGTGTTGAGCACACCAGCGCACGGCGCCGACGTGAAGCAAGGAGAAGGAATGGCATCGACGGTACCCGCGCACAGATCGAGCACGCATACTCCGCCATCGCGCTACAATTTCATGGTCGCGACGCTGACGGGCCTCATTGGGCTCGTCGCCCTCAGCTATATCGGCGGCGCCATCGCCTTCCTGCTGCCGCGCAAAGGCGAGGGGGCCAAGCCGCAGCCCATCGGCAAGGTGACGTCCGGCGGCGTGACCGGCTCCGGCATCACGCCGGCAATCGGCAACTTCGTAAGCGGTGTGGCCGGCCCCTTCGTCTATGACGCGACCGGCCGCGGCGACGCGCAGGGTGTTTTCCTGGTGCAGACGCAGGGTACTCAGGGCAGCACGACCGCGAGCGACTATTTGATGCTCGAGCAGACGTGTCGGCACCTGGGCTGCCCCGTGGCCTGGACGGCTGGTGGTTCTGGCAATAGTGGCAACTTTAACTGCCCCTGTCACGGCTCCGTTTACTTCAAAGACGGGCAGGTCAGGCAAGGCCCCGCCGCCGCACCGCTCTACAAGCATGACTTCTCGCTCGATCAGAGCGGCAATCTTATCTGCAAGGGAAGGATCTCAAGCTAATGGCGGCACATCAGCAAACGACGCCGGACCGCAGACGCACGGGCATCGACGCCTGGCTCGACGAGCGTATCCACAGCGGCAAGCCCATCGACTTCGTCCTCAACCACCCCGTTCCGCTGCACATCCACCCGCTGGATTACCTGGGCGAGACGACGCTGTTCATCTTCATCAGCCAGGCCGTCACGGGCATGCTGCTGGCGATGTTCTACCACCCCGTGGCGCAGACGCCGTACTTTTTCTGTACCGCCGCGCAGCAGGTGCAGGCGCACTACTGCCCGGCCATCAACACCGTGTCGCCCTCCGAGGCGTGGCAAAGCATTCAGGCCATCATGTCCAGCACCTTTGGCGCGCTGGTGCGCTCGATGCACTTCTGGGGCAACTATTTCATGGTCGTGCTCGTGATCATGCACATGCTGCGTGGCTTCTTCGCGGGCGCCTACAAATACCCGCGTGAGTTGACGTGGCTCTCCGGTGTCGTCCTGCTTGGCCTGACGCTCGGCTTCGCCTTCACCGGCTACCTGCTGCCCTGGGACATGAAGGCCTACTGGGCCACGCAGGTCGGCGTCAACATTGCCGACACCATTCCGATCGTGGGCACGCCGCTGGCCGACCTCGTGCGCGGCGGCCCCATCCTGACCGGCGCGACGCTGGGGCGCTTCTTCGCCATCCACATGCTGCTGCTGCCCGCGCTCACCGGCGGTCTGATTGGCCTGCACCTGCTGCTGGTCAATATCCAGGGCGTCAGCGCGGCCGACGGCCTGGTGGTCGAGACCAATCAGGGCGAGACGCTGCAACAGATCCCCAACGTGCCGGAAGCGGCGGCCGACTCGAATAGCCGCTTCGTCTCCGGCAGCCGCCCCGTGGGCAATACTGGCTTCAACGCGCCGGCACAGCCGGGCGGCAATGGCAATGTGGACACAGGCGCGGATAGGTTGTAAGGAGAGAGAGATGGCAACAGTACGCGAACCCGATCCCCTACAGCCACAGACGCCGGAGACGGAAGATGCGCGGTCGCAGCGTGAGCGCATGCATGCCGTCGCGGGACACCTGACGGGTACGCAGCGCCGGCCGCGCTACGGACAGCCCTTCTTCCCGGTCACGATTTTCGGTTCGGCTATGTATATCCTGGCCACGGCGGTGGCGCTGATTATCCTCTCGCTGATTCACCCAGCCGACTCATTCGCTACGATGGGGGCCAGTAACCAGGCGGTGGGACCGGCCGACCCCATCAACCACGTCAGGTACAACCCGCGCCCCGAGTGGTACTTCCTGTTCCTGTTCCAGCTGCTGAAGTACTTTCAAGGGCCCTGGGAAATCGTGGGCACCGCGGTCATCCCCGGCATCGCCACGGTGATCCTGCTGGGCCTGCCCTTCTACGACCGCAATTGGAGCCGCCGCGCCGTGCGCCGGCCCATCGCGGTGGCCTCGGCCGTCGTGGCGATCCTCGCTATCGTTTTCCTGACTTACACGCCAATTTCGTCTAGCGCAGCCCTCAACGCCGGGTCGAGCGACTACCTGGCCGCAGTGGCGCCGCATCCCAAGTACGTCAACATCCAGGCCATCTTCGCCAAGAACTGCCAGCCCTGCCACGTCGGTAACGGCCCCTACTTGGGCGGCTTGAACCTGGGAGACTACGCCGGCTTGATGAAGGGCGGCTTGGGTAAGGGTAATGGCTACGCTTGCCTACCCAATAAAGTCGTCGTGCCGGGCAACGCCAAGAAGAGCTTTATTTGGCAGGTCACTAATTGGATACAGCCATCGTGCGCGGGGGGGAACATGCCGCAGGGCGGGTCGCAAAAAATCCCGCAAGTCGACCGCGATAATCTAGCAAATTGGATCAACGACGGGGCCAAGGGGCCGACAACCGGCTCGTAGTCGGAGGGCTGCGGCCGCCCTCCCCAGAGGGGACCCCGCATGGCAAACGACGGCCGGCAGCGGTCGGTTGTCAGCAAAAGTGTGGCCTGTAGCATTTCGCTACAGGCCACTACGTTTAGCAAATTAGCACAAAGGTAGACGTTATATGGCTCGCACTCGCAAACGACGGACCCCGCCGACGCCCGCCCAGCGCCGCCGCATGATCATCATCGGCGCGCTGCTGGTCGCCTTCGCCTGCTTCATGATGCTCTATGAGACGGTCGTCAACGAAGGCGGCAATTACCTTGCGCTCGGCGTCGTCGTGGTCATCCTGCTGCTCGTCTTCATCCTGCCCATCGCCGGCGCGTTGCGGACGACACGGCGTAAGGCCAAGGCGTAGAGAGCTTAGGGCCGCATGGCACGACGCAGGCCTTTTCGTCGGGGCGTCGTATCGCCTGCAGCCTGTTCGATTAACGTTTGACAGGCCGGCCTGGAGGTAGGGGCGTATGGCATACGCCCGGTCTGTGCCCCGAGTCCGTCCAACGCGACCCGCGACGGTTGCCGCGCGATGCACGCCCGCGACCACAGGGCGTATGCCATACGCCCCTACGCCCCAAGCCACGCGCCCTATTGTAATCGGGCAGGGCTGTAATGACGCGCCTTACGCGGCAGCTTCGACGGATTCGCCGGCGTAGGCCAACACGATCTGCCCGCGCGGCACGCCGGCCTGGACCAGCGCGTCGACGAGCACCTTGTCGTTCATGTCGCGCTCGATGACGATCTTGTCGCCGACGAGGCGCACGATCAGACCTGTGTCCGCGAGATGCTGATCGCGTGCCTGCGCCACCGTCACAACCGCGAGAACCTGCCCGTCCGCGCTGCTCGTCAGGTAGCCGCAGCCATTGAGCCCCTTGACGGCGTAGCCGTCCATTGCTTGAAGCAGCATTTCCTTCAAGGTTGCGGTATCCATTGTGTGACCCCCTGCTTTAGTGTGAAGACATACTGCCCTATCTCATCCAGCAAGACGCGCATGCGCCTACTCGCCGCGTGACGCGCTCTCGCGCGAGGGGAATATTGGTTGGTCCACATGTTCACGCGCTGATCGTAGGACGCCAAGGACATGCTCACGGGTCACCGTGGGGAACTCATCGTAAAACTCGTCCAGGGATTTGCCATGCAAGAGGTAGTCGAACAGGGTAACTGCCGGGACGCGTGTCCCTTTGAAGACGGGCGTTCCACTGACCACATCGGGGTCACAGCTGATCACGTCTCGCTCCGTCACTATCTTCCGCGTATCGGTTGCCGTGGCGCTCATATCTCCATCCTCCGTCTCGGACCCAGCGAGTTCTTCTCGCTGCTATGGCTCTTATGCGCTTGTACTACATCATACCGTGAGACCGTGAGGCGTGGATTGGTATCGAGGATGGGGCGTCGGCTACAACTCCTCGCCGGCCATCGCGGGCTGGCGGCGGTGTTGCATCTGTTCGCGCTGGTAGCGAACCTCGGCCTGCTCCTTGAGCGCCATCACCTTGAGCACGCGCCCGTCCATCTCGCGCGCCGTTTCGCGATCGACCGCAGAGAGCGCCTCGCCCAGGTCGAGCAGTTCGCGCCGGCTGCGCTCGGCCCCGACGCGCGTCACGAGGTCGTGCACCTGTAGGAGAAGGTTGCCTGGCGAGACTGGCGGCCCCTTGCCCGCGAGCGTCGCCAGCCGCTCCGCCAACTCCTCCCGCGCGGGGTCGGGCGCGTACCCATCAAGCAGCGCGGATAGCAGCGCGGCGAGTTCGATGTCGCCGGGCGCGTACGTCTCCAACGTGGCGCGCACCTCCGGCGCGAGCGGCCGGTGCAGCAACAACAGCCCGACGAGGTACTCCTCGGTCGTGCGGATCGGGTCGACGGCGTCGGGGGTCGGCGGCGGAGGCGGCGCGACGGCCCGCTCGCGTCTGCGGCCGGCCTGGGCTTGTAAGGGGACGCCGGAAACGCGCGTCACTACATCGCGCAGGTAGCGGGCGTCGACGCCAGTGAGGTCGGAGAGCCGCGCGATATAGGTCTGCTGTAGGCCCACGCCGTCGAGGTCTCCGATGGCGGGGACCAACGTGTCGATGGCTTCTTGCCGCCAGGTGGGCTTGCCGCGGTCGAGGCCGGCCGTGACGAGGGCGACGTAGTGGTCCATCAGAGGCGCGGCGCCGGAGATGGCGTCGCGCCACACAGCGGGGTCGGCGGCGATGGCGTCGTCGGGGTCCTGACCCTCGGGCAGCGCCGCCACGTAGATATCCGTGGGCTCACGCTTGGTCCCGCTCGCGGTCGTCTTGGGCAGCGCCTTGAGCGCGACGAGCCCGCCCTTGATGGCGGCGCGCTGGCCGGCGGGGTCGGCGTCGAGCGCCAGCACGAGACGCGGCGCGTAGCGGGCCAACGCGCGCAGGTTCTGTTCGGTGATGGCCGTGCCCAGCGTGGCTACGACGTTGGCGAAGCCCTCCTGGTGCGCGCGCAAGGCGTCCATGTAGCCCTCTACCACCACGACCTCGCGCGCGGAGCGGATGGCGTCGGCGGCACGCTCGATGGCGTAGAGTACGCGGCTCTTATCGAAGACAGATGTGGCCGGCGAGTTGAGGTACTTGGGTTGGCCGTCGTCGAGCACGCGCCCTCCGAAGCCCTGGATATGTCCCTTGGCGTCGCGGATGGGGAACATCAGGCGCCCGTAGAAACGGTCGCGGATGGGACCGTCGCCCTCGGTCGCCACGGCCAGGCCGCCGTCCACCATCTCGTCGTCAGAGTAGCCGGCGTCGCGCAGACGCTTGCACAACTCGCCATGACCCGGCGCGCAGCCAAGGGCGAAGTCGTCGATCGTCTTCTGCGTGATAGCGCGGCGCGTCAGGTAGGCGCGCGTCTGCGTACCAGGCGGCGCGGCGAGCATCTGCTGGAAGTAGACGGCCGCGGCGGCGTTCATCTCATAGACGCGGTCCTTGAGCTTATTTTCGGGAGTGTCCTGGTCGGGCTTATCGAGCGTCACGCCCGCTTTGTCGGCCAGCAGTTGCGCCGCGTCAAGAAACCCGATGTGCTGCGTCTCCATGACGAACTTGAAGATGTCTCCATCGACTCCGCAGCCAAAACAATGGTAGCGCCCCCGGCTCGGCGTCACGATAAACGATGGCGTCTTCTCATTGTGAAAAGGGCACAGCCCCTTGTATGTGCTGCCAGCGCGCTTGAGTTGCACCTGGCCGCCCACCACGTCCTCAATGGACAGCCGCTCGCGTATGTCGTCGATCGATGCCACGGCTACTGCCCTCCTATTCTGGTGTATCAGCATGATACAGGGGAATGGCGCCCCTGTCTAACGCTTGTCCACGACGAGGGTGAGTGTGGTACGGTTCCTCTATGAGTACTTTCATTTTCGACCTTGATGGAACATTGTATCGCGGCGACGAGGCCTTGCCGGGCGCGCGCGAGACGGTCGCGACGCTGCACGCGCGCGGTCACCGCGTGCTCTATGCGACCAACAACGGTACGCGCACGCGCGCCGATTTCGAGCGCAAGCTTGTAGGGCTCGGCTTTATCGTCGAACCGGACAGCGTCGTCGCCTCGGCCTACGTGACGGGGCTCTACCTGCGCGCGCTGCCCACGCCGCCCCGCTCGCTCCTCATCCTGGGCGCGCCGGCCGTGGCGACGGAGATCGCTGCGGCCGGACTCGACGCGCGCATGGATGGCGCGCCGCCGATCGACACCGTCGTCACGAGCCTCGACCGCGATTTCACCTACGAACGCCTCGCCGCCGCGCAGGCCGCTCTGATCGCGGGGGCGACGCTGGTGGCGACGAACCGCGACTTACAATTGCCAGGGGAGAATCGCGTCTATCCCGGCGCCGGCTCGATCCTGGCCGCCGTCGAAGCCGCGTCCGGACAGACTGGTATAGCGATCGGCAAGCCCGCGCCGCACATGTACGAGGCCCTGATGCGGGCGACGGGCGCCGCGCGTGAGACGACGGTGGTGGTGGGCGACAACATGCTGACCGACATCGCGGCCGCCGCGCCCCTCGGCCTCTATAGCGTCCTCGTGCTCACCGGCGTGAGCGTGCCGCCACCGCCCGACGCCGACCTGCAACCCAGCCTCGTCGCCCCATCCGTGGCCGAACTGATCGCGGCGCTGGAGCAGGTTCGCCCGGAGTTAGTCGACAGTCGACAGTCGACAGTCGGAAGTTAGTCGGAGATTGCTAACGCGAGGCGCGGGGATGCGCGGCGCTGCTGTCGTCCACTTTCGACTCCCGATGTCTGGCATCCTGCGTCCGGCGTTCCACAGTCGGCCCATCGCTTCCGACTCTCGAGTCCCGACTCTCGACTTCCGGCTCTTGACTCTCGACTTTCGACTTTCGACTGTCGTTCGACGGGTAGAAGCCTTCGAGGACGCGACGCAGGCGCTCGCCCGTCAGGTTGGTGACGAGGCGGCCGTTGCTCGCCAGTGAGATGGCGCCGGTCTCCTCGGAAACGACGACGGCCAGCGCGTCGGTCACCTCGCTCAACCCAAGCGCGGCGCGGTGACGGGTGCCGATGGTGTCGCCGGCCGGGAAGTTCTCGCTCAGGGGCAGCACGCAGCCCGCGGCGATGATGTGGTCACCGCGCACGATCACCGCGCCATCGTGCAGCGGCGAGTTGGGCGTGAAAATGTAGACGAACAGGTCATCGGAGACCAGGCTGGAGAGACGCACGCCCGTGCGCGCGTAGTCCTGCAATCCCGTGCGCCGCTCCACCGCGATAAGCGCGCCGACACGTTCACGCGAGAGCCGTTCGCACGCGGTGACGATGGCGCCGATGGTGTGGCCCGCGCGCGGGGGCGAGATCGTCGAGAGCGGGTGGACGACGACGCGGCTGGTGCGGCCCAATTGTTCGAGCGCGCGGCGCAACTCGCTCTGGAAAATGACCGGTATGGCGAAGAAGAGGGCGGGAACGGAGCGCTGCAGCAACCATGTCAGTAGCGTGAGGTTGAGGCCGTAGGAGAGTATGTAGGCCACGGCAACGAGCAGCACTACACCGCGGAAGACTTGATCGGCCCGCGTCCCCTGGATCAGCAGCAACACCCAGAAGAAGACCGCCGTCACGACTAGGATGTCGAGCAGCGACAGCAAGCTGAAACGAGCTAGAGTCCAGTACAACGAGTTTTGCAGCGCGCTCACAGGCCAATTTCTCCAGCCGAAACCCTTCCCCACGCCCATAACATATAACATGAGGAAGCACGAGACAGGGGGGAACGCGACGGTAGGCTGTATAAAAAGTATAGCACCACTGACGACCCATTTGGGCTATAGCGCGCCGGCCAATAGTTTCACATACTTGTGACGTATCTTACTGACGTCAGGAGGCGTTTCGTTATGCACACTCTATCGATGCCCATACGTCGCGCCTGCGCGATCTGCGGCCGCAAAGAGGCCGCGGCGAGCTTGCATCTCACGACGGTGTTCGAGGAGGGGCAACCCACCCGCGCTTGTGACCAATGTCGCGACCAACTCTCGTGGTTCTGCCAGAGTCGTAATTGCCGCAAGGAACAGGTTGGTAGCCAGCACATTGTCGGCGGCCTCGCCCTGTGCGGCCCCTGCGCGCGGCCGTTGGAAGCCGCGTCATAGGTTTACTTTCTCGACTGTTGTGATTTGCGCTGGCAGGCGGACCCTGCTACCCTGCAAGGCCAGAACCATGTGCCATGAAAGGGAGACCCTCCGATGCAACTGCCTC